>ULTX01035997.1_pt1 | contig 10373 bp, 8 predicted proteins | sample 1958041 | NCBI WGS metagenome assembly ULTX01 (sample SAMEA4835747, study PRJEB28245) | human gut metagenome | biome: gut microbiome; material: fecal sample | place: Denmark | collected 2008
CGGAATATTCATCAGTCCGGTAGTTCCCATACTATACTGAGCTTTCAAAGGAGCCCAAACAGCAGACAAACTGCTGAATAATAATATAAGCAGTAATACACATACATTTTTCCTCTGCCTCATACATTTGCTGAGGCAGGGAAGAAAATATTTCTTTTTCATACACCGCAAAGATACGGATTATTTTTGATCCGCTCGATACCTGTAAGCATTTATGTTACAGATCTACAAAGTTCTCAGAGTTCAACCAATCACCTGGAAACCGATTTGCTGTAACAGGGATTTTTCAGCAGGAGTTGACTGTTTTACCTGATAGGCCAACGGCTCACGCGGATGATCATAATGATTGCGCAGCCATTCAAATGTAGAAGGATCTTTTCTCAGTTTCCTATCGACAACCCATGGGTCGAAGGTTTGCAAAAAGGCATTTTCTATCCGATGATCCTCAAAAGCATCAAGGTCAATCAGCGGATTTGCAGGTGCTGGCGGCACTACTTCTTTCAATCGGTCAAACCGAACATGAAAGAAACGCTGGATTTCTTCTAAACACATACGGGTAGCCGTTGCCTTCCCATCCGCCGAGAAACCGGCAATATGAGGCGTTGCGACAGAGACTACTTTCAGTAATTCCTGATTAATTTGAGGTTCATTCTCCCAACAATCAAGGATAATTTCTTCTACCACTCCTTTCTGATGAGCTTCCAGCAAAGCTTTTGTATCATGCACAGCTCCCCGACAACTGTTGATAAACCAACAACCCCGACGTACCTGACTAAAGAACTTTTCGTCTGCCAGATGCCAGGTAGGATATTTTCCTTCACGGGTAAATGGTACATGACAAGTGATGATATCGGCACAAGACAGTAGTTCTTCCAAAGAGACAAAAGATTCCGGACCTTCGGCTTCTGCTCTAGGTGGATCGTTTCGTAGGATAGTCATACCAAAAAGCGAAGCTAACTTTTCCACTTCTTTTCCTACATGTCCTACCCCGATGATACCCAACGTCTTTCCTTGCAGCGATTCTTCTCTTCGTAAAGCTACACGCAACAAAGAGGCTAAGACATACTGGGCAACCGACGGCGCATTGCATCCTGGTGCATTCTTCCACGTAATCCCATGTGATTCGCAATAATGAATATCTATATGATCAAAGCCTATGGTAGCAGTCGTAATCAGACGGACACGGCTGCTGGCCAACAATTCGGAAGTACATTTATCGATACTACGAACAATCAAAGCATCAGCGTCTTTCACCACTTCTGGAGTAAAACCTTTTGCCGGAATATAAACAATGTCAGCTACCGGCTCTGCTATTCCTTTCAAGAAAGGAATTGTATCATCTGCAATTATTTTCATTTTGAGTTTTTGAGGTTTATGTATATTCGCCGGAGGCGCAGCACGTTACGCCTCTACAAAGAGATTATCTCAGTTTTTCCCGATTGAAATGCGGACCAGCTTTCAGCAGGAAGAAGAGAGTAGAAACAACGGTAAGACAAGCACCACACAGATAAGCATATTCAAAACCACCAAAGGTTTGTGCCAGCGAACCACCTATCATCAAACCAATTCCAATACCCACATCCCAACTGGTCAGATAAGTAGAAGTTGCTGTTCCCCGTTGATTATGGGCTGCCAGATTGACAAACAAGGTATTAAAGGCAGGAAACATAGTTCCGAAGGCAACACCTTGTGCCAAAGCAATTCCTAAATACAAGTAAGAACTAAACACATGATTCCATTCCATCAACAGATGCAAAGCCGACAGGACGAAGAAGGAGATAGCCGCCAAGTACATTCCTAACGAGATAACCAGCGTAATCCTTCCTTTATCTACTTGCCGCCCGGAAAACATACGGGAAACAGCCAAGCCAATCGCCATAAAAGTAAAATACAAGCCGGGATTGACTTCTATCCCGATCTCATCGGCATACATGGCAACATAGGTTGTCGTCATACCATACGGAATTGATAACAGCAACAAGGATATACCAGCCCAAACACCTTTCTTCAGGAAGAAACGGTCTAAGGAAATCGGCATATGCTGCACCGGGGCTTTATAAGGTGTCTTGACTAAATAAGCCATGATAAAGCCAACAGCTCCTGTCACCAGAGAACACAAGAAGATGGTCTGGTAAGAATAAACACTGTGCATGAATAGCCCGGTCATAGGTCCAAAGCTCATGGCGATATTGTTTGCCAATCCGTAATAACCAATTCCTTCCCCTCGTCTGGAAGAAGGTAAAATGTCAATCACAATCGTATTACCAGCCACTGTTACCATCCCGAACGAGAAACCATGTATAATACGCAAGGCAATGAAAAGCGTCAGACTCGTAGCCAGGATATATCCACCGAAAATGGCTATGAAAATAAAATAAGCCACCAAGTAAAGCGGGCGTCGAGACAATGTATCCAGCAAATAGCCGGAAAAAGGACGGATACACAACGCGGCAATCGTATAACATGAAAGGATAAAACCGATCATTGTCTTACCGGCCGAAAACTCTTCCTGTAAATAGAATGCCAAAATCGGCAAAATCAGATAGAATGCAAAGAAGAGTAGAAAATTAGCTGCCAAGATATAACAGAAACTTGGCGTCAGCATCTTGTCTTTAGACATAATACGTATGATTTTATGCAATACTACGATCAGCTCTGCCTATTCATGCTATCGCTTGGCGAATATACGCAATTATTCCCAATTCATTGATAAATATCAAACCAATTGCCAGTGGAGCCAGGTATTTAATGAAAAATGCATACGTCTGGAAGAAATAGAACGGGATCGTACCGTGGTTGGTCAATTCTTCCTTTAATATCTTCTTTTCAATCCGCAGACCAACAAACACACAGATCATCATTCCACCCAATGGCATCATGATCTTGGCTGTCAGGAAGTCGAGAGCATTGAATATCGTCAACCCACCGATAGTATATTCTTTAAGTACACCGAATGAAAGCGAAGCAAAAACGCCGATGATAAAGACTCCGATAGAAACGACCCAGGCTGCAAACTTCCGAGGTACATTGTATTCTTCGTGTACATAGGCAGTAGCGACTTCGTGCAAAGAAATAGTTGATGTCAATGCTGCCAGTGCCAACAGGATGAAGAAGATAAACGACCAGGCGCTACCGAATGGTAATTGCTCGAAGATATTCGGCAGGGTAATGAAAACCAATTCCGGACCGGCTGTTGGTTCGATACCGAAACTGAAGACTGCGGGGAAAACCATTACTCCGGCTAATAATGCCACTAATGTATTCAATACAGTCACCTGTACTGCGGTTGTCTGCAGATTGGTATCTTTCCCAAAATAGGATGCATAGGTAATCAGACAGCCCATCCCAATACTTAACGAGAAGAATGTCTGTCCCATGGCGCTCAAAACAACCGACGAAGTGATCTTTCCGAAATCAGGACGGAACAGAAAGGCTAATCCGTCTTTTACTCCGGGCAGGGTTACTGAACGGATACATAAAACCAATAATATCAGAAACAGAGCCGGCATCATGACTTTCGAAGCTCGCTCAATCCCTTTTTCTACACCGGCTGCTATAATATAATGTGTAATACCGATAAAAACGGCCGTCCATAAGATCGGACGGAAGACACTGCTTGAGAAAGCCTGGAAATCATTGGTAAAATCGGCAGCACTCTTCCCGGAAAGGTTTCCACTCAATGCCTGCCAGACATATTCCAATGTCCAGCCGGAAACCACCGCATAGAATCCTAAAATCAGGAAAGCTGCCAGCACACCGTTATAACCGATCAACGACCATTTGGTATGTGGTGCCAGTTTCTTGAACGAACCGGCCGCATTACTTCGTGAATGCCGTCCGATAAAAAACTCTGTAATCATAATGGGCAAGCCCAATAAGACCGTACAGATAATAAATACCAGCAAGAAAGCAGCTCCACCATTCTCGCCTACCATATATGGGAAACGCCAAATACTTCCCAAGCCCACAGCACATCCTACGGTTGCCAGGATCACTCCCAGTTTACTTCCAAATGTTGCTCTATTCGTTGACATATTCTGTTTGTTATATGAATTCGTTGACTTTTATTCTTTTATTGATGCCTCTTCGCTCACAACACCATCCCGGATATGAATGGTCCGATCGGTCTGCGAAGCCAGTTGTTCGTCGTGTGTGACTATCACAAACGTCTGATTCATCTGGTCGCGTAACTCAAAGAACAGGGCATGCAGCTCTTCTTTATTCCGAGTATCCAGACTGCCCGAAGGTTCATCGGCCAAAATTACCTGTGGATGATTGATCAGCGCCCGAGCAACGGCTACCCGCTGTTTCTCTCCGCCCGACAACTCTGCCGGCTTATGCGACATCCGGTCTGACAATTTCAGAAACGACAGGATTTCTTTGGCCCGCTTTTCGGCTGCCGAAGCTTTCTCATTGGCTATCAAAGCCGGAATCATTACATTCTCCAGTGCCGTAAATTCAGGCAACAGCTGGTGGAACTGAAAGACAAAACCGATATTCTGATTACGGAAGGCCGACAGTTTCTGTTCGGACAAATGCAACACATCAGTATCATGTATCAGCAAACGCCCGCCATCCGGCTTATCCAGCGTACCCAATATCTGAAGTAACGTTGTTTTACCAGCTCCACTCGGACCAACGATCGAAACCACTTCTCCCTGGTTGATCGTCAGGTTTATTCCTTTCAATACCTGCAAGTTTCCAAAACTCTTGGTAATGCCTTCTGCTACTATCATATTCTTTTATTCCTCTTATTCGATATTTCTGATCACATACGAAGCTAAAAAGCAACCGAAGATAGCCGGCATATACGAAACCGTTCCTGTTGTCGTCCGTTTGCAGGCTTCATCATTCACTTCTATCACCGCATCCGGATTCGCCATTTCCGTCGAATAAACTACCGGTATTCCTTTCTGTACGCCCAAACCACGCAAGCGTTTACGCACGGCCTTTGCCAGCGCACAATTGGATGTCTTCGATATATCGGCGATACGGACTTGCGACGGGTCGATCTTGGCCCCGGCTCCCATCGACGAAACGATCGGAATTTTCCGCAGCAACGCATGGTATAACAAAAAGACTTTCGGACTAAGAGAATCGATTGCATCGACAATAAAGTCGTAGTGCGCATGATCCAGAATCTCTTCGGTCCGTTCATCCCGCAGGAATTCATTGACAACCGTCAGTTTCAGTTCCGGATTAATATCCATCAGGCGTGCAGCCACCACCTCGGCCTTGGGTTCTCCTAACGTTGAATGCAACGCCGGTAACTGTCGGTTCAAATTACTTTCATTGACGGTATCAGCATCTACAATCGTCATTTGTCCGATACCTGCCCGACAAATCTGTTCGGCCGCATAGGCGCCAACACCACCCAAACCAACAACCAGAACATGGGCTTCCGAAAAACGTTCCAGCCGCTCTTTTCCTAACAATAATTCAGTTCTTGAATTCCAATTGTAAATCATTTATCAATAATTTGCGGCAAAAGTAATAAATCAAAAGGGAATATAGTTCTTTTTCGTCTGTTTTTTACGTTTTCTTGTCTACCAATAAGATATTTCGTGGTTTGTCCGTTCTTTGGGCTTGGCCCAAAAGAACCAAAAAGCCAAGGCTCACACTTCGAAGGCCAAAACAATTGAAACATGTCCAATGCGAGTAGAGGCGTAGCGCTGCTGCGCCTCAGACTAACGCAACAGGATAAAACGACGGGAAATACTATAAATCCATTCGTCATTTATTGATTGTTATTTGGTTGTGTAAAATATCGTTATGAGGCGCAAGGCTAGTTCTATGGATAAAGGAAGATGAGCAAAGATTATTACCCGTTGAATACGCCGATGTGAGGTTAATTTTCAATTGTCAATTGTCCATTTTCAATTATAAAAAATCCCTGCCGCCCAAACGAACGACAGGGATTTCATTTTTTGAGATTCTACGTTTACTCTTCTCAGGGTTACTGGTAGAACATAAACTTTATATTACACTATTATTAATACTAATGTCACTTGTTCTCCCTCACGGGGTACTTACCTTGATTAAATCAGGCTCGTGACTATTAACTTAAAAATATCTTTTGAATGATTGCGGTGGAATTCCTTCCACCGCAATTTTATGAATTGTCAATTGTTAATCGTCAATTGTCAATTATTTTACTACTACCTTAAAGCTTTCGCCGTCAACTGATACGACTACTACACCTGCAGGAGCAGCGATTGTTGCGTTGTCTGAAGAAACTACTTCGTTAGCTACTACCTTACCTAAGATTGTGCTTACGATTACGTTCTTGCCTTCAGCACCCTTAACTACTACGGCACCGTTAACACCAGCTACTACTACGTTGTTAGCAGCGTTGATTGATTCGTTAGCTGTCGGAGCGTCTACATCTTCAACATAGAACTTCAAAGCCATCTTACGATTTGAAGTCCAAGTTAACTTATCGTTAATATTACACAAATATCTTTCCTCAGCATCAGCTAAAGTACGAATGATATACAAATCGTCAGCATCATCAGCATTTGCTAAGATAATCTGATACTTAAAGTAATCCAAACCACCTTGAACACCTGCATTATCAGCCTTCATAGCAACTTTAACCTTGTTACCCTTGATTGTTGTTGTCAAAGTATCCAAAGAAGCATTCAATGAGCCTGACTTAAAGATTGCCTTTGTAGTCTCTTCATCCCATTGATATTCTTTATCGTACTTACCTTCACCAACATAATAATTAACTGAATCTTCAGGATTGAACAAGAACATTCTTGAATGATCTTCTTCGTTCCAACCTGTTGTTACATAGAATGAAGGAACTACATTCTTCAAATCTGTTGCCAAAACACGGAATGTAATCGGATCACTATTAACAACAATACCATCACGATCACCATCCATTGCGATGTAATTACCCTTTTCACTCTTCAATGTTACATAAGAAGCGTCAGCCGGTAAACTGATTTCAGGAGCATCCTGTACCAAATAAGTCTTGATGTCAGTTGCAGCAATTTCCTGATTAATTGAAGTTCTTACCATCCAACCTTTCACATTAGGCTGAGAAGTCGTCATTGCAAAAGGAGATGTATAAGAAGCCTTCACATTGTGTGAACCATCAGCATTTTCAAAGATGACAAAATCAAGAGCATTTGCCTCATCATCCAATTTATAATCTGTAGAATTTTTCGATGCTAAATATTTGCCAGTAGCTAAACCATCATTTACATATTCAAAGTTATAGGTATAGTAAGCAACTGTATCACCTAAAGTCTTATAAGCCACTTTATCATCAGCATCAATATAAGCATAAGTATAAGTCTTATATGATGGTTTTTCTGACTTGATTAATTGCCACTGAGCAGCTTCTTCAACTTTATCAGTCAATTTAGCATTATCTAATTCAAATACATTAGAAGTCTCTGTGACAACTGGATACAATTTGTTAGAAGTCGGATCCAAATCACGAGCAAATGTTAAAGTCATCTTAGTTTCGTCTTCAACATTCAAGAAACCAGCAAATTTATCAACTGTTGCAGGAGTTAACTTAACCCAAGCCAAGTTTAACTTTTCTCCAGATTTAGTTTCTTTAACATCTCCATTATTCTGGATAGTCAAAATATCAAAAGTTCCAGTTGTTACTGCCAATGAATAAGTATCATCACCTTCTTCTTTAAACAATTGAGCTGTAAAGTCAGCACCAGTTTCACGGTTTGTAAATGTTACATTATTACCTTCAACCTTAGTAACTACATATTGGAAAGCAGGAGCTTCCAAATCAGCAATAGCAATACCTTTTGCGAAGTTTTCGAAGCCTGTAGTAGAAGTTGCTTCATCATAAGCACTTGTCAAATACAAACCATCAGCGTCACCACCTACAAACTGGATGTTATAAATAGCTGCACCGTTTTCATTCAAGAATTCCTTACCTTCAACAACATTTGATGCAACGAATTCAAAGATAAAACTCTGTGTTGTACTTGGATAAGAAACCAAAACCTCATCTGAATTGTAGCTGGCATCGCTCTTAATGTCTATAATGATATTTTCTTTATATACATGCTTTGCATTACCAGCAGCTTCCTGGATACGAACACGATCCAAAGACAATGCATATTTATCTTTATTGTTTACGACATTTGTCTTAACTGTAAATGCAGCATTCAATACAGAAATAGTAGAACCACTTGTTTGCTGTTCTGCAGGAGTAGAAGCAATAACATCTTTATCCGTAGCAATAAACAGATTCAAATCTTTACCTTTAACGGTTGTCAATGTAAAACCTTCTCCTTTTTTCTGTTTATCAGCACTAGTAGAAGCATTATCTGATGCACTTAATGCGATAAATGTAGAATTCAATAAATAATCATATTTATCTGTTGCTTGTGCATAAGATCCGGCAGGAGTTTCTGTTACAAAGTAAGTTCCGGCAGGGAAACCAAAGTCAGGATCACCATCCGTTACATTACCATCAAGTTTTATAGCTTTAATTCTCTGATCGGCAAAGATATTATCTACTCCATCTTTAATCTTGAAGTTAAAGCCAGCAGAATTGTAAAGCTTGTTCAATTCATCATCTGATACTTCTTGATCAGCGGCTTTATATAATTCAAAATTACTAAAAGTAGTGTTAGAAACTTGAACTGTATTATCCCAATGCAAACCATAATAAATTCCCTTCACGGCAGCCTTACCAGCCAACAAATTTGTAGTTCCGCTTTCAGCGGCTGCTTCATAAGTTGCAATGTTAGACCATACCCACAAATTAGAGTACTTCGTTTTAGCAGCATTTGCGGTTTTAAAATCTGTTACTAACTGAGTTCCATCATCTGTTACATATAGATATTTATCTGTCTTTACATTTTTAAATGTAACAGTAGTTTGATTATTTAAGCCATTAGTTGTTTCTGTAACAACCCAAGTATATGCAGCAACATCCTCATTTGAAAATGTATTTGTCACATAGCAGGCATCTAATTTAACAGCATCATTTTCTGCACTATAAGAAGTCATACCAATAGCCAATGGAGTACTTGTCTTTTCTACAAGAAAATAAGTACTACCACTTTCGACCTTAGTTGCCTTTTCGCCCAAAAAATCTTGTAGATTTTCAGCATAGGCTTCACTAAACAACGCGCCACCCATGAAAAGTGTCGTCGTCAATAAAGTAGAAAACTTTTTGTTCATAATAATAAAATTAATTGTTAATAAATAGATTAATAGACTTTTTTCAAACAACTAATTTTACGAAGAGACTCTATGATCCCCGCGATTCATTATGAACGGGCATAAAAAAACGCGGGCTAGTTGTCTATTATCTTCGTTGAGGCATCTGGAAACCGCCCGCTTGGTAATAATAGAACAATAGCCCGCGCTTATACGATATAATACAATCCGCCCATTACGGGCAGACAATTCTATATACGTAGTCCACGCAAGCATTTACTGTCCATTATTCCACCAAGCTTAAAATTTTCCAGATTTTCAACGAGGGAATAATCTTCGTAAAATGCTTACATAATATATGTATAAACCGCACTCGCGAACCGCTGTTCGCTACGGAATCACTGCAAAGATAAAGAGGTTTTCCGAATCAACAAGAAAAAACTTGCATTATTTTCCAAAATATATGGATTATAGGACGAAACAAATGGATTTATAGCACAAAATACCCCGTTTTCAGTACATGATAAAAAGCCGGCGTATTTTGATGAAAAGGTAGGCATGAATTCTCCAAAAGACGCCGGCTTTTTATTCATTCATGCCTATGTTTTTCTACCAATCCAACGGGAATCGTTTTCAATCTTCGTTGGATTGATTTCCGATTCTCGTTTATTTGAATGGCTCGTTCTACCTATATATAATAGATTTCCCATATCGGATTTATTTTTATACCCTTCACACACGGTCCTATCTATCTTATATTCTGCGATTTCCTGTGAAGGGTGTGAAAGAAGGGCTCTATATTCGTACTTTTGGCTTGACCCAAAAGTACCAAAAACTCAAGATCGTATTCGTTCTTTTGCCTTAATGCAAAAGAACCAAAAAATCAAGGCAGCGTCTGCTGAGCTACTCCGTCTCTTCATTTCGCTGTGCGCGCCGCAAACTCGCTGCGCTCAGACAGCGACGCTCCGGCCGCTTCACTCCGTTCCTACGCTTAACGCTCACCAGAACGAGGCCGAAACAATTGAAAATTGACGATTGACAATGGACAATTTTCTTTTTCTCTTTCATTTATCCATGGAACTTGCCTTGCGACTGTAGAGGCGTAGCGTTGCTGCGCCTCAAAACGATGTTCTGCACAACCAAATAGCAATCAATAAAAAACGAATGGGTTTATTGTGTTATTTATTGTTTTATCCTGCCGCGTTGGCTGGAGGCGCAGC
>ULTX01003779.1_pt1 | contig 10339 bp, 10 predicted proteins | sample 1958041 | NCBI WGS metagenome assembly ULTX01 (sample SAMEA4835747, study PRJEB28245) | human gut metagenome | biome: gut microbiome; material: fecal sample | place: Denmark | collected 2008
CGAGTGGTTGAAGAGGCACGCCTGGAAAGCGTGTATACGCCTAAAGCGTATCGCGGGTTCGAATCCCGCTCTCTCCGCAAGTCGGAGACTATAAAGCTTGAAAAATGAAATAAACAAATATGAGAATTATTAATCTTAAAAATTAAACACACAATGAAAAAGTATTTTGCAAAAGCATTCTTGGGCTTGTGTGCCCTTGGAACTTCTACAGTAGCATTTGCTCAGGATGCAGCAGCTCCAGCTGTTGAATCAGGTATGCATCAGGCGTTGAAAACAAAGTTTATTGAAGGTGGTGCCGACTTCATGAGTTTAGTTGCTATCGCTTTGATCTTTGGTTTGGCTTTCTGCTTGGAAAGAATTATCTATTTGAACTTGGCTGAAACTAATTCAAGCAAGTTGTTGAAAGGTATCGAAGAAGCACTTGACAAAGGTGATGTAGAAGCTGCAAAGGCTATTGCTCGTGACACAAGAGGTCCTATCGCCTCTATTGCTTATCAGGGTTTGATGAGAATCGACCAGGGTGTTGATGTAGTTGAAAGATCAATCGTATCTTACGGTGGTGTTCAAGGTGGTCTGTTGGAAAAGAACCTGTCTTGGGTAACATTGTTTATCGCAATGGCTCCGTCATTAGGATTCTTGGGAACAGTTGTTGGTATGATCATGGCGTTCGATAAAATCGAACAGGTTGGTGATATCAGCCCGACCGTTGTAGCAGGTGGTATGAAAGTGGCCTTGATCACAACAGTAGGTGGTTTGATCGTTGCTTTGATTCTTCAGATTTTCTACAACTATCTGTTGAGTAAATTGGAATCTCTGTTGAACCAGATGGAAGACGCATCAATCTCATTGATCGACTTGGTTATCAAATACAACCTGAAATTTAAAAAATAATTTGACTTATGGCAGTTACTAAAATACGTAAAATATCCAGTTGGACATTGCTGATCAGTTCGATTATCAGTGTCATTGTACTGGTTATGTTCTACACAGGAGGCGTAGTAGATCCTGCTGCAGAAATGAAGGAGCCGATTTATACCGAGCTTCTGTTGAACTGGACTTATGTATTGTTCTTTGCGACAATCGCATGTACTGTTTTGATGGCATTGTGGCAATTCGCCGGAGCATTGAAACATGATGCAAAGTCGGCCTTGATGTCTTTATTGGTATTAGTTTTGTTCGTAGCTATGTTGGGTGTTACTTACTCAATGGGTGATGCAACTCCGTTGACTGGCTTGAACGCTGATTCTCAAGTTTACAACACGGCCGGTTGGTTGAAGATTACAGATATGTGGATTTATTCTACTTATATCTTAATCGCTTTGATCCTGATCGTAGCTGTATTGGGTAGTGTAAAGAAAATATTGAATAAGTAATAAGTTAACAGGAAAAGTAAAATGGGTAAGAAAAGAAAGACACCGGGTATCAATGGTTCTTCTTCAGCCGATATTGCTTTCATGTTGCTTATCTTCTTCCTTATTACAACATCAATGGATACAGACCAAGGTTTGGCAAGACGTTTGCCGCCTCCTGTACCTAAAGATCAGAAGAATGATACTGACGTTGATATCAAGAAACGTAACTTGCTGGTTGTATTGGTAAGTAGTACAAACCAGGTACTTTGCGGTAACGAAGTTACAGATGTCAAACAATTGAAAGATAAGGTTAAGGAATTCATTGATAATCCGTACAACGATGCCAACAAACCTGAAAAGGTTGAAGTGGATGTTCCGTTCTTCGGAAAGACGATGGTTACTAAGAATCACGTAATTTCTTTGCAGAATGACCGTGGTACTTCTTATCAGGCGTATATCGATGTACAGAATGAGCTGGCAGCAGCTTACAATGAATTACGTGATGATATTTCAAAGAAGAAATTCGGTAAAGCCTTCATGGATCTGAATGAGGACGAACAGAAAGCGGTACAGATGATTTATCCGCAGAAGATCTCTGAAGCTGAACCTAAAAACTATGGAGGTAAGTAACGATGGGAAAGTTTAGTAAAGCAGGCGGACGTGAAATGCCTGAATTGAACACGTCATCATTACCTGACTTGGTATTCGCGTTCTTGTTCTTCATCATGATGGTAACATCTATGCGTGAAGTAACTTTGAAAGTGCAATTCAAGGCTCCTCAGGCTACCGAGCTTCAGAAATTGGAAAAGAAATCATTGGTTACTTTCATCTATGTTGGTAAGCCGACTCCTGACTTGCAGAAGAAATTCGGTTCTGAAACACGTATTCAGTTGAACGACCAGTTTGCTGAAACTTCAGAAATTCAGGATTACATCGCTCAGGAGAAGTCAAGTATGAAAGAGGAAGATCAGCCGTTTATGACTGTTTCTATCAAAGCTGATAAAGACACAAAAATGGGTGTGATCACCGATATTAAGCAAGCACTTCGTGAAGCGTATGCTTTGAAGATTAGTTATTCTGCTGCTAAGCGTATTGAATAATTAATGCTTGATTGATAAATGAATAAGAAAGTCCCTTGATCCTTTTGGGTCAAGGGACTTTTTTTGCTTTAGAGAGATTTGAGTGACAATACAAAATATTTTCTCGTTTCTTGCTTGAAAAGTATAAGAATATCGTTATATTTGTATCAAAATGTAAGTTTGCATAATTTAAATCGTATTTATTATGGCACACCATCAGTTAGATGAACTAGATGAGAAAATATTAAAGTTAATTATAGGTAACGCGCGAATGCCTTTTTTGGAAGTGGCTCGTGAATGTAATGTTTCTGGTGCAGCAATTCATCAACGTATCCAGAAACTTACGAACTTAGGCGTTATAAAAGGTTCTGAATTTATTGTAGATAACACGAAAGTTGGGTATGAGACTTGTGCTTATATCGGTTTATATTTAAACTCTCCGGGACAGTTTCCCACCGTAACAGAGGCTTTGAAGAAGATTCCTGAAGTTGTAGAATGTCATTATACAACGGGGCAGTATGATTTGTTTATTAAGATTTATGCGAAGAATAATCAGCATTTGCTGTGTATTATCCATAACAAATTACAGCCGCTCGGTTTGGCACGTACGGAGTCTTTGATTTCCTTTAAGGAAGCTTTCAAACGTCAGTTGCCGATCGATCTGAGTGATGATGAATAATAAGAATAGGAGTGAAGAACTGATTATTCGTCGTGCGCAGTTGTCAGACTTAAATGATATCATGCCTGTGTTTGCTTGTGCGCGTCGTTTTATGGCTCAGACCGGTAATCCTACACAATGGGCTGATGGTTATCCTGAACCTTCCTTTATAGCTGAAGAAATAGCCAGCGGGCACTGCTACGTATTCGTCGATCCATTAGGGAAGATCGTAGCCACTTTCTGTTATATTGAGGGCGATGATCCGACTTATCATGTAATTGAAGGCGGGAAATGGTTGAATGAAGCGCCTTATGCAGTGTTACATCGGTTGGCTTCGGATGGAAGTTATTCAGGAATTGCAGACTTATGTTTGGATTGGTGCTTCACAAAGACGGCTAACTTGCGTGTAGATACTCATCAGGATAATAAAGTACTTCAGCATATTTTATTGAAGCATGGCTTTACGTATTGCGGAATTATTTATGTGCGCAATCACTCTCCACGGTTAGCCTATCAGAAGATTCTTTGAGATGGTAATTGAAATATAAAGCAAAGGCGTACTTCTTGTTTTAGGAAGTGCGCCTTTACTTTATTTATTCCTTAGAGTGAATTTAATAGCGTATTCGCTTTTTCTATCACTTCTTGCCACGGAAGCTGGCTGTTGTTGATATCTTTTGTACGGATCTCTTCCAGCACCTTATCCAATTCCTCCAGGTTTGCACCTTCTTTGCGTAATATCCTTACTTTTTCTGCTGCTTCAATGCCATCAACCAACCGTTCGAATCGGATGGATGAGCGAAGATACGGATAGACCAGATAAGTATCTCCTGAACTCCAATTGCCGAAGCGGGAATCATATTGCGGATTTTCTGGCCATGAGTTGTAAGCCCAGCGAAGCATACCGTCATAATCGCAGGCAAGACCATACCAGCCTAATAATTCGGCTTCGTATGGATGAGAGAAAGTAAATGTATTTGGATAGAACGGACCGCAACAAACGTAAAATGTTGTATTGAAGCCATTGGCACGGCGGGCAACGATATCGTCATGATCGGCCTTTTGTCCTTGTGATACGCAAACATCACGCATCATATTATACTTCTTATACGATTTGTGATTATCTGCAATGGCAAATCCCATTTCCGGAGCACATTTTTCCAGTACTTTTACTGCTGCATCCATTTGCTCCGGTGAACGTTCATCCATGGCTATGTTGGTAATGCCTAACCAACCTTTTTCATCCAAATGTTTCTTGAAGTCAGCTAAGAAAGGTTCCCACATTTGAGCAAATTCAGGTTTTCCCGGTGTTGCGACAACGGTAACCTTTTTGTTCTCGGCTTCATCGAAGTAATCCAATTCGCAATTCCATGGAACCATCGAATAACAATTGATCATGCGGTTGATACCGATTGACAACATCATTTCTACCCAGCGATCGAATACCTGGTAATCATAGCTCCAACTGCCATCTTTATGTCGTGTCCATTTGATCATGTCTTCGTAGGCATCGTAACATTGATGATTCCAGGGATCTTTATTGAGTGTGGCGGTAATGACTTTCTGACCGGCTTTTGCCAAAGGAATCATCGTCTGTCTTAAGGCTTCGAAGTGTTCGTCGCTCCACATCTGTAAACCTTCTGCCCGTGCTACAGCCGATGGATGTTGCCATAAATCCAGATGGTAACTCCATTGTTCGGGTGTTGGCAGCAGATGGTCAATTACTTTCAGTTGGATTGGGAATGAAATCTTTCCCTTATCTTGACTTTTGACCGTTACTGTAGAAGTATAAACACCGGCAACGGCATCTTGTGGTACTTGGATCGTAATCCATACCGGACGAGTTGTGCGGGGAGCCATATCGAAACGAGACAATGAATCCAACATATCCGGCATCAATACGCAAGGACCGCCTTTCTTGAACTCCGGAGAATTAATATCTGCCAGTGTATATCTTACGAAACGAGCCTGAGCAATCGTACTCGGTAAAGATACATTGTCTGCTTTGAAGTCATCAATATGACAGGTGACGCCATTGGCGCCTTCAGCAGCCCAAAGAAGAAGTTGTGCGGAGGCTTTTTCTCCACGCCAGGCAGCTAATGCACAAGGTTTGTCTGCTGAAACCTGAGGAACTTCACTACGAGAGTAGCGGCAATCAATACTACCCCAAGCACCATTCAGCTGTTTTCCAGCCTGGTTCCAGAGGTTTTCTGCTTCAGTACTAATGGCTACCGGATCTTCTGCTTCCTGAAATGTCGTAACAGGAACATACTTTTGCTCTTGACAACCGAAGAAAGCAAGAGCTAGAAATGCAAGCATTGTGTTTTTCAATTCCATACTATTTATTTTAATTGAATAAATCATGAACGATTATTGATTCATTTGCTAACTAAGAAATCTTTATTCGCCCAGGGCGAACATATATTCGGTGTGGGCGATTATATATTCAACGTGGGTGAATATATAATCAGCGTGGGCGAACAAAGTAAAATTCATCTATTCTTTCATAAAACAATGTTATTATCAAAAGTATTGCTTGATGGATGAACTGAATTAGAAATTATCAAAAAAAGAAGGTGCGCCCAACGTCTTGATTGGTAATACCAGTAAACGTTTTGACGCACCTTGTTTTTATGCGGATTTCTTAATTAGAATTCTGCATTATTCGGAGTACGCGGGAACGGAATCACATCGCGGATGTTGGCCATACCTGTAACGAATAATAACAATCGTTCGAAACCAAGACCAAAACCAGAATGAGGAACCGTACCGAAACGGCGAGTATCCAAATACCACCACATATCTTTCATCGGGATATTCAATTCCTGAATGCGGTTGTAAAGCTTGTCGTAATCAGCCTCACGTTCAGAACCACCGATGATTTCACCGATCTTCGGGAACAGAACATCCATAGCACGAACCGTCTTTCCGTCTTCGTTCTGTTTCATATAGAACGCCTTGATTTCTTTCGGGTAATCTGTCAGGATAACCGGACGTTTGAAATGTTCTTCCACCAAGAAACGTTCGTGTTCTGAAGCCAAATCAACACCCCAGTAAACCGGGAATTCAAATTTGTGGCCTTTCGCAACAGCTTCTTCCAGAATCTTGATACCTTCTGTATAAGGTAAGCGGACGAATTCGTCTTTCAAGACACCTTGCAAGCGTTCGATCAAGCCTTTGTCGAACATATCGTTCAGGAATTTAACATCGTCCATACAATTGTCGAGAGCCCATTGTACGCAGTACTTGATGAATTCTTCTGCCAATTCCATGTTGTCGTTGATGTCATTGAAGGCAACTTCCGGTTCAATCATCCAGAACTCAGCCAAGTGACGAGGAGTATTGGAGTTTTCAGCACGGAAAGTCGGACCGAATGTATAGATCTGCCCCAAAGCTGTTGCAGCTAATTCACCTTCCAACTGACCAGAAACCGTCAGACTTGTCTGCTTCCCGAAGAAGTCATCGTCGTAAAGGATAGAGCCGTTCTCGTCTTTCTTCAAGTTATACAGGTTCTTCGTAGTTACCTGGAACATCTGTCCTGCACCTTCACAGTCGGAAGCCGTGATAATAGGTGTATGGAAGTAGAAGAAACCTTTGTCATGGAAGAATTTATGAATCGCATAAGCCATGTTATGACGAATACGGAAAACAGCACCGAATGTGTTCGTACGCGGACGCAAGTGAGCAATTTCACGTAAGAACTCCATCGAGTGACCTTTCTTCTGTAACGGATAAGTAGCCGGATCAGCTGTACCGTAGATTTCAATTTCGGTAGCTTGGATTTCGACTGACTGACCTTTTCCTTGCGACTGCACTAAAGTACCGTTTACACTGATACTGGCGCCTGTCGTGATCGGTTTCAGAAACTCTTCACCTAATTTATCTACATCAACAACGATTTGAACATTATTTATTGTAGAACCGTCGTTCAGCGCAATGAAGTTTACTTGTTTGCTGCCACGGCGAGTACGAACCCAACCTTTTACATTAACGGTAGAGCCAAAAGCTGTGCTTTTGAGCAAATCTACAATCTTTGTTCTTTTTATTGTTTCCATTATATTATTAGTTTTATTATTCGAAAGCACCCATGCGCAATGCGTTTACTTCTTTTTCGTTCAGATAACGCCATTTACCGCGGCCCAGGTTTTTCTTCGTCAGACCGGCGAAATATACACGATCCAATTTAACGACGTGGTAACCTAATGATTCGAAGATACGACGAACAATACGGTTACGGCCTGAATGGATTTCGATACCTACCTGGCTCTTGTCTGTTTCGCTAGCATAGCTGATAGCGTCTGCATGGATTTCACCGTCTTCCAGTTCCAAACCGTTGGCGATTTTCTCCATATCTTCTACAGAAACGTTCTTATCCAACCATACATGATAGATCTTCTTCTTCTTGAATGACGGATGAGTCAGTTTAGAAGCCAGATCACCATCGTTCGTTAATAACAATACACCGGTTGTATTGCGGTCCAGACGGCCCACCGGATAGATTCTTTCTGTACAAGCGTGTTTTACCAAATCCATTACAGTCAGACGTTCCTGTGGATCATCAGATGTAGTCACACAGTTCTTCGGTTTGTTCAGGATGATGTAAACCTTGCTTTCAATCTGAACCGGTTTGTCGTTGAAAGTTACTTTATCTGAACGAGTAATCTTTGTACCCAATTCTGTTACTACAACGTCGTTTACTTTTACATTACCTGCCTGGATGAATTCATCTGCCTCACGACGAGAGCAAACACCTGCATTCGACAAGAATTTGTTCAAACGGATCGGTTCGTTCGGATCTGCCAATACTTCCTTATACTTCAATTGTTTCTGGAAGTTGTATTTAGCATTCGGATTGTAATTGTTAGAACGACGATTGTTGTTATTGTTCGGACGACGATTGTTGTTATTACGTCCGTTGTTTGCGTTATAACGGCCGCCACCGTATGCGTTTCCGCCACCGTAGTTATTACCGTATGGACGTGGAGCTGCTCCGCGATTATCCTGACGGTTATCGAAGTTTGTACGGTTTTCACCTACACGCGGTCTTCTTTTCTTTACCGGTGCACCTTCCGGGTTGTTAGGTAAAGCATTGGGGTTGCTGCTATAAACCGGACGGTTGAAAGCACGTTGATCGTTGTTCGGATTGTAGGCCGGACGATTTCCATACTGACGGTTTTGATTATACCCTCCGTCACGATTCGGATTGTTGTAATTCGCGTTACGGTTATTACCATACTGGCGGTTGTTTCCATATCCGCCACGATTGTCATAACGTTGCTGATAACCTTGGTTGCCATAATCATTATACGACTGGCGATCTCCATAAGAACGATAACCTCCTCGGTCATTGTTTGCCGGTCGGTTGTACGGTCTGCGTTCATAGTTACCTTCCTGACGGTTGTAACCAGCGTTATAAGGTCTTCCACCGTCTTCTGCATTTTCTCTGTAGCCCGTTACTTTTCTTGGGCGTGCTGCTGACTGCTGCTGTGCCTCGTCTCTTTCTTCTGTACTCATTGTTGTATTTTATTATAATAAAGGTTTATAATTGATAGCCTCACGGCTACCTTTGATTTTTTATTGTATGATTAAAATTAGGAGATAAAATAGCATTGATTCTGTTTATTATCAAAGTAGTCCGGTTGATCGATTAGCAATTGTCCGGAACTACTTTGATGCCTTTTTCTCCTTGTTTTTAAATTCCTGTATAATTATGCGGTGTAATCGCTCTTAATTCTTCTTTTACGCGATCACTGACCTGCAATGTCTCAATAAAATCTTTGATCGACTGTTCGGTGATGCCAGCATTGGTACGGGTAAGCGCCTTCAATGCTTCGTAGGGTTTCGGATAACCTTCCCGGCGTAAAATCGTTTGGATTCCTTCTGCCACGACTGCCCAACATTTGTCAAGATCAGCTTCCAATGCTTTCTCGTTCAGCAATAATTTACCCAGACCTTTTAACAGACTCTTGAAGGCAATTTCGATGTGTGCCATCGGAACACCAATATTTCTCAGAACAGTTGAGTCTGTCAAGTCACGCTGTAAGCGGGAAATCGGAAGCTTTGTTGATAAATGTTCCAGGATTGCGTTGGCAATTCCTAAGTTTCCTTCTGCATTTTCGAAGTCGATCGGATTGACTTTATGCGGCATGGCTGATGAACCTACTTCGCCAGCTTTGATTTTCTGCTTGAAATATTCCATCGAAATATATTGCCAGAAGTCGCGGTTCAAGTCAATCAGGATGGTATTAATTCGTTTCATGCCATCGAAGATAGCACCCAGATTGTCGTAGTTGGAGATTTGTGTTGTCCACTCTTCGCGTTGTAATCCTAATGACTCACTGACGAACTTGTTACCGAAAGCTTTCCAGTCATATTCCGGATAAGCCACGTGATGCGCGTTGAAGTTTCCGGTAGCACCTCCGAATTTGGCTGAAACAGGTATTGCCTTCAATAGGTTCAGTTGCTGTTTCAAGCGATAAACGAACACCATGATTTCTTTACCCAAGCGGGTAGGAGAAGCCGGTTGTCCGTGTGTCTTGGCCAACATCGGGATATTCATCCATTCATTTGCATACGTCTCTAATGTCTGGATCACTTCTTCCAGTCCTGGATAATAAACCTCATTCAGCGCTTCTTTCAGCGATAAGGGAATAGACGTGTTGTTGATGTCTTGTGATGTCAGTCCGAAATGAATGAACTCATGATATTTTTCAGCCAGGAAATGGTCTGTTTTTTCTTTGATGAAATACTCAACGGCTTTGACATCATGGTTGGTTACCTTCTCAATTTCTTTTACTCGCAAAGCATCTTCTTCCGTAAAATCTTTATAAACATTGCGAAGCCAAGTTTTTACTTCTTCCGTATTTAATTCACTTAATTGCGGAAGATATTCAGACAGAGCTATCAAATACTCAATCTCCACGCGCACTCTATATCTAATCAGCGCGAATTCAGAAAAATAAGCTGCCAGGTTCTCAGCTTTGTTCCAATATCGCCCGTCAACAGGCGAGATGGCTGTTAGTGTCGATAGTATCATTTTTCCTTTAATACATTATATATTATGTAGAGTTGCAAAGTTAATGCTTTTCCTGGTATGTATATGCAAAAGCAAAGTTTTTTTTATTTTTTCTCCGAAAATGTTTGGAGGTTTCAAAAAAAGCCGTACCTTTGCACCGTCTTAAAGAGATAAGGCGTACAAAACATGATGAATGAAAAGGGCGTTTAGCTCAGCTGGTTCAGAGCATCTGCCTTAC
>ULTX01012027.1_pt1 | contig 10326 bp, 8 predicted proteins | sample 1958041 | NCBI WGS metagenome assembly ULTX01 (sample SAMEA4835747, study PRJEB28245) | human gut metagenome | biome: gut microbiome; material: fecal sample | place: Denmark | collected 2008
GCCTTTTCGTCGGAGACGGGAACCGTGAGCGACTGGGAATGTCGGAAAGAAGCTAACTCGTTATAGGTCTTTCAGCAACAGCTGTTTCGTACTGTTGTAGTATTCGTCTCTGGCCTTCATCAGCGCTTTCCATTCGGCACTGAATTCGTGCTCTTTGTCTATCTTGAAATCTTCCGATCCATGTGTATAGAGACGATTAAGCAAGGTTGCCACGGTCAGTTGGTTGATGTCTATTGATGGCTGATAGGCGATATCCTGACTTTTGGTATCGGCTACCACTTCATGTATCAGCCCGATTTCCTGCAGTTCGTAAAGGGTTTGGTTGGCCAGTCGTATGGGTATCTGACATTCTTCCGAGATGGCTTCTGCCGTATAGGGGGCTTCTCCTTTTTCGAACCGTTTGGTAATGTGGGACATGATGAGCATGGATACGAAGTCGCGATAGCGGCGGCTGATGCTGCGGGTGTCCTGGTCGAAACTGAAATTACGGATGTTTTGTCCGGCATACGTCAGTTCGGCACCGAACAGGCAGATCGTCCAGGAAATCTGAAGCCATAAAAGGAAAAGGGGAAGGGCAGCAAAACTTCCGTAGATTGCGTTGTAGCGCGATACCCACAACTGGCTGCTGATATACAGAAACTGGAATGCCTGGTGAGCGGTACCTGCCAGGATGCCGGATATCAGGGCGTGCTTGAAACGTACTTTGGTGTTGGGCATGAAGACGTAGAGAGCGGTGAACATGCCCCACGCCAGTACGAAAGGTATCAGGCGTATCAGAAACTTGCCGAGAGGGGCGAGTAGGGTATAGTCTTCGATATTCTTTACCATGGTGCTCATGAAAATGGAAAGACCGCCTGAGACGACGATTAGAATGGGCATCAGCAGGAGCATGGAGAAATAGTCCGTGATTTTGCGGTACATGCTGCGTGCTTTCTTCACTTGCCAGATGCGGTTGAAGGTAATTTCCATGTTGTTGATCAGGTTCAGTACGGACCAGAGCAACATGATGAGGCCGACTCCGATAAAAACTCCGCTTTTGGCTTGCGACAAGTAAGAATCGACGAACTGCAGAATGATTTCGGTCGTTCCTGTTGCTCCACCGAAGCCGCTGATGATCTGGTGTTCCATCAAATTGTCGAAGCCGAAGCCGCGCGCAATGGCAAACAGAATGGCCAGAATAGGAACAATGGCAAGCAAGGTGCTGTAGGTCAGTGCGGCTGCCTTATTGGCCAGTCGGTCTTGAGTGAAGCGGGAGATACAGAGATAGATGGTCTTGATGATGTTGTACAGAGAGAAAGTCGTTTTGGTGACTTCATCTTCCGTAATACGCCAGATGTCGTAGGTCAGGAACTTCCAAAGAGTGGCTATACGTCTGTTCATAAGCATGGATTAAAGAAAAAGGAAAAGCAGTCGGTCTGTAAGCCGGGTTCTGTAACCTTTCCTGACGGACTGTAATGACTTCGGACTTTCGCCTTCGGTTTTCAGTCATTGTCAGGGCGGGTCGTCTGTCATTTATCTGAGCCGTATGTTGCCATACGCGCTTTAGCGGTCCACCCTCCGACATGGAGCGAGCAACTCTCGTGGCGCCGGTTTACATGACCTTACAACTTCCAAGACGCACAGCCCTTGCGTCGCCACAAGGCTGGTGGGCTCTTACCCCGCCTTCTCACCCTTACCGCAGTCCGAAGACCGAGGCGGTTGTTTTCTTCTGCGTTACTCTACCCTCGCGGATAGCTTTCTGTTAGGAAGTGGAATGCTCTGTGTTGCCCGGACTTTCCTCATACGTACAAAAGACGCAAGCGACAGACCGACCGACTGCTTCTAACGTGCAAAGATAATGCAATCTGTGCAGAGTATAAAATTAAATTATCTCTTTTTCTCTGTCCTATGGAAATAATTTGTAGCTTTGCTTGCAGAAACAGTATCAAAAGGATTTTCCAAATGCGAAAACATGTTCATTTAATTAGCCTTTTTCTGCTTTTTGCTTCATTGATGCAGGTCTCTGCCGCTGTCGGTAGCGATTTGCCGGCTGAGGTTGTGCGATTGACTGATAGTCTGAAACAAACTTATGCGCCCGACGGGCGGGTAGCTTTGTTTCAGACGGATTATATGGTGTGTGGGCAGAAGATGATGTTGAGGGGAGTGACTACGGTGCCGGAAGCTAAGAAAGCCCTGATGGAAGGACTGAGCAAATGCGGTTACGAAGTGACAGACTGCATGAAGGTGCTGCCCGACGAAGCGACGCTGAAAGGTAAGACGTATGGGGTGGTTCGTTTGTCGGTATGCAATCTGCATGTGAAGCCTGATTTTGCTTCGGAGATGACGACTCAAGCTTTGCTGGGAATGCCGGTACGTGTGCTTCAGTTCGATGGTTGGTATCGCATACAGACACCGGACAATTATATTGCCTGGGTGCATCGGGCCGGCATTACCCTGATGGATAAAGAAGAAGTGGCGGCCTGGAATCGGGCAGAGAAGGTGGTAGTCACGAAGCATTACGGTTTTGTCTATTCGGCTCCCGACAGGGCCTCGCAGACGGTGTCGGATGTTGTAGCGGGTAACCGGTTGAAGTGGTTAGGCAGTAAGGGCTCTTTTTATAAGGTGGCTTATCCAGATGGTCGCATCGGGTATATTGAAAAATCTGCTGGACGTCCCGAGAAACAGTGGAGGGCTGAACTGAAGCAAAACGTGGGGAGTGTTCTCCGAACGGCTTATACGCTGATAGGGGTTCCCTACCTGTGGGCTGGAACCTCTTCGAAGGGAATGGACTGCAGCGGGTTTGTGCGGACGGTGTTGTACATGCACGATATGATTATACCGCGCGATGCCTCTCAGCAGGCTTATGTGGGTGAACGCATCGAGATAGCTTCCGACTTCAGCAATTTGCAACCGGGCGACCTGTTGTTTTTCGGCAGTCCGGCAACTTCTGCACGCAAGGCACGTGTGGTTCATGTGGGAATTTATATCGGACAGGGGCGCTTTATTCACTCTCAAGGAGACGTACATGTCAGCAGCCTCGATGCTTCCGATCCGCTGTATGATGCTTTCAACAGAGGGTGCCTGTTGTTTGCTTCGCGCGTGATACCTTATATTAATAAAATGGATGAATTGAATACAACCGATGCCAATCCGTATTATCGCTGGGGAATGGATGAATCGGACAAATTACAGGTTTATGACAAATAGAAGAGATTTCCTGAAGACTGCTGCTCTGGCAACGCTGGGTGCCGGAATGATAGCCGAGGAGGCGATGGCAGATACAAAGAAAAAGAGATTACACCTATTCAATATCAATAAACAGGGAGTGGCTCCCAAAATGAAAATGCGTTTCTTCCCCTACGAATTGCAATTGCGTCATGTCTTTACGGTAGCTACCTATTCGCGTACGACCACCCCCGACGTGCAGGTAGAAATAGAGTATGACGGCATAATCGGATATGGGGAAGCTTCCATGCCGCCTTATCTGGGGCAGACGGTGGAGACCGTATTGGCTTTCTTACAGAAAGTTGACCTGACACAGTTCAGCGATCCTTTTCAATTAGAGGATATTCTGGCATATGTGGACAGTTTGTCGCCGGGAGATACGGCTGCAAAGGCGGCCGTGGATATTGCTTTGCACGATCTGTTAGGCAAGTTGCTTCAGGCTCCCTGGTACAGAATATGGGGACTGGATAAGGGAAAAGCTCCTTCGACAACGTTTACGATAGGTATTGATACGGCTGAAATGGTACGTAAGAAGACGGAAGAATGTGTCGGACTTTACAATATCCTGAAAGTTAAGTTAGGGCGTGACAACGATAAGGAGATGATACAGGCTATCCGTTCGGTTACCGACCTGCCGATAGCGGTTGATGCCAATCAAGGCTGGAGCGACAGACAATACGCCCTTGATATGATTTACTGGCTGAAGGAGCAGGGCATCGTCATGATAGAGCAGCCCATGCCCAAGGAGCAGTTGGACGACATCGCTTGGGTGACCCAGCAAAGCCCGTTGCCGGTGTTTGCTGATGAATCGGTACAACGGTTGAAAGATGTGGCGCAACTGAAAGGAGCCTTTACCGGCATTAACATTAAGCTGATGAAGTGTACCGGTATGCGGGAGGCCTGGAAGATGCTGACACTGGCACGTGCGCTTGATATGAAAGTCATGGTGGGCTGTATGACGGAAACTTCGTGCGCCTGTTCGGCTGCAGCCCAGTTGTCGCCTGCAGTTGATTTTGCTGATTTGGACGGTAATTTGCTCATCAGCAACGATCGCTTTAAGGGAATGGAAGTGGTCGAAGGAAAGATAACCCTTCCGGATTTGCCCGGAATAGGGGTCGTAAAGCTTTGAAGTGTCTTCACTTCCTAAATGTCAGTCTTTTAACATGTCAGAATAGTAGATAAATGCAAAAATGTCAGCTTTCGTCGTTAACCGCTGTTAAGCTCAAAAACGGCTCTGTTAAAAGAGAACAAAAAAAGGTGACAAGTGGAATAACAGAACGTTTTTTGTCGTTATTTTAACGTCGTAATGTTAAACGAAACTCGAATATTAACACTTTAAAGAGTAGATAAGGATATGAAACAGACAACAAAAAACATCTTGGGAGTTGCGGCAATCGTACTCTTAAGTTCAGGAGTTGCAGGTGTCACTACCTATAAATTGATGCAAGGATCGAATTATGCCAACCAGTCGTTCGATCAAATGTTTGAACCCAATCCAGGTGTGAAACTGGCAGCATACAGTGGAGCTGCCGCTCAGCCGGTTGACTTGACGCAGGCTGCCGAAAGTTCCGTGCATGGAGTAGTGCATATTCGTTCTACCCAGTCGTCCAAGGTTCAGGAAGTGGAAGTAAGAGATCCTTTTTATGATTTCTTCGGCGATTTCTTCGGTGGACGTGGTGGAACTCAGAAGCGTCAGATACAGACTCCTGAACGAACAGGTTTTGGTTCTGGTGTCATCATCTCGAAGGATGGATATATCGTAACCAACAATCACGTGGTTGATGGTGCGGATGAGATCAGTGTAACGTTGAATGATAACCGTCAGTTTAAGGGACGTATTATCGGTACGGATGAAGAATCGGATTTGGCTCTGCTGAAAATAGAAGGTGATGATTTCCCTACTATTCCGGTAGGAGATTCGGATGCCTTGAAAGTAGGTGAATGGGTATTGGCCGTTGGTAATCCCTTCAACCTGACTTCTACGGTTACGGCCGGTATTGTCAGTGCCAAAGCGCGTTCGTTAGGAGGGCAGATGAACGGAAAACAGAGCATTGAGTCGTATATTCAGACAGATGCCGCCATCAATCAGGGAAATAGTGGTGGTGCACTGGTGAACGCTCGTGGTGAGTTGGTCGGCATCAATGCTGCTTTGTTCTCTCCGACAGGTTCGAACACCGGTTATGGTTTTGCTATCCCGACCAGTATCATGAAGAAGGTAGTAGCCGATCTGAAACAATATGGTGCAGTTCAGCGTGCCAAATTGGGTGTCAGTGTGACAGAATTGGCAGAGGAACCGGGCGATACCCAAATCGAAGACAAGGACAGTGGAAAGAAACTGAGTGAGATAAAGAAAAATGCGAGAGATAAATTTGGTGTTGTGGATGGTCTTTGGGTAAGAGAGATTGTAGAAGGTAGTTCGGCTGCCGGTGCTGATGTGAAGGTGGACGATGTGATTGTGGGTATGGACGGAAAGGAAATCCATAAGTTTGCCGACTTGCAGGAAGCACTTGCCAAACATCGTCCGGGCGATAAAGTGAAAGTAAAACTGATGCGCGATAAGAAAGAAAAGACTGTAGAAGTAACCTTGAAGAACGAACAGGGTACGACCAAGATCATGAAGAATGCCGATATGGATATTCTGGGTGCTGCCTTCCGTCCTGTAAGCGCAGAGCTAAAGAGACAGTTGAACTTGGGTTATGGCCTGGAAGTTACAGGTGTCAGCAATGGTAAGATGAATGATGCCGGTATCCGTAAGGGATTCATCATCCTGAAAGCTAACGGTGTACAGATGAAGACCGTTGATGACTTGGAGAATGTGATGAAAGAAGCTTCTAAGACTCCTGAACAAGTATTGTTTATTACAGGTATGTTCCCATCGGGCAAACGTGCAAGCTATGCTGTAGATTTGTCTCAGGAATGATAATGCGATTTAGGGTAGGCGGTAGCTACTTGGTTGTTATCGCCGGCCTGTTCTGAAAGGACAAGAGGTAAGAAGATTGAAATAATTGCAAACGAAAAGAAAAAAAGATGTCGATACGATCATTATCGGCATCTTTTTTGTTATGTATATGTTGAATTCAGGTAAAAAAGTTAGGGCAAGTTTTTGAATATCAAAATAATTTGTCGTAACTTTGTAGCCAAATACGTATTTATAGGATGAGACAGTTAAAAATCACAAAAAGTATCACTAACAGAGAGAGCGCCTCTCTTGACAAGTACTTACAGGAAATAGGCCGTGAGGATCTTATTACTGTGGAAGAGGAGGTAGAGCTCGCTCAGCGCATCCGCAAGGGTGACCGTGCAGCATTAGAGAAGTTGACACGTGCAAATCTGCGTTTCGTTGTATCTGTAGCCAAACAGTATCAAAACCAGGGATTGAGTTTGCCCGATTTGATTAATGAAGGTAATTTGGGATTGATAAAGGCTGCTGAGAAGTTTGATGAAACACGTGGTTTCAAGTTTATCAGTTATGCCGTGTGGTGGATACGTCAGTCTATTCTGCAGGCGTTGGCCGAACAGTCACGTATCGTACGTTTGCCGTTGAATCAGGTCGGCTCGCTGAACAAAATCAGCAAGGCCTTCTCGAAGTTCGAGCAAGAGAACGAACGTCGTCCGTCGCCCGAGGAGCTGGCAGACGAACTGGAGATCCCTGTTGATAAAATCTCTGATACGCTGAAGGTGTCGGGACGTCATATCTCGGTTGATGCACCTTTTGTGGAAGGGGAAGACAACAGCTTGCTTGATGTGCTGGTCAACGATGACTCTCCAATGGCCGATCGCTCGTTGGTGAACGAGTCTCTTGCGAGGGAGATTGATAGAGCTCTTTCTACGTTAACCGAGCGCGAAAAGGAAATCATTCAGATGTTCTTTGGCATCGGACAGCAGGAAATGACATTGGAAGAAATCGGCGACAAATTTGGGCTCACACGTGAGCGTGTTCGTCAGATTAAGGAAAAAGCAATTAGGAGATTAAGACAAAGTAATCGTAGTAAATTGCTCAAATCTTATTTGGGATAAATAAGGTATATCAGTTTCCGACAAATAAAGAAGGTATTAAAAACCGGTTTGCCTTGTGTCAAGCAGCCGGTTTTTTTTATGTCTTTACATAAAATAAGATAGGGTTCGGCATAGTCAAATTGAAAACTTTGGTTTTCATTTGCCTCTGCGCTCACCTTTTTATATCTTTGCGCCGGTACGGATGGATGGAGAGCGTTCATTCCGTAGAGAATTAGTATTATAAACTCAATAAATAATGAAATCTATGAAATATCTTCGGATTCTGTTGGCTGTAGCAGTGGCTTTCGTGTTGTGTTCGGCCTTTTCATTGAAAGAGAAGGAAAAAAACGTTTATGCTTTTGGCGTAGCAGCTTCGTTCAACGACACAATTGTGTATTATACGGAAATTCAGTTGCTTGACAGCGTAAAGCTTGATAAGCGAGGTTTTCTGCCACATCGTGAGATGTATTCATATCAACTGAAAAATTACTTGGAATACGAGTTGCAGAAACCCGATTATGTGACGATGATTTATTTTTCAGAGAATAAGAATAAACTGCAGAAGGAGGCAACTAAGGTAAAGGGAAAGTATGTGAAGGGAAATTTGAAACTGCAGGCTATTGCTCCCGCTGATTTCTCGTTTACCAAGCCTGAAGAATAATGTTGATTTGATAAAATGATTTTGATATGGTGAGAATTTGGCTTGTTTGGCCGTTTTTGTTTCTGGCTCTTCTGGTGACATCCTGTAGTAAGGACGATCCTGAACCGGCTCCGTACAAGCGGACAGTTTTAGTATATATAGCCGGCGATAACAGTTTGTCTTCTTTTGCTTACAAGGATTTGGCGGAGATGAAACAGGGTATGCTGACTGCTGATGGTTCAGCTTTGCACCTGTTGGTTTATATGGATACCGGAAGTTCGCCGCGGCTTGTTGAATTGAAACAGTCGGGTGATACGATTGCCGAGAAAATGGTTCGTCAATATGAAGATCGTAATTCGTGTGGGGTGGAGGAGACTCGTGAGGTTTTTGATGCGGTTTTTTCCAATCCTGATTTTGAAGCCGAAAGTTACGGATTGATCTATTGGTCGCATGCAGATGGTTGGATTCCCTATGGGGAAGCTTCGACCCGGTGGGTGGGACAGGACAAAACGGACGGCGATCATCGGATGAATATTTCCGAGTTGGTGTCTTTGCTGAAGTCGTGTCCTCATTTCAGTTTTATCATGTTTGATGCCTGTTTTATGTCGTCGGTCGAGGTAGCTTACGATCTGCGAGATTTTGCCGATTATTATATTGGTTCTCCCACGGAAAATCCAGGACCTGGTGCTCCTTACGAAAAACTGGTTCCTCTGATGGCGGCCGATAATGCGGCTGTTCGGATGGCTCAAGCATATTTTGCGTCGTACGAGGCTATTTATAACGGTGGAATCGGCATTTCCAACAACAACTGGACTGGCGGAACTTCGATTTGTGTCATGCGTACAAGTGCATTGCAAGAGTTGGCCAAGCAGACTGCCCGTTTGCTTCCTCAGACAGAGGTAGATATTGCAGCGTTGAAAGAAGTTGTATTCGATTATGATCATGATGGTTGGGGAAGAGATTATGTGGGGTATTTTGATCTTAAGCAGATGATGCAGGAACTGTTGGATGAAACGGCATTTGCAACGTGGGAGCAGGCATTTAATTCTGCTATCGCATATTGGAATACTACCGCAATGAATTATTCGCAGGTGGTTGGAATGTTTTCAATGGAAGGTACCAATGGAATTACTCAGTACATCCCCGGTAGTACGGTTTCGCGCGATGTAGCTTACCGTTCTACTTCCTGGTATCAGGATGCAGGTCTGTCGGAGCTTGGATGGTGATCTTAGCGTCTTCGAATTTCTATAATATATAAGGTATAGGGCACACAGATACTCGCTCGAAAGAGTATTCGTGTGCCTTTTCTTTTATCTGTCTCTTTCAGACTTATTGTCAATTTTCTGCTGTTATAACAAACGTTTTTTTAAGTGATTATTCTGCTATTTCTGGCGGAATATTAATCGTTTAACATTATTTTCCAATGGAAATTATATATAATTGGAAAATAAATATTTCCTTTGCGTCATAAAACGAAAGAATAGTAGGAAAAGGAATTAATAAATAAAGAATATCGTATGAAGTACATGATTGTTGGAGGAGTAGCCGGCGGAGCAACGGCTGCTGCCCGATTGAGAAGAATAGACGAAATGGCCGACATCGTTTTGTTAGAGAAGGGGAAGTATATTTCTTATGCCAATTGTGGCCTTCCTTATTACATAGGTGGGGTCATTACTGAACGTGAGAAACTGTTGGTGCAGACACCGGCTTCTTTTGGCAGACGTTTTCGTGTGGATGTGCGGGTAGAGAATGAAGTAGTTGGTATTCAACCGGACAAAAAGGTGATATCTATCCGGAAATCAGATGGTACTACTTACGAAGAAAAATATGATAAGTTGCTTCTTTCGCCGGGAGCGAATCCTGTAAAGCCACCTTTGGAAGGCATTGGTTCAGAGGGAATCTTTACACTGCGTAATGTGGATGACACGGATCGCATTAAGGCTTATATAGGTTCGAAGTGTGTGAAGCGTGCCGTTGTTGTTGGCGCCGGATTTATCGGGCTGGAGATGGCTGAGAATCTGTATCATGCCGGTATTCATGTGTCAGTAGTTGAGATGGGGAATCAGGTAATGGCTCCTATTGACTATTCGATGGCCGCTCCCGTGCATCAACATTTAGTTCAGAAAGGGGTATCATTGTATCTGGAAGAAGGAGTAACCCGGTTTGAACGGGTGGGTGAAGGCATCAAGGTCTTTCTGAAGAGTGGAAAATCCATTTTGGCTGACATGGTACTGCTTTCCATCGGAGTGCGTCCTGCTACTGAATTGGCTAAACAGGCAGGATTAAAACTGGGTGAGACAGGTGGCATTTGGGTAGATGAGCATTTGGAGACATCGGTCAAGGATATTTATGCCGTAGGTGACGCGATTGAATACCCGCATCCGCTGACGGGCAAGCCCTGGTTGAATTATCTGGCTAATCCGGCTAATCGACAAGGGCGTATTGTAGCCGATAACATGGCTTTAGGGAATGTTGAAACATATGAG
>ULTX01057363.1_pt1 | contig 10290 bp, 9 predicted proteins | sample 1958041 | NCBI WGS metagenome assembly ULTX01 (sample SAMEA4835747, study PRJEB28245) | human gut metagenome | biome: gut microbiome; material: fecal sample | place: Denmark | collected 2008
CGATTGCGCTGAAGGTGTTTCGTATTATTCGTTGGCAGAGGGAGTTGGTCTTCGTGCCGCTTCGAAATGACAAGAGATAATCTTTTTTGACAAAATTATCAAGCAGCCCTTATAAAAATCTATCGATCGTTTTCTCGACAGCTCACACTGCCGCTAAATAGCAATTAGCGGTATTACCTTTGTCGCGGAAGAATCACCAGAATAGCTCCAATGGGTGGCTTATGATGGTTTAAAAAAAGATAAGCGGCAGCCTTGCATATTCAAGAATGATTATGTACTTTAGCAAGACATACTTGAGAACACGGAAGTGTAAGTTTATTCTCGAATACGAATCTGGAAAATTCACTTGGAAGAGAGTAAGCGGACATTTTCCCTCGTCATATCCCCTATGCGGGATTGCGCGTGGGACTGCTGCTTATTTTATTCCAACGGTCTTCCAGAACCGGTATTCTAAAATGAGCGACGGTTCCACGCTTTGGGAATAGGGCTGCATTTTTAACGACACGAATGACTAATGAATATACGACAATTATAGAATGCTATGACTACAAACTTATCATTTACCTTAAAAGATATCTCATCGTGGACGATGGACGAATCCAATGTGAAGATTCCTGAACTCCAACGTGGACTTGTCTGGAAACCGGCTCAGGTTGAACTCTTATGGGATTCGATCCTGCGAGGTTTCCCTATAGGTTCGTTTATGCTCTCTGATATTCCTGATGATAAAGGTAGGTATTATCTGATGGATGGGCAGCAACGGTTTAATGCGATATCAATCGGTTTCGGTTCAGTTGAAAACTCCCGAGCGATCTTGTGGCTTGACATTAACCCTGAAAATACGCAGAATAGCTCCAGAACATTCTGGGTAAAATCAACAACAATAGCACATCCGTGGGGATTCACAAACAATGATGAATGTGGTACCCTTTCCGTGGCAGACAGGCGTTCCGCATTAGATGAATTTGGCCTTCACGGGCAGAATATATACAACGAAGTTGTTGATTTGCATAGCACTTGGCCGGTTAAAGCATCAAGACCTATTCCGCTTCAGTTTTTCTTGAACGCCCCTGTCAAAGACAAGGATGCCTTCACAAAATACATAATAAGTAAATGTCAGGAAAAAAGTAATTTCCGCTGCTTGGAAAAAAATCCTGTTACTGAAGCTGATTCTGAAAGAATATCCTCATTCTACGATGCCTTTTATAGACTGGTAGATTACCGAATTTGCTGCAATCATCTAACTCGGGATGTTGTGGAAAATGAAAGTTCAGTGGCAAATAATGACGGAGGAGTAACAACCTTGGAGACTTTGTTTACAAGGTTGAACACAGGTGGCACAAGGATTACACAGGAGGATCTCAGCTATTCTGCTATAAAGGCGTATTGGCCAGAAATCAAGGACAAAAATGATCGAATTGCCGAACGGTATATGCCACCGGCAAAACTCGTTATGCTTGCATTTCGTCTTGAGTTGACGGATCCTTCACAAGACAAAACATTCAAAGGAGCGATGTCTGTGAAACAAATACGCTCATTGGTGAAAGACAAGATGTCAAAGCAGAGGATTGATGATCTATATGGCAGTGACAAATTGGAGAGGATAATGAAGGTCATTGATGAATGGCTGAATGTTTTTAATGCGGAAAAGAATCCTTCTCCAGATTCTACTCCAGCAGTGCTTCGCACAAGCATTGCGAGAAACTCAACAGATATATATTTGTTGTTGATGTATTTCGCATCTGAGTCTCTTGAGGGGAAAATGGATCTTTCTGTAAAGGAGATTATGGCATTGGCTTTTTATCTCCATTGGTTCAGTAATGATGCTGCAACTAGAGTGGTCACTGAAGTTTACAGTCAGTGTCGTAAAGGCATTACTATAGAGGCCATTAGGCGTGCCATATCCCTATCATTTGTGAATAAATGGCTTGTCGCGCCTTACACGCCAGATGAGATGAGGCATTTCTTCACGATAAAACCAGATCCTAAATGGCGAGTATGGTCTGAAGATTATTACCCTTGGCAGGACTTTATCGAAAGAGTATATAGGTTTGGGCCTTGGCAAACTAAAGAGATGCTTCTGTATGCTCAACGTATGTTCATCAACACACACTTCAGAATGTATGATCCTGCCCGTCAGGATATGTGGGATAGCCATAACTGTCCGTGGGATTATGACCACATCATACCACAAGAATGGATAGCAAATAAAAGAGGTGCTTTCAGAGACTATTGTAAGGACTGGCTTTGGAGCATAGGGAATATTGCCGCTATTCCATTTGAGGAGAATAGATCCAAAAGTAATAGGGAAGACTATGGCTTCTATCTAAAAAATGAGAAGACTCTTCTTTTCGATGAATCATCTATTAATTTCAAGAATGACATCGTTTGGAATCAAGAGGAAAGCTATTCGTTCGCATCTGTGACTTTCGAGAGGTGTTGTAAGATTTACAAATGCTGCTATGATATATTTGCTCCGTTATTCGAAAATATTGAACTGTCAGATGATTTGCAGGAACGCAAAGACATTTTGCTGAAGGTAGCCGATGGTATTGAAGGTTCGAAATGCTATTTTGCAGCTGGAATCAAAGACTACCCTCTTGAACGTGATCTTGATTGGACAAGGGAATGGATTTGTGTTGGTGTCCCTTATGGGAAATATTTGGCTTGCGTATGTTGGGGGTATGGGCAAACAACATTGGAATTCGGTTTAAGAAAACTTCCGGGAACACTGATCGACAAAGATCGAAATGATATGCCTAAGCTTGATGATTCATACAATGTATATGAAGATAACCAATGGTGGTATGCATGGAAAGAACTGACTATTAAAGAACAGACTATCGGAAACACCACAAAGGTCATTATCACTGAATTAAGTACTTTGGTGGGCTTCCTACAAGAATAACAGCATATAGCACAAACTCATATTATGCATAAAATCATCTTTCTCTTATTAGTTTTTTTGGGCGGATCTCTCAATTATGAGATATGCGCTCAGACGAAATTCGAAGAGCAGGAAAGCAAGGTCTCTTTGTGGATTTCAGATACTTATCAGCCTATTGAAACCCAAGGGAAGGTCAAGACTAAAACAATCAAGTACTCCTCTTGGGGGTATAGTATCGAAATTGACCTTTCTAAAAAAAGATATTTCCAGGCAGCCGCTTAAAGATATTCAATGCGGATAAAATACTCACCTTTGATGGGGTTGTTACATCGGTAGAAGGTCCTCTTTCGCTCAAGGGGCGTATGTTAGGTGAGAATGGAATTGAATTCTTGGGATCTTTTGTTGTTTCCAATACTCCAGAGGGCTGGCTTGAGCTTAAGCCTAACAAAGCTGAGAATATTGCAATTTCCGCATCCGCCGTTGATTATATTCTTGCGTCTGATTTCGGGAATCAAGTCATCGTCAACCTGACTGAAAAAAATCATAGTTATTGATGGAAAATCCTCGGATTGTGACTTTTCCTGCATCTCGGCTCCGGTGTATGAAGTTAAACCTCAAGCTGTTTTGGATGTTGATATTAGAGCGGTGCTCGATTCGATATCAAACAATGTTACGGTGTTCTACGAGGGCCGAACATTCAATGGCTCTGTTACGACCGAGGCGATAGATTTAAAACCTGTGACTTATTTAAGAGGAACAGGAATATTGACGTATGATGATGGAAAGACCGTAAGCATTAAGAGATCCGCGGGTAATTATGTGATGACAATATCAGGTGATCCGCAGATTAATTCTGGAAATGAAACTTGTTATACGGTGCCTATCTTTTTAATGTCAGAAGATAATCTGTGGTCAGAGAAAGAATTTATCCAACGTGCTGTAGCATATCAAGAACAACAGGAAGAAGCACATTCTATGTCAGAGTTGGTTTCTTCTTCACAAGCAAAAGCCTTAGAGGATAGCAAAGTCAGCAAATCATCTTCTGGGTCATCATCTGGATGTTCGACTTTTGAGGAAATTTTGGTTATTTGCTTAATTTTTTTGGGTGTAATACTTTACATTCTCCATCTTATCCACGCACGCGATTGCCCTCACTGTGGCAAAACACACGCTATGGTTGATGTCAATAAGGTAAATTTAGGGAAAGCCTATGTGAAGAAAGAACGACAGCCTGATGGAACGTACGCTGAAATTCACTGTAATAGGTACAAAATTATACGTAGATGCAGATACTGTGGATATGAAGATTGCAAGTTGACCAACGAAAAAGGTAGACCTTTCTGAAGTGATAATGATATAGACTATCACCTGTTGCTTCCGTGCCGTTCTATTGAGTGCTGGGTTGATTGGCAATAAGTATTATGAGCAGAGTGAAAAGTAATACGAATATTGAATATGAATGATTCAATCAAATGCGGATTCTCGAATATTGTTGAGATTGTCGGTGGATTTCAAGAGTCTGACCTTGTTGTCATTGGATCTCGACCAGACAAGGGGGAATCGACATTCGCTAAACAGATCGCCTTGAATGTCGCTGTTGACAATCAAATTCCGACGATGTTCTTTTCCCCTGCTGAATCAGGAATGAGATTCGCCTTTGACCTTCTTTGTTTGGGATGCGGCCGGACACAATCTTGGATGGAGGAGCATCCCGATATGGTCGATGAAGTCACTAAGTATGCGGAGGAAAGATTTTCTTGTGCCCCCTTGTTCATAGATGACACTACCGATCTCAAAATCGAGGATTTCTTATGCAAGGCAAAGAAGATGGTAAATGCAAAAGGCATCCGGCTGATAATTATTGATTATGTCCAATTTATGTGCGGTCCTGTACTTTTCGGACAAATGGACCGCGAGAGGAAGAAATGGATTGTGTCGCCAAAAGTTTGAAGAAGGCTGCGGAAGAACTGAAGGTCCCTATAATTGTTCTGTCACAATTGCAGCGTGGACCGGATCGTCCCCAAATGGACGATATCAGCGATTCCAAGGAACTTAAGGAACTAGCGGATGTCATCATTTTGATGCACAATAGAATAGGTTGGGACAAGATTGACGGACAGATAATCGGCGAATTTATTATAGCAAAAAACACACGCGGTAATATTGGTACAGTAGAGTTGACTTGCGATCTTGGGCAAGGCAAGTTCTACGAGGAGATAATTAGCGATGGAGTTACAATGAAAGCATTTAGAATCACGCCCAAAAGAATCAGACGTTCAAACGGGCAGGTGCTGACACCGGAGATGTCAGTTGTTGTTTCGACGAATCTGTCGAATCCGTTCAACAATGGGGCAAAAGAGGTCGCGGAGGCGTATATGCGCACCTACGGCTTTGACTACAAGCGGTCTTGCTGCTGCAAGACGGATTTTGACTGCGTGCTGTTGGGGTAGTGCGGTAGTGCGCGCCTTCCGGCCATGCGGCTTCCTTTTTACAAAACGCCTTCAGCGCGATTGCCAATCCAGATGGCTGTACTTGGGATGAGGCTGAAATACTCCTGAGTAAAGGCAATAGTTTTTCAGCCGGATGCCGCTTCTGGGCTGTTCTGGAGGCTGCCGGGCTGAAGGCATTTCGTAAGGAAGTCTCCTCTCGGAGTCACCTCTCGGAGTCACCTGTCGGAATGAAGCGTGGCGATTTTGCGGCAAGAACAAAAAGCACCCGATCCCGCTCCATAATATTCATAAAGACCAGTCCGTCACTGCTGTAAAACAGCAATGCGGCAGCCTATCTTTGCGAAAAACAAGTTTATGGAGCAAACACGGGACATCTTCTTCATGGTGGCGGCGAAGTTCATCATCACGAATAAAACCGCATCGATAACGGCTCTGCAGAAGCTCTCAGGAAAGCCAAGGCGATGTTCAAAGACCAAGGAATATGAGAATAATTCACATATCGGACACCCACAACATGCACCGGCAGCTGACGAATCTGCCAGAGGGGGATGTGATCGTGCATTCAGGGGATTTCACGATGATGGGAACCGAAGGGGAGGCTTTGGACTTTATGGAATGGTTCTGCGATCTGCCCCACAGGCACAAGGTCTTCATCGCCGGCAATCACGACTTTTGTCTTCGGGGAGCGAGGCTTGAGGGGCTTGACGAGAATTGCCACTATCTCTGTAATTCCGGAGTCCCGATTGATGGGGTCAAATTCTACGGCGTGCCGATGTTCTTCGAGGATGCGATTAACAGGCGTGCGGAGAATGATTTTATGAATATACCTCCGGACACGGACGTTCTTATCACCCATCAGCCGCCCTATGATATTCTTGACCTTTCTGATGAGATCCACTACGGCGATCCCTTTCTGAGGCAACGCGTGATGCGGATCCGTCCGAAACTTCATCTGTTCGGGCATATTCATAAAGCCGCCGGAGTGGAGGAGCGGAACGGGATTGTCTTCTCCAACGGGGCGGTCCTCGATGAGGTCTATGACCTTGCGAACACGACTATTAACGTCCTGACGATCTGAGGTGGCCCGTGAACGGCGGTGCCATTTAGGATTATTTGCTTGTAACATGTTAATATTTAATAATATGGAAAAAGAAAACACTTTTGCTGACTACCAGCTGCCCCATTTGGATTTGCTTGATGAATATATTCCCGAAGACAAAGTGTCGGAAGATAAGATCGCCAATGGCCGCCGAGCGGTGGTGCGTATGCGTTCGGTCCTCGGTGATGATGCGTTCCGAAACTGCAAGGCTGAACTGCCGGTGGCTATCGGGCGGACTTTCGGGAACAAAGTCAAGGTCTTTGATTTGGCCAAGGCTCCTCAACTGCTCATCGCAGGAGCCACAAAGCAGGGTAAGACGGTGGCGATCAATGCCGTAGTCGCCTCGCTACTATATTCAAAGCACCCGTCGGAACTGAAATTTGTGTTCATCGATCCAAAGGGCTGCGAGTTTTCAGCCTACAGCCGTCTTGGCGGACATTATCTGGCCACCTTGTCCGGTGAGAATCCTATCGTGCAGACGAAGGATCAGGCAGGCAAAACCCTTGAGGCACTCTGTGAGGAAATGGAAGCCCGCTATTCGCACCTCAGCGTAGGCATCATCAGCAACATCGTGGAATACAATAAGCAAGCATCCACTCCTCAAGAACGTTGGCCTTACATTGTCACAATCATTGATGAATATGCCGACCTTACCATTCCTGCAGGCCGTGGAGAGGAGTCCAGATATATTTCACGTGAAATCACAGAGTCCATCATCCGCTTGGCGCAGAAGGGCAGAGCCGTCGGCATCCACATCATCCTTGCCACCCAGCGACCATCCAAGAAAGTCATCACGGATTCTATCAAGGCAACCTTCCCGACCAGAATCGCTGTCAGAACCATGACCAGAACCGACTCCAGAGTAATCCTTGACTCTCCGGGAGCGGAGAACCTTGCCGGAGGAGGAGATATGATTTTCAAGATCGACACAGAGACTGAGCGCATCCAAGGCTCGTACATCAGCCCCGAGGAAATCAACCGCCTGACGACCTACGTGGAGTCACAAAGTTGCAAGAAGACTCCATATACTCTCCCGGAACCGGATTCTGCCCCGAAAGCCTGATCTTGCCGATCTTGGAATATTCATAAAAACAGCAGCGAGGCGGACGTCCCTACCTCGCTGCTGTCGTTCTGTTGAATGCGTTTTTAGCACAGGCAGATCCGCTTCTTGATCTCTTTCTCCTTCTTCTCGACCAGTTCCCTCCAGAGCCGCGAGTCCTTAAAGTCGCAGGCCGGGATCCTGTCGGAATATTTCCGGACGAACTCCTCGGTGGCCAGTTTCTCACAGCAACTCCAGTTGTTGATCAGGGCTTTCCAGTTGATGTAGTCTGCGAACTGGTCGATGAGCTCAGGGGTGAGGCAGTTGTTGTCCGAGAGCTCCTCCCAGTTCCAGTTGTCCTTGAACTTTTCCAGCAGCTCAGCCGAAACGTTCTCCTCCTGAAGGCTGGATGACAGGGCCGTCCAGTCGATTCTTCTCTTGAACTTCTCCAACATCTGAGCGCTCCAGAAAATGTTGGTGTTGCCTGAAACTTCCTTCCAGTCGAGTTTGTCGGCGTACTTCTCCAGTTGTGTCTCGCTGAAAGGGAAGCTGCCTGAGATGTTGCCCCACGCTTCTGTTTCCATCATCTGGGCGACCACGCCCTCGCATAAATTGATCTTTTCCATACTCGTTTTGTTTTGTTGATGCAAAGTAACAACCTTTTGCTGCTAAAACACGGCAGTGGAGCGAAACTCGCCATCTATGAATACCCTAACGCTTTCCCTTAGGTCGGTTTGCGCTAAAGAGACCACATCAGATTATTGTAAGTCAATATATTACCACCCACCGGCTGATACAGAGCGAGTGGCTGACAAATGCTTATCAATGAATATGTTAGCGCATCCCCTTTGGCTGAATCATCCTAAAGGCAAAAGGCTTGATGATTGATATTCATATAGTTGTGCTTTACAATCCTTCAACAAGTCTGGCTGTGGAGACTAATGGGGCTGTCTGCAGGGTGAACATGCCTGTTCCTCGCATGATGTGACAAGAGGCAGCCTTGGTGTCAACCAGAGGTCGCTACAGGATTTTCATCGCGATGGCGGCGCAGGCCTCGGCATCGGACAGAGCGTGATGGTGATTCGTGAGGTCGTACCCGCAGGCAGCGGCGACGGTCTGGAGCTGGTGGTTGGGCAGGGCGCAACCGAAATGTCGCCGTGAGGCCGCAAGGGTGTCGAAAAATTCATAGTCAGGATAATCCATCTGATAGACCTTGAATACACTCTTAAGACAGCCTTCGTCAAAACGGCTGTTGTGAGCCACAAGAGGCAGTCCCTCGATCAAGGGTTCGATCTTTTCCCAGACGAAAGGGAACACCGGCGCGTCGTCAGTGTCGTCCGGCCCGAGGCCGTGAACCTGCCGGCAGAACCATTTGTAATATTCAGGCTCGGGGTGGATCAAGCTGTAGAAACTGTCCACGATCTCACCTTCTCGCACCACCACGACCCCCACCGAGCAGACACTGCTCGGGCACTCGTTGGCCGTCTCGAAATCAATAGCGGCGAAATCTGTCATAGCGATTATTTTCTCATCATCTTCGTCAATCTATGGAAGCCCATCGCTATCCGCAATGGAAATCCCATAGAGCGAGGTCCTTGTAACTTTTATTCAGGCTGATTCATCGGGAAACGGGAAGCCCATAACGCGATGCTATTCCTGCGATGATGTCAGCGACACTTTCGCGTAACTCGGCCGGTTCGAGCACCTCCACATCCGCTCCATGCGAGAGGATCTCCTGCACGAAGTCGAAGGTCGGGGCGATGTGGTAGCTGAAAACCGAACTTCCGTCCTCCTGCACCGTCTCCCTCTGAGACCCATGCATAGGCAGCGTCCGGAAATACTTTACCTGGTCCGGCACGACACGTATCTTCACGTCCTCCGGCTCCTCCCCGATGATGACACCGAAGTAGTTCCCGAAATATTCCTCCGCGTCGAAACCCTTCGGAATCTCAAAATGTTCCTCCAGCTCTTCCATGTCCACGAAGCGGTCCAATGAATATATCCGCAGCCCCAAGTCGCTGTCGCCGAGCAGGTACCACCTCTGCTTGAAATACTTGACGCAATATGGACGTACGTTGAAGCAGAACGGCTCCGGATGCCGGAAACTCTGGTAGCAGAGACTTATCACCCTGAAGTCACGCATCGCGCTGATGATGTCCGTAAGGAATCTCTCGCTTGACGGGACCTTCTCCATGAGTATCCGATCCTTCATGTCCGCGTTCTCGTGCAGCACATTGTTCAGACACAGTGTGTGCAGCATCCAGTCGCTTGTCTCGTCGCTTCCGACATCCGAACGCCCGATGTAGAATCCGAGACACCTGTCGTTTAGAATCTCTATCCCGAACATCCCGGCGATGGCGTCCTTGTGGTTGAAGAAGGTTCTCTCCGACAGAGGGTCTCCTGTCTCGTTCAGCGGACTGCGCATCCATGCCTCGTTGATCTCCTTGAAAGACACATACTTCCTGCGGTTGATCAGATCAACCAGCCAGATGTATCTCTTGAAAAAATTCTTTGCCATTATCCATGAATATTTTGAAGTCCCTAAAATAGGGGCTTGTTCAGCTGCAAATATACTCCTTTTTACTGAAATAATGTGGCAGTTGTGGCCTCCATGCAGAAATTCAGTAATTTAGAAGCTGTTTGCCTATGTAGTAAACCTACTAAGTAATCCTTAAAGAATAACTTGAACAATTTGTATGTCTTTATGGTCTATATTTCTTTTCTCGTCAGTCGTGTACCTCCAGTACACTCCTTCTTCCAAAAGACATATAGATCGAAAAGATTCCTTAAGATGATGCAGGTTATTTTTTGAATG
>ULTX01052995.1_pt1 | contig 10264 bp, 9 predicted proteins | sample 1958041 | NCBI WGS metagenome assembly ULTX01 (sample SAMEA4835747, study PRJEB28245) | human gut metagenome | biome: gut microbiome; material: fecal sample | place: Denmark | collected 2008
TGTGGTTCCTCTTGCGATGGCGGATACGCTCTCCCGTAAGTAAACGCGGAAGATGATTTCAAGCGGTCCGGATCCCATGGAAAGGGCTGCTTCGATTAATCCATGATCGGTTTCTGCCAGTGCACTTTCCACCTGTCTGGAAAAGAACGGTACGGTTCCCATGATCAACGGAACAATCGCACCCTCCACATTGATTGCGGTTCCCATGATGGCTCTTGAAATCGGGATCACCCAGGTTAACAGGATGATAAAGGGAATCGACCGGAAAAAGTTAATCAGCTTATCCAGAATCTGATACAGCACCTTGTTTTCAAGAATTCCACCCGGTTTGGTTACCGTAATGACAATTCCCAGGAACAGCCCCAGTACAAAGGCAATGATTCCGGACCATCCCACCATAATCAGTGTATCTCGGATGGCTTCAAAAAAGTCCGGCAGCTTATCCATCACATTTGGTATGATTCTATTGAAGAACCCGGTCATCCTTAATCACCTCCACTCCTACATTTTTATCTCTCAGATATTGCAATGCTTCATCTATTCTACTGCTTTCCCCGCTTACAATGGCTACAGTTCCGCCGATCGGTGCGTTCTGCACAATTTCCACATCGGCAAATACAATATTTAAGATAATTCCAAACTTCTGTGTCACCGTTGAGATCAACGGTTCAGATGTATTTTTCTCTACATAGGAAAGCCGGACAATCAGCTCTCCCTTTTTCGTTGCAACAACCGGTGAATCAGCTGCAATCAGCTCTTCAATCTTCTGAAGATTCGATGTCGTTTTAATAAAGCTTCTGGTTAAAGGCTCCTTCGGGGAAGCAAACACATGGAAGACTTCTCCTTCCTCAACCACATCCCCGTGATCCATGACCGCTACCCGGTTACAGATCTCCTTGACCACCGCCATCTCATGTGTAATCACCACAACGGTAATGCCAAGTGTCTGATTAAGCTGCTGCAACAGCTTTAAAATGGATTTGGTTGTCTGCGGATCAAGTGCCGAGGTTGCCTCATCACAAAGAAGAATGTTCGGGTCATTGGCAAGTGCTCTCGCGATTGCCACTCTCTGCTTCTGTCCTCCGGACAGCTGGCTTGGAAAAGCGTTTTCCTTTTCGGAAATTCCGACAAGCTCAAGCAGGTGATGTACCTTTTCCTTGATCTCTTCTTTGGAAAGCCCGCTGCCGTGCAAGGGATAAGCAACATTCCCAAAGATGGTCCGGGATGGCATCAGATTGAAATGCTGGAAAATCATGCCGATCTTCTTACGTGCCTTGCGGAGCTCTTTTCCGGACAGTGCCGTAATCTCTGCATCGTCCACGAAAACCTTTCCGTCCGTCGGCTTTTCCAGAAGATTGATGCATCGGACCAGTGTCGATTTTCCTGCTCCCGAAAATCCGATAATACCAAAGATATCTCCATCGTTGATGGTAAGGCTTACGTTATTCACTGCATGAACTTCTTTATTGGAATCTGTAAAAGTCTTACTGACGTTCTCTAACCGAATCATCTCATTACCTCTCTTTCACGTCACTAAGACTATCATATCTTCTTTCTCCGCGCTAATACGGGTAAAATATAACGAGCTATAGACTGAATCTATAGCTCGTTACTTCCAAGATACTTCCGTATCTCATCAATATACAATTTTCCAATGGAGCTTAGTATGGTATTCTGCCTCGTAATATAACCGATTTCCATACCACTGTTTTCTTCCACTGAATCCTCCTCAAAGGGAATTGCCAGATAGTCATCGCCATTCAACTCCTCGCAGATGATTCCGGAACAAAGCGTGTAACCGTTTAATCCGATCATCAGATTGAGCATCGTTGCCCGGTCATTGGCCTTGATCGTCCGTGTATATTCCTTAGTGCTTAAAATCTCCTCCGCATAGTAAAAGGAGCTTGCCTCACCCTGTTCAAAGGACAGGCACGGATAATCCTTCAGTTCTTCGAACCGGATGGATTTCTTTTTCGCCAAAGGATGTCCCGACCAGAGATACACATAGGCCTTACAGTCAATCAGATGATGAAATTCCAGATTATTGCTCTTTAGAATCTTCGTCAATACTGCCCGGTTAAAATCGTTAAAATAAAGAATTCCAATCTCGCTGCGCATATTCGCCACATCCAGGATTACATCCTTTGTCATGGTTTCCCGGATTGCGAATTCGTATTTCAGTGTATCAAACTGCTGCACCAGTTCCACAAAAGCTTTGACTGCAAAGGAATAATGCTGTGTGGAAACCCCGAATTTCTTCTTCCGCTTTCCGCTCTTCCCATATTTATCAAGCAGCGTTTCATACTGCCCATACACCTCTCTTGCATAGAGAAGAAATTCCGATCCGTCCTGCGTCAGGGATACGCCCCGTCCGCTTCTTACAAAGATCGAAATTCCCAGTTCCTTTTCCAGCTCCTGCATGGCACTTGTAAGTGACGGCTGGGAAATATAAAGCGCTTCGGCGGCCTTGTTTAAGGATCCTGCCTCTGCAATCGTAATGGCATAATGCAACTGTTGAAGGGTCATGTGTCTGCCTGCTCCTTAAGAAGTTTTCATGTAACAATTCTTTATCTGATTTTCTGATCAAAGCTGATGCTTCAATACCGCAATCACCTTGTCGTAGTTTTCCGGCTGATGAGGAAAGGTACAGTTCGTACATACCTTGATGGTTTTTCCATTCTTTTCCATATAGGAAGGATTCCCGGGACATGCCGGCAGCTGATACATCGGACAGTAACAGAACAGACAGTTAAAGTCCGTTAAGCCCTGATGACAAGGGAAATATTTACAGTCTTTATTTTCAAAAAAGCGATAGGAATTCTCCATAACGTTACCTCTTCCTGTCCCGATTCCTGTATTGATTTCTGCTTTGATTTCTGCTTTGATTTCTGTTCCGAAAGTCCCGTGCCTTTTCTACAAAATTCTCTGCAAAACCGGGATTGGACGGATAATACAGATGGGGAAACCCGAGAAACCGGTTCTGCGTTTTAATGACACAGGGATAACTCTTTCCTGTCACCGGTTTCACTGCCATGCAATCCTCTCCATTATCCGAGCTGTCATAATAATGGAACTCATGCCCGCGGATCTTCGTTCCTTCCAGCAGAAATGAAGGCTTCTTTTCCTGCAGCTCGATATATCCAAATCTTACCAGTTTTCCCTTATTTATGCAAATACCGGGAAGGACTCCTGCCATCCGGTATTGCTGCCCCTCCTGATCCTCAATCGTTTCATGCAGATACATAAATCCACCGCACTCTGCCACACAGGGAATGTTCTGTTCCATGGCAGCCCGGATCTCATTTCTCATTGATCCATTCTGTTCCAGTTCCTGTAAATGAAGCTCCGGATAGCCTCCGCCAAGCAGTATGCCATCGCAGCCTTCCGGCAGCCGGGAATCGTGGAGCGGTGAAAAGTAACGAAGCCTTGCTCCCTGTTCTTCCAATAGCCGCAGGTTATCCTCATAATAAAAGCAGAAGGCTTCATCCCTTGCGACAGCAATGATCGGAGAGTCGGTGTCATTGCCATTGTCTGTCATTTCTCTTGCTTCCGTTCTGTCCCTAGCACTCGATTCGATGATTGAGTCTGTCACTGACTCAATATGGACATGTTTCTCTTCTGTGGAACCTTCCAAATGATCTCGAAGACCTGAATCTCCCTTCGACATCTCCGGCAGTTCCACCGCCTCTGCTGCAATCTCCCGGATTTTCTCTATGGAAACGGTCTTCTGCAATTCTGCTGCAAAATCCCGGATCTGCTCCTGTACCTCTTCCTGCTCCTTAGGAAGCACCAGTCCAAGATGTCTGCTTTTCAGTTCCAGATGCTTCTGATCCGGAACATAACCTACAGCCGAAACAGAAAGTTCCTTTTCAATCAATGGTTTGATCGTCTGGAAATATGCCCCCGACATCCGGTTTAAAATCACGCCGCGGATCAGCTTCTCCGTATCATATTGCAGGAATCCGGCAATCAGCGCAAGGACAGATTTTCCCATTCCTTTTGCATCCACCACAAGTACAATCGGTGTCCCGGTCACCTTGGCAAGATGATAGGACGAGCCTTCTTCCCGGATGCCGCCAAGTCCGTCATACAATCCCATCACGCCTTCGAGAAGCGCAAGCTCCCCTTCCGTTCTGCCCGCCTTTAATAAGACACGTGTCTCTTCCTCCCCGGTAAAAAAGGTATCAAGATTCTTAGAAGGTACTCCCAGCACCTCCTTATGAAACATCGGATCAATATAGTCCGGCCCGCACTTATAAGAAACAACCGGAATTCCCTGCTCCTTAAGGCTCTGCAACAACGCACAGGTAATGGTTGTTTTGCCGCTTCCGCTTTTGGGTGCTGCGATCATCACTCGGTCAAGTTTCATACACTTCTCCTTCTTTTTTAAGGTACTTATCTTCCTTTAAATTTTTCAGTATCTTTATCTGACTTTCGTTTAATCTACTAACATCAAATTCTAATTCATCTCCGATGCTTTCTCCGATGCTTTCTCCGATGCTTTCTCCGATGTTCCTATATAAATTTACCCTAAACATATCATCAAATGCTTCTATCTTTTCTATCCTGAGTTCACTCTTGAAATCGAAACGAACAGATCCACACCGGATTTTCTGCCCTCATCAGGTGATAGGAACCAAACGGTTTCATGCGGTTTACCTGCACCTGCACGACCTCTTCCTCTGTTACCCGGAACTGTGTCAGGATCTCTTTCAGCTCTGAAATAGTCTCTAAGCTGATGGCATTTAACACAATCCGCATCTGTGGGTTCTTTTTATAAAGACAATCCAGAATTTCTCTAAGCTGCCCGCTGCTTCCCCCGATAAATGCATGGGTCGGGACAGGAAGAGTCTCTAAGGCTTTCGGAGCCTTTCCATTCACCACATGAAGATTGGAAAGTCCGAACTGTTCCTTGTTCCGTCCGATGAGAAATACAGCTTGTTCCTTCTGCTCAATCGCATAAACCGCAATTGAGCCCGAAAGCCCAGCCATTTCCACGGCTACAGAACCGGTTCCGCTTCCTACATCATACACCACTGCTCCTTCGGACAGCTGCAGCTTACAAATGCTGATTTCACGGATTTCTGCCTTGGTCATGGGAACCTTATCCCGGATAAATGCCGCATCCCCCCGGTAAGGCGTTAAGATCGCCTTATCAGGAGCCGGATTGAAAATAAGGCAGGTATATAAGCCCTCCTTGTGGCTGCTTTGGCACTCCTGCGGCGTCAGTGTCCGGATCTCCTGCTCCGGATAGGACAGTTGATACCCGGCTGTTACAATACAATCCGTAAGCCCTTCCCGGATCAGCAGCTCTCCTAATGCCTGCAGATCCGAAGCCCCGGACAGTAATAGAAACACCTTCTCATTCGCCCGGATTTTTTGTGCAAGATCCGGCACCTCTTTTCCATGCATGCTGACAAGCAGCGCATCCTCATAACGCTCTCCGATGCAGGACGCCAGACAGGCAATCGAAGAAATTCCGGGCCGGATCGAAACGTCTGCCTGCAAAACTCCCTTTTCTATTTCGGTAGTCAGTGCTTCATACATGGCTTTGCAGCCACTGTAAAATCCCGTATCCCCGGAGAAAAGAATCACCACCCGGCACGGATTCCGGTCATATTCCTTCTTCGAAAGCTCCTTCAGATACGGCAGAATCTGCTTTGCCATATAATACGGTTTCTTCTCGATCCGGGGTTCGTATGGCGCAATCATACGCTCTGCTCCAAGCAGAACATCCGCATGTTCAATTGCTTCCTTTACTTCTACGGTAAGGCTCTTTGGATTCCCCATACCGACTCCTGCCAGCGTAATTTCAAAACGGATTTCTTTACGAATCGGTTTTCCGCTGAGCTTTTCAAGCTTTGTCACCACTTCTTCAAAGGAATCTCCCTCTTCCTCAGCCATCGTTCCAACCACATAAACCGGGATATTGATACGTTCTGCTGCCTTTAGCTTTTCCAGAAAGCCACCTGTTTTTCCGCTTTGCTTCGTCACAAGACACTGAATGTCATATTGCCGCAGCATGGCTTCATTCATCTGCTCGGTAAATGGTCCCTGCAGCGCCAGAATCTGCTTTCCGGCAATTCCCTGCTCCATACAAAGCTGAATGCTCTCGATGCCCGGAAGCACCCTGACATAGAGACGCTCCTTCAACTTCTCATGCGCGCAGTACCGGAACAGATCCTTGCTTCCTGTCGTAAGAAGAATATTGCCCACGGTCTGGCACAAAGCTTCCGCACAGGCTTCGTGATCTTCAAAATAGCGGACGCCTTCGATTCTTCCTTCCTCCCACTCTCTTTTTAACCGCAGATAAGGAATGGACAGATCTTTCATCGCCGCTTTGATATTCTGCGTTACCACCGTGGCATACGGGTGGGTCGCATCTACTACAGCAAGGAAATTTCCTTTTTCAACAAAATGCCGGATTTCTTCCTGATCCATTCTGCCCCGGTGGATGCTCACAAGAGGATTCTCCTTTAACACGATTTCTCCATATTCCGTTGCCACACACACGGTATGCGCGATTCCGGCATCTGTCAGAGCTTCAGATAAGGCTCTGCCCTCCGTTGTCCCTGCAAAGATTAGTATTTCTTTCAACTTGATACCCCCGCTTCGTAATCAGTTTTCCATTGATGATTTCCGATCCTGCATTTCCGATAAACACGGTTGTGAACATGTTCACCTGTGCATTCCGCAGCTCCTTTAACGTACAGACAACCGCTTTCGTTCCTTCCCTGCCGATATTCTCCACATAACCGCAGGCGCGGTCCTCTTCCAGTATTTCCAGAAGTATATCACAGGCCCGTTTCAGATAATCCTTCCGTTTATGACTGGACGGATTATAAATGGCAATGGCAAAATCTCCCATGGCTGCTGCCCGGAGCCTTTTTTCAATCTTATCCCACGGCGTCAACAGGTCACTTAAACTGATGACACAAAAATCGTGGTTGAGTGGTGCTCCCAGCACCGCTGCCCCACTGCAGGCTGCGGTAATTCCCGGAACCACAATAAGCTCCATGTCCTCATAACCTTTTCCAATCTCATACATTAAAGAAGCCAGGCCATAGACACCGGCATCCCCGCTGCAGATCAATGCCACCTGCTTTCCTTCAGCCGCCTTTTCAAAGCACATCCGGCAGCGTTCTTCCTCCTGCCGCATCGGTGTTGACAGCAGCTCCTTTTCCCTGAACCGTCCACCAAGCAGATTGATATAAACCGGATAGCCGACAATGACATCAGCTTCCTCCAGCGCCTTAAGAGCCTCTCCTGTCATCATTTCTTCTTTTCCCGGGCCCATTCCTACGATATAAATTCTATTTTTCATCAAAAGACACGCTCCATCTTCGTTTTACAATCGCTGCTGTAATTCCATCCTCTGCCTGCTTTCCTGTGATGAGTATTCCATCCGGACCGCTAAACCGTAAGGCTGCCCGTTCACAGACATTATCAACACCCACCTGACTTTTCACGAACTCCGATGCATGGAAAGTTCCTTCCACCTGCTGTAGTTCTTCCGCGGAATAGGTAACAAAGGGAATTCCATAATGGCTGCTCATCCAGAGAATTCCTTCCTCGTCCTTTTTCCGGTCAATCGAGGCGAAAGCTGCCACCTGCTCCATGGAAATGCCGCTTTCCTTAAGAGCTCTGTTCACAAAATGGTCGATCTGCTCTGCCGCCTTTCCCCTCTTACAACCGATTCCGATGACATACTCCTTCGGACGCAGGGTAAGAAGACGTCCCTGCCCATAGGAAGCCGGAGCAACCAGAACATCTGCAAGTGACTCTGTAGAAACCAGCCGGATTCCTTCCGGGACATTTATCTCTTCCAAAAGTCTTTTTTCACCCGGAATCCCGGCTTCTTCTTCCCGAAAATGCCCTTCTTCCACTGCCATCGTCACTTCTTCTCCTGCCAGAATGCGGGAAGACACCTTGGCAATGCCATCCTTATTTACGATGTGCAGTGCATTCCGTCTGGCAAACAGATCGACCGCAAAGCAGTGATTCAAGTCGGTTGCCGTTGTAATGACCGGGGTACTTCCCATGCGCTCTGCAAGGGAAACCGCCAGTTCGTTGGCTCCTCCCACATGCCCTGCCAGAACGGGAATCACAAAGCGTCCCTGTTCATCCATTACAAGCACCGGCACATCATTTAATTTATCCGTAAGAAACGGAGCGATGGCCCGGACCGCTATTCCACAGGCTCCGATAAAAAGAAGGCTTCTGCGCTTCTTCATCTGCTCACCGGTCCATTCCGTAAGTGGCTGTTCCACATAAGAGAGTCCGCTTTCTACAAGGTCCTTTTCTGTAAGTTTTCTTTCTGTCAAACTCTTTTCCGCATGGGAACACTTCGTATAAAGGCAGAGATCCTCCTCTGTCTCCCCTGAAAATGCCTTTTTGATTTTTAAGGACAGTTCGATTCCTTTTAGCGTAAAGCTGATAATACTTACCTTCATTCTTGTGTTTCCTTTGCTTTCCGGAATTCCGTCGAAAAATCCGGGGCATAGAGTCTGGACTTCCGGTAATGCTGATGCGCGATTGCATCCCCGACAAGCACCAGTGCTGTCTTATAGATTCCATGCTCCTTTGCAACAGCCGGTAAGGTTTCCACCGTACAGACATAAGCCTGCTCTTCCGGCCAGGTTGCCTTATAGACAAGGGCTGCCGGTGTCTCTCTCCGGTATCCGCCTTTGATCAATCGCCTGCTTAGTTCTTCCAGCATTCCGGCACTTAAGTAAATCGCCATGGAGGCCTGATGCGCGGCAAGCCCTTCAATCTGTTCCTTTTCCGGCACGCCTGTCCTTCCTTCCATCCTGGTGATAATGAGCGTCTGGGAAATATCCGGCAGGGTATATTCAAGATTCAACGATGCTGCCGCCCCGAAGCAGGCACTTACGCCCGGACAGCTCTCATAGGCAATTCCCTTTTCCTCCAGTGCATCCATCTGTTCCCGCACTGCCCCGTAAATGCTGGGATCCCCGGTATGCAGCCGCACAATCACTTTTCCATCTTTTTCTGCCTCTTCCATAATCGCAAGGACCTCCGGAAGCGTCAGTCTGGCACTGTTATGAATTTCACAATTCTTTTTTGCATATTGTAAAAGCTCCGGATTCACAAGAGAACCTGCATAGATAATCACATCTGCTTTTTCCAAAAGATGCATGCCCCGTACCGTAATTAAATCTGCTGCTCCTGTTCCTGCTCCAACAAAGTAAACCATTCTTCCACTCCCCCACTCTTTGCCAGTTCTCCGAATTCGTTCGCGTACATGAGACATTCGACCTGCATCTTTCCCCCGGCACGCTTATTCAGATAATAAAAAATCCGCTCCATTGCCGCCTCCATGACCGGTGCTCTTTTGCCGCATGAATCGAGGATTCTTACAGCTTCTTCGGTTGTGACACAGGTTAAGATCTGCTGTACCACCGGAAGCTCTACGCCAATCTTTACCGCAAAAGCAGTCAACAGCTCCATCCGGCAGTCCCCTTCCCTGGAATGGGTGTTCATGATGCCGCCCGCTACCTTAATCAGCTTTCCGATATGGCCGGTAAGAAGCATCCTCTGAAAGCCAAGCTCCCCCGCCATGTCAATCACCTGTCCGATAAAGTTACTGCATTTTACACTCCGGTTAAGGTCATAGTGATAGACCTTTTTCATATAATCCAGTCCATAATTTCCGGGAGAAACCGCCACATAATCATACCCTTGTGCTTTCCGCTGGTTGAGCTCGACACGGATGGTATCCAATATTGCCTGATTGCTCATCGGCTCTACAATTCCGCTGGTTCCCAGAATGGAAATACCGCCGACAATGCCAAGGCGGGGATTAAAGGTCTGCTGTGCAAGCTCCTCTCCTCCCGGCACGGAAATCTCGACCTGCAGGATTCCCTGATAATCCATGAGGTGGCATACCTCCAGTACTTCCTTCGTAATCATTTCCCGCGGCACATGATTAATCGCAGCATTTCCTACCGGCTGGTCGAGTCCCGGCTTTGTCACTCTCCCGACGCCCGTTCCACCGTCAATAAGAATCTCTGCCTGTGTCCTTTTTTCGCCGGAATCCGGTTGTTCTTCCGGAAGCGTTACCCTGGCAACAATCCGGGAACCGGTTGTGACATCGGGATCGTCCCCGCCATCCTTTATGACTGCACAGGTAACGGCACACTCTTTCCTCTGAATATCGGTAATCTGTGCGGTGTAAGGAATTCCTTTGGGCGTTTCGATCGTGATTTCTGTTTTTTCCATTCCGGAAAGAAGCATATAGGCA
>ULTX01062362.1_pt1 | contig 10259 bp, 8 predicted proteins | sample 1958041 | NCBI WGS metagenome assembly ULTX01 (sample SAMEA4835747, study PRJEB28245) | human gut metagenome | biome: gut microbiome; material: fecal sample | place: Denmark | collected 2008
GCGGATGCCGTGGTGGGCAGCATGGAAACGCTGGCTCAGAATAATACAGTCTTAAGGGATAAGGCTGATTCCTCCATGGAAATGACCCACAAGATCAGCAAGCAGGGCGCCAATGTGGCGGAACTGGTTGAAAAGATGGTACAGCTTACCAACGAGTCCATGGTACATGCAAAAAGCAGCTCCGAGGAGCTGACAGATGTAGTGGCTTCCACCAATTCCATGGCAGAACTGGCAAACGAGCTGGAAGGGATTTTGAAGGATTTCAAGGAACAGTTCGATATGGTGAAAAGCGAGGTTGGCACCATTGAAGGGATCAACAGACAGACCAATCTGCTTGCCCTGAACGCCTCCATAGAGGCGGCGAGAGCCGGAGAAGCAGGAAAGGGATTTGCGGTTGTAGCAAATGAGATCAGAGATCTGAGCATGGGAACCCAGAATTCCTCCAGCCGTATTTTGACAGCCCTGGGACATCTGGAAAACACTTCTGACAATATGACGGATTCCATTACCCAGACCTTGAAGCTGATCCATGTAACCCTGGATAAGATCAAACAGGTAAGCGCAAGCGTATCCAGCATATCCGGTGACTCCACCCAGATCGGCAACAGTGTTCTGGTGATCCGGGATTCCATGGATGAGGTAGAAAACTCCAATAAGAGCATGGTAGACAACATGAAGCAGATCTGCGACGTCATGGAAGTGATGACAGAAAACGTAGAGGGCGCTGACCAGAATACCAGAGTCATGAGAAGCAAGTATGATGAGACCATGCGCAGTGTAGGCAAGATCGAGGAAGTGGTCGGAAAGCTGGTGGAGGAGCTTGGTGCAGGCGGCTTTATGAGTATTCATGACATTAAGCCGGGCATGTGGGTTTCTGTCACACCTTCAAAGACGCCTAATAAAGAATATAAAGCAGAGATCATCGGCTCTTTTGAGGACGGCGTATTTACCAGAAAGCTTTTGTTGGGAAAAAGAGAGCTGGTGCTGGAAAAGGATGAAACCTATCAGCTTTTGATCGTAGTGGACAACATGCTTTACAAGTGGGAAAATGTTAAGATCGCTTTGCAGAAGGATACCACTTATAAGATCAATGTCATGGCCAATCCTGCGGTTTACAACCGTAGAAAATATCCCCGTCTTCCTATGGACAACCCCTGTGAGATCAAGCTGCAGTCTGAAAAGGGAAGCTATAACGGCAGAATGGTAAATCTTTCTGCAAACGGATTTGCGATAGCAACCAGGGCAGAACAGATCGGAGCTGCAAAGGGAAGGGAAATAGAAATCAAGATCGAAGGCTTTGACCTCCTGAAGGAGCAGACGCTGACCGGTCATATAATCCGTGTGAGCAACAATGACGGAGAATTTATTTTAGGCTGCCGTATGCCGGAGGATTATCTGGATATCAGAGATTATGTAAACCAGAAAATGCAGGGCGGCAAATAAGAGATTGGATACGGAAGTTATGCTTTTGCCGCGAGCCTGAAAAAAACGTGCACGAGAAAACTACTCGTGCACGTTTTTTTTCAGATCCATTTTGACAGAAGAGGTTTGCAGACTGCGGCAAAATAAGATAAAATGGCAATATGTGCCTAAAGAACGAAAGGAAAGAAGAGAAGGGTAAAAAGGGATGGAGAGAGAAAGACTGGGGAGTAGACTTGGATTTATTTTGCTGAGCGCGGGATGCGCAATCGGCTGTGGAAATGTGTGGAAGTTTCCGTGGGTTGCAGGAGAAAGCGGAGGCGGGGCGTTTGTGCTGCTTTATATCCTGTGCCTGCTTATTTTAGGACTTCCTGCAATGACAATGGAATTTGCTTTGGGCAGGGCGTCACAGGCAAGTCCTGTAAGGATGTATCAGAAGCTGGAAAAGAAGGGGCAGAAGTGGCATTTTCATGGGTATGTGGCGCTTTTTGGAAATGTGTGCCTGATGGCGTTTTATACGGTGGTGACGGGATGGCTGATCTATTATTTTGTAAGCTTCGTCACAGGAAAAGCACAGGAGCTTGGCTTTGAAAGGATGATCTCAAATCCTGCGATCAATGTGACTTATCTGGCCATTGCCGTAGTGCTGGGCTTTGTGATACTGACCTTCCAGCTGCAGGGAGGACTTGAGAGGATCACGAAGTATATGATGTGCCTGCTTATCATTTTGATGCTGGCTCTTGCTGTAAAGAGCGGCACCTATGAAGGAGCAGCGCAGGGGTATGGGTTTTACCTGATCCCTGATTTTTCCAAAATTAATTTAAAGGTGGTGGCGGCTGCCATGAACCAGGCGTTCTTTACTCTTTCGGTAGGAATGGGCGGTATGGCGATCTTTGGCAGCTACCTTGGGGATGACAGAAGCCTTTTGGGAGAAAGTATACATGTAATCGCCCTGGATACCCTGGTGGCCATCGTAGCAGGACTGATCATTTTTCCTTCCTGCTATGCTTTTGATCTGAAGGTGACGGCGGGACCGGCTCTTTTGTTTGATACCATGGCGACTGTATTTACCAACATAGCAGGGGGAAGAGTCTGGGGAAGCCTGTTTTTCCTGTTTATGGTATTTGCCGCCTTTTCCACGGAGCTGACGGTGTGCGAGAATATTTTGGCGTGTGTCAGGGAAATGACTGGCTTCAGCCGGAAAAAGGGCTGTCTTTTATGCGGAACGATCGTCTTTCTGCTTTCCCTTACAACGGCGCTGGGCTTTAGCGTCCTTTCCTTCCATCCGTTTACGCCGTCTTCCACATGGCTTGATTTCTGGGATTTCCTTGTGAGCACAAATATCCTGCCTCTCGGCGCAATGATCATTGCCCTGTTCTGCACCAGCAGGCGGTTTGGCTGGGGCTGGGAAAAGTTTATGGCAGAGGCGAATAAAGGCGAGGGCCTGAAGGTCAAAAACTGGATGAGACCGATTTTTGCCTATGTGGTTCCCGGGTGCATTCTGGTGATTTACATTGTGGGAATGGTGACGTTTGAGTGGAGGTAGGAGGGAAAAGGCAGTGAGCCTTGAGCTCTTTAAAAATATCCACGAAGAAACGAACCAGGAAAGCAGTGAAGGCCGCAGAGAATGCAGCAGCTGATCGGTCAACAAATGTTGGATTACATTGGAATGATTTGAAAAGTTTGGAGCAGATCAATATAAAAAATAACATTAAAGATAAATAGAGAGGAACCCATCATGCAGAAAAAATATTTTAGCGAAACCGGAAACTGGTATAAAGGAAACCTCCACTCTCACACAGTTAATTCTGATGGACATTTTACTCCGGCACAGGCAATAAATGCTTACCGCCAGCATGGATATTCTTTTATTTGTTTTAGTGAACATGATTATTATACCGATCTTCGTAAAGAATTTGATCGTGGAGATTTTCTGATCCTTCCTGGGGTAGAAGCATCTGCATTGCTGTTAAACGAAGATAAAAGCAGAATGCTGAAAACACATCATATTCATGGAATCTTAGGAACACAGGAAATGCAACAGGCAGCAGGCGACCAGCTGATTCAGCATGGAAAACGTCTTATGCCGCCTACTTATGTGGGAAAATGGGAAGGGCTGCAGACAGCGCAGAAGTTATCAGATTCGTTAAGAAAAATGGGGTGCTTTACAACGTATAATCATCCGAGCTGGTCCAGAGTAGATGCAGAAGAGATTTGTGGTCTGGAAGATATCTGGGCTATCGAAGTTTTTAACTATGGAACAGAAGTAGAGTGCGGAGAGGGGTATAATACCGTATTCTGGGATCGCATGCTGGCAGCAGGAAAAAGAATTAATTGTTTTGCTTCCGATGATAACCATAATCCCAATCGTTTCTTTGACAGCTTCGGAGGTTATGTAGTTGTCCGTTCTGAGGAATTATCCCATGAAGCAATCGTATCGCATCTCCTTGCAGGAGATTACTATTCTTCTGCCGGGCCGGAGATTTATCAGTTTGGAATTGATGGGGATGAAGTGTTTGTTGAGTGTTCTAATGTGGCCTGCATTCACTTTATCTGTGGTGGATATGTTGGCTGCTCGGAGACCGTCAACCGATATGGAGTCACCTTGAAAAAGGCGTTCCATAAGCTGGATGGTACAGAAAAGTATGTTCGCATCGAGTGTGTTGATGAGCAGGGACGAAGGGCGTTCACAAATCCTATATATCTATAATATTTTTCAAACATTTTAAAGACATGCATATTTTGTTAGGAACCGTTTATCAGATGATAATTTACAGTATTCGCAGTATGATTGCTCCGGTATTTGAGCGGAGTATACCCGGTGATTTCCCGAAATGTCTGGGTATAGTGGCTTGCACTTGAAAAACCGACAGCATATGCAATATCAGTAATACTGGCTTCAGAAGAAGTCAATAGTTCAATACTCTTTTGGATACGATAGCGGATGAGGTATTCACCGGGAGTTCTGGACGTATATTCTTTAAACAGTCTTGCACAAAGCGTCTTTCCAACATTTCCAGCATTGGCAATTTCTTCAAGAGAGATTTTTTCGGAATAATGTTCCTGAATGTAAAGGAGCATTGATTTAAAAGTATTGGTCTGGGATGGAGAAGCGGGGGATGGTAGTGTGGTCTTTTCTAAATGAGAATAAAGGATATTTAATATTCTAATGAGAGCTTCTAAACATTCCAGCTCAATATTATCAAAACCAGGTGTTTCAAATATCCGGACAAGCTCTTTAATAATCTGACTTGTCCAATCATCATGAGATAAGAGAAGATAATCAAAGGAACTGGGGGAAATCACCGGCTGTACATAGGTTTGTTCAATATACTTTGTGGAACATAACAGGCATGGATGAACTATGGCGCAATAATAGACACAGCTTTTTCCAGGCAGAGACTGATTGGAATGGATGCGCTTGGAATTTACCAGAATCCCTTCTTTTGCGTGAAGAATAATGGTCTGTCCATTTACATGGAACTTCAGTTCTCCTTCGATAACATAGAAATACTCCAGATCTTCGTGCCAGTGATCCGGGACAAAATAACGCTGATTGGGTGAAAAATAGGAACTGACTGAATAACATTCAAATTGTGGATTGTTATATTCCAAAATTTGAGACTGGTCATTCCGTTTTGTAAAGAAATCGTTCACTTTTATCATTATATCTCACCTATACGTTATATTTTGATATAAATTAACAGGATTTATATAGAAATAGAGGATGATGCACAATATTATTATATTGCATTATTCGATGAACAACAAGAGAAATGTTTACAAATGCAATAATAGTATCGATATGGCGAGAGGTGAGATGTGATGAAAACAATGATAAAGGAACGATTTGGCAGCTGGGGGTTTTACAAGGAAGCTTTGGCGATTGGAATACCGGTTATGATTCAGGCTTTAATCCAAAGCCTGGTGTCGCTCATTGACAGTTTTATGGTGGCTGGCCTTGGAGATGTAAAGATGTCAGGAGTCAATATATCAGGTCAGATCTGCTTTATCTTTATGGTGATGCAAAACATGATTTGCGCATCCGGCGGTATTTTCCTGACACAGTACTATGGAGCAAAGCATAAGGAAGGGATGCGGCAGAGTGTTGCGTTTAAAGTGATTTTATCCTTTTCCATGTGTGTCTTTTACTTTCTGGCAACCATGGTATTTACAAGGCAGGTGCTGAGCCTTATGGTAATCGGTAATTTACAGGCAGATGCAATCCTTGATGAGGGACAAAAGTACATGTATCTGATGGGGTTCTTAGGAATCCAAATGATGATTTCATCTATTTTGTCTTCTTCTTACCGTGAAATTGGAAGAGTGAAAGTGATACTTGTTATTACACTTATGGCGGCTGGAATTAATGCATTTCTGAATTGGGTATTGATTTACGGGAATCTTGGAATGCCCAGGCTGGAAGTGGAGGGAGCTGCCTATGCGACAATCATTGCAAAGACCATGGAAATGCTGTTTCTGATAGGCTATACGATCAAGGATAAACCGGAATTCATCAGTTGTTCTGTTTATAAGAGGATTGATTGGGCTTTATTTGGAAGAATTCTGAAGAAGGGTTCATTATTGATTATTTCCCAAATGATGTGGGTTTTGTCCGAAAGTTTTACTGCGGCAATTTATAACGGAAGAGGAAATGCAGCCGTGGTATCCGGTATGGCAGCAAGTTTTTCTATTGCAAATTTGTTCTTTATTTCTTTTGATGGAATTACGACTGCCACAGGAGTTCTCATTGGAAAATCACTTGGAAATAATAAACTGGATTATGCCAAAAAGGAAAAGACATGGATGCTTTCGGCAGCAGTCATGTTTGGATGTGCAATGTGTCTTATAGGGGTGATAACGGTTCTCCTGGTGCCGGTGGTTTTCGGCAACCTGAGTATGGATGCACAGAATATTTGCAGGGCGATGCTGCTCATGATGGCATTTTTCATGCCTTTATGGACATATGTGAATACGCAGCTTGCCGTGTGTCGTGCCGGTGGAGATACCAGAGTTGGCTTTCTGGTGGACGGCGGTGCTACCGCTGCAATGGTCCCGCTGCTTTTGATTATGGCATTCTTCACAAGTGCCAGTCCGATCACAATGTATTTTGCGGTAAAAGTGTTGGATGTAGGAAAGATTATGGTTGCCAATCATGAACTGAAGAAGGAAAGATGGGTTGTGAATTTGTCTAATTGAGAATAGGGGAAATCCTGCGTTAATGATAAAGTCTGCCGCAAAGGACGGCGATGGAAAAGTAGATACAAAAAAGCGTATTTCCGATAAAAAGTCAGCTGGCTCAGTCCTCAGGTGGAAAAGTAAGTGTGTATAAAATTATGCACTCCTTCCCATACTAAAATATGTTAATATGTATAGGAAAGGAAGTAGAATTATGATTTTAAAGGAAAAAGAACGAGCAGCACTTGAGGATTTACGGACACAGGAAAAGAGTTGTGTGGAGAAGTATGAAAGGTATGCAGATCAGGCGAAGGATCCGGAGCTGAAGTCTCTTTTCAAGACACTCCAGAAGGAGGAACAGAAGCACTACGATTCTCTGGGACAGGTGCTTGCAGGAACGGTTCCGGAATGTAACTGTAACGACAGCGCAGGACATAACTACAAGCCGAAGGCTGCCTATAATGACATGACGAATACGGAAGATAAGCAGAATGATGCGTACCTTGCAACAGACTGTATCGGTACGGAAAAGCTGGTTTCGGGAGAATACAATACGGATGTCTTTGTGTTTGGGGAAAGTAGTGTCCGCAAGCTTCTTGCCGATATTCAGATTGAAGAACAGAACCATGCGGAGATGCTTTATAAATACAAGATGGCAAACGGAATGCAGTAAAGGACAGATACAATCGACAATCCGAGTGCATTAAGATAAGGATTGACCGGAAGAAAGGATTTGCGGGAAATGGTGGACCGTGGATCCTTTTTTTGCTATATTGGAAATAGAATTTGACAATTATGAAACTGTTTTTTTATATACTTTCCTGCATTGGATGTATACATTGAAATAAAATGGAAGAGATTATGTGTGATTGAAAAGAAGGAGGAAAAAACCAATGTTATCATCAGCTTTATTAAACAGAATGAGCTTTGGCTTTTCAGCGGAGAAACCGATGGGAAAAAGAAATGGAGGAAGCAGGGGCAAGGACTGCGAAAAGTTAAGCCTTGTATCCAGATTCAGCCGCAGGAAGAAGTGGTGTTGTGTGACACGGACGGCCCTGGAATGCTGACGCATTTATGGTTTACTGGTTATGTAGGTCACTCCTTTATTCTCAGAATCTATTGAGACGGTATGGATTATCCGTCTGTTGAGGCTCCGGTTTCCGCATTTTTCGGATGTGTGCATATGATGAGAACTTTGCAGACCGGGATGGAGATTATCCGGTGCTAAATTCAAGCCGGATTCTGGTGGCACCTGGCAGAGGATACAATTGTTACTGGGAAATGCCATTCCGTAGGCATTGTAGGGTGACAATGGAAAATCGTGGCAGTAAGGAAGAAACACTCTATTACATGATTGAAGGATGGCATGGTGAGATTGCAGATACGGATGCATACTTTCATGCAGCATACAGACAGGAGCATCCGGTGCAGAAAGGACATGCTTATACGGTCATTGATGGAATTGAAGGAAAGGGTATATTTGCAGGGATCAGCTTTGCAGCAGGTATGAATGGACATAATACCTGCTGGGTAGAGGGTGAACCTAAGATGTATCTGGATGGAGATCAGTATCCAACAATTAACTACACGGGAACGGAAGATTATTTCTGTGGTTCTTATGCATTCGGAAATGACATTTTATTACATAAGTATCAGACATTCAGCGGACTATACGCAGGAATGTATGCAATTTTGGGCAATGACAGCCAGGAAATGTATAATGGGCAGCAGCGCTTTTTACTTTACCGTTTTCATGTAAAGGATCCGGTTTATTTTCAGACATCATTTCGCATGACTATGGACAATCTTGGCTGGACAGGAGCAAGATACGATGATTATACATCCGTTGCGTACTGGTATATGGAAAAGCCATCCAGACTGTCGGCCGGACTGCCGTCAGATGAAGAGATGATTATGAAGTAGGCAAAGCAGAATCAACGAAACGATAGCGGAATATGAGGAGAAAACCGTGCAGAAGAATACTACCGACTATAAAATAAAAATCGAGCATTCCTTTTTACTGATTCCGGTAAAAACTAAGAAGGAAGCAGAACGCTTATCCTTTTATCTGGAAGAACAGAAGGTTTTAGAGTATCGTATTTTTCCTGTGGAAGAGGAGGAAACGGCGGATTATTATGCTCCGATTCCGGTCACATCATGGATAGGAAAATCCATCCGTCTGGAGGGAGATTATCCGGAGGCATTTTATGCAAAGATAAAGCAGGCTGACTATCTCCCGGAATCCGGTCAGCTGCATCCTCTTATGCATTTTACACCGGTCAACGGCTGGATGAATGATCCCAATGGACTTGTCTGCCAGGATGGAATTTATCATCTGTTTTATCAGCACAATGCCTTTGGCACAGCATGGGATAATATGAGCTGGGGGCATGCAGTCAGTAAGGATTTACTGCATTGGGAACACCGGCCGATGGCAATTCTTCCAGATGAGGATGGAACGATCTTTTCAGGAAGTGGTATCTGTAATGAACAGGGATTTCTTGAACTACCGGAGAAAGCGCTTGTCTTTTTTTACACTTCAGCAGGAGGCAGTGCGGATAGTCCGTGGAGTGAAGGAGGACAGTTTACCCAGAGAATTGCCTACAGTATCGATAACGGTGCGACTCTTCATAAGAAAAATCAGGTGATTGTGCCGAATCTGACTGAAGGAAACCGGGATCCAAAGGTATACTGGCATGAAGAAAGTAAAGGGTATATTATGTCTCTTTACTTAAGACATCATGTATATGCCATTCTGCGTTCCGAGGATCTTGAGCATTGGGAACTGACACAGAAGCTTCCCTTTGTTACAGCAAGAGAATGCCCTGATCTGCGTCCGATTCCCACGGAAGAGGGAAAAGAAAAGTGGATATTGTTTACGGCATCGGGCGAATATTTTACAGGAGACTTCGATGGCTTCCGGTTCACAAATCTGTCCGGGGGACATATGGCTTACCAGAATGAACTGCCGTATGCCGGACAGACATATTCCTCTCTGCCAGAGCGTGTCGTTCTGATGCACTGGATGCGTACAGAAAATCCGGAGAAATATTATACAGGAATGATGGGGATTCCACGGGAACTGACACTTATAAAAGGAGAGGAAGGATTCATCCTTCGTCAGTCGGTGATCCGGGAATGGAAGGAACAGCGGGTTTCCGTTCGTGAAGAGAAGAAGCGAAAACAGTGGGAGGAAGAGTCTGTCCGGGATGCTGCACTGGAATTGCAGCTGAACATACAGGATGCTTCTGTCCTTTCCGTAACCATTTATGGACAGAAGATTTCCTATCAGCGTGAAGAAGGAATACTCTGCGTAAATGGTGATGTCTGTAAAGTGAAGGAGGAGCTCCGTGATCTTTCGATTCTTGTAGACCGGGAAATTCTGGAAGTGGCAGCAAACGAGGATACCCTTCTGTATTTCTTTGAGACAGATTTACAGGACCTTGCAGGCAAAATAAATGTAGAGACAGATCAGAACGCGGATAGCTACCTGTGGAAGGTACAGTAATAAAATTTTATATATGCGCTTTTAGAAGGATGTGCTGATCCTGTTTTGCTTGCTGATAATTCCTTATAAATTCCCGTGTTGCCTGGTAGAATTATTTTATAAGAATTTGTAACAGATTATCCGGGAAGAAAATGAGAAGGCGCAGACGGAATGA
>ULTX01082209.1_pt1 | contig 10255 bp, 7 predicted proteins | sample 1958041 | NCBI WGS metagenome assembly ULTX01 (sample SAMEA4835747, study PRJEB28245) | human gut metagenome | biome: gut microbiome; material: fecal sample | place: Denmark | collected 2008
GTACAGGTGTACGATACGAGGACAACGAATATGTGAGGAATGGCACCTGCAGCATCTTCCTTTTCACTGAACCCCTGGCCGGATGGCGTGAGGCTGTAGCAAAGCGGCAGAGAACCAGAACTGACTGGGCAGAACGCATCAAGTGGCTGCTTGACGAGAGATACCCAGATGTCGAGCAGGTCGTACTTGTATGTGACAATCTCAATACTCACAATATCGCATCCCTTTACGAGGCGTTTGAACCGGCGGAGGCTCTCCGCTTGGCAAAGCGTCTTGAAATACACCACACGCCAAAGCACGGCAGCTGGCTTGACATAGCTGAGATTGAACTCTCTGCTCTCGGGAACCAATGTCTGGCAAAAAGGCGCATAAACAGTGTCGAAAAACTTAACGAGGAACTTTCGTCTTGGCATTCCGAGCGAAACGACGGTCAGAAGAGTGTGAACTGGCAGTTCAAGACTGCCGATGCTCGCACCAAGCTGAAGCACCTCTATCCTATATTGAACTTTTAAGTGTTACAAAGTACGAGTACACGCTCGTGCTCTCCATCCCCACCTCCGTCACCCCGTGCTCCATGATGACGCCGACCATGCGCTCCAGCTCCGGGGGCAGGACACCGATCTTTTCCTGAAAAACAACTCCTTTCTCATTGAGAATACAGACGAACACACTATCTTTGTGAACGTCAAGACCACACACATGTCTCATTGACTTAAAAAATTATTGGGACTCAGAGCCCGTTAAACTTATGATCACGCACCGAGCGCCGGGAGGCGACTGCGTTTGTTAACAAAGATAGTGGTGTGGTCTTGTTTTTTTTGATTTTTTTATATTCAACGGGCGTAAGAATCGCAGATTTTTATGTAAGTTTGTAGTTTAGTAACGTTAAAGAATAAGTTGCATCAATCGATAAATCAGAATACATAGAATCATCCTGAACATCAATATATTGCAAATTTAAAGTGATGCAGGTTATTATTTACACTTTACTTATTAGGAGTAAAATACCCTTATGCCCATAAGATTTATTGACTTTTTCGCTGGTGCCGGAGGATTGTCTGAAGGCTTTATTAAAGCCGGATACATGCCTGTCGCCCACGTAGAAATGAAAAAAGACGCCTGCGATACATTACGAACGCGGGCTGCCTACCATTATCTACGTGAGAACAATCAGCTTGAAATATATGAGAACTACCTTTGCAACAAACGCGAAGGTACAGATGGCTCGGCACTTTGGAATCTAGTCCCTGCTGAGGTTACCAACCGGGTTATTCAAGCCACAATCGGTGAAGAGACAATGGCAGACATTACTGCCCGGCTTGATGCACTTGCCGGCGACGAGCCCGTCGACATCGTAATTGGCGGACCTCCCTGTCAAGCGTATTCAATAGCCGGCAGAGCCAAAATGGGTGAAGATGTGAAGAAAGACCCCAGAAATTATCTGTACCGCTTCTATCTTCGCTTCATTGATCACTTCCGTCCCAAGATGTTTGTTTTCGAGAACGTCATGGGTATCACTACTGCGCAAACAGCAGATATGGTCAGGCCTTTTGATGACCTGAGACGTATAGCTGACGGGATGGGATATGAGGTGGAGGCGCACGAGCAGATTGCTTCCGATTATGAAGTTTTGCAACACCGCCATCGAATGATTATAGTTGGCTGGCGCCGTGAAGATGACAATCATATCCCTACCGGGTATCATTATCCAGAACTCACAAAGATTCCGAACAAATACAAAACTCGCCGGGATATATTTGCGGACTTGCCTGAGCGAAGAAACGGAGATGGCAAACTGTGTGAGCTTGTTCAGTATACCCGTCCCCTGGAGGAAATGGAGTATCTCAACAAAACCGGTATTCGAGGCACTTTTGATTTTACAACTCAACACGTTACGAGAAACAACAATGAACGCGACCGGGAAATTTACTGTATAGCTATCAAAGAGTGGGAGCATAAACGCCGTCTGAATTACGCAAAGCTTCCGCCCAGGCTTCAGACCCACAAGAATACGAGTTCTTTCCTGAACCGCTTCAGCGTGGTCGATCCCCACGGATGCTGTCATACGGTTGTCGCTCACATTGCAATGGACGGCCATTATTACATATTCCCGTCAAAGAAGCCAACCATAGAGAATGCCCGCTCTATTTCTGTAAGGGAGGCCGCACGTCTCCAGTCATTCCCAGATGATTACTTCTTTGAAGGCAGCCGCACATCTACATTTATGCAGATTGGGAATGCCGTCCCGGTAATGATGTCATACCACATAGCAATTGCCCTGAAACCGCAATTGGAACACGAATAGCCTATGGACTATAGTAAAATAGAAACCACATCAGCTGCGCCGAAGGCCTCGTCAATGGTCGAGACCTTCCGCGCAATCGGATATTCTCTTGAGACAGCAGTCGCCGACATTATCGACAACTCTATCTCGGCTGATGCCAGGAATATCTGGATTAACCGTATCTGGCGCGGTGGTCGCTCTTTCATTACTATCAAAGACGATGGCCATGGAATGACGAGCCAGGAGGTCATCCAAGCGATGCGCCCCGGTTCCCAGAATCCTCGTGATGAAAGAAGCGAGAAGGATCTTGGACGATTTGGTCTCGGCCTAAAGACAGCTTCTTTCTCCCAATGCCGAAAGGTTTCTGTTTTCAGTAAAAGGAAAGATTATGCTCCTGCATTCTGGACGTGGGATCTCGATTTCGTTGCCGCAACTGACAACTGGGACCTGCTCAAATGGATGCCGGACGAATTCTCCAATGAGCTGGATGAAATAGAGAGTGGTACATTGGTCATCTGGAGCGACCTAGATCGGGTGGTGAGGCCAAACGTTTCGGAATCGGACGTGCACGCTCACGAGAAATTCTCCCGCGATCTCGACCATGTCAAGAAGCATATTGCCATGACTTTCCACCGTTTCATTGAGGACAAGGCAATAAAACTATACTGGTGCGGAAACGAAATTGAATCCTGGAATCCATTCTGCCCCAATGAGAGCAAACGACAGCTCCAGACAGAAGACCATCTTCCCGGGAATGTAACCGTTCGGGGCTATGTGCTTCCGCACAAAAAGAATTTCAGTTCTGAGAAGGCATACAATGACGCTGAAGGCATGAACGGTTGGACTGCTCATCAGGGTTTTTACATCTACCGGGGCAAGCGTCTTCTTCTTGCAGGCAATTGGCTGGGCATGTTCAAACAGGAGGAACCGTACAAGTTGGTCAGAATCCAGGTTGACATTCCAAATACTCAGGATTCCGAGTGGAAAATCGACATAAAGAAATCCCAAGCATACCCTCCGGCAAGCTGCCGTGAGCTTCTTGAATCATACGCCCGAACGGTCCGCAGACAGGGTATGGAGGTTTACAAACACCGGGGACGGATTCTCAAACAGAAGGCGGGAGCATCGTTCCAGCCTCTATGGTTGGACAAAAAGAAGGACGGGAAGTGGTACTTCGTTGTCAACCGTGAAAATGAGGTGATAGCAAGAGTAAAGGAAATGGCCAAAACGAATCCGGACAGTGCTATTGAAACCTTGTTGCGTTTCGTCGAAGAGTCAGTGCCCACCAATGCCGTATATGCCAACAAAGTGGAAAATGAGGCGACCCAAAAGGATGCATTCGAAGGCTTCGACACGGACTCTCTCCTCCTTGTCGCACAGTCGCTTTACGACTCCAAGATTGCATCCGGGCTCTCGCCTGAAGAAGCCCGCGAATCATTGAAAAGCATTGCTCCGTTCAATGAATACGAAGACCTTATAGAATCCCTTTCATAATATGCAGGACAATTTTCAGACCGCCTATAACATAGCAGACGAGCTGCTTGAAAACCTTAAACCGGTTACAGACAGAGATATTGTCACCGCCGTAGACAAGTGTATGCTCCTGTTCCCGGACATTGACAGAGATCTGCTTGAGAAGACCTTGCTGGCCAATCACGCCACCCAGGTAGATGATTTCAAGATATTGGAAGGTCGCGCAAGAAGGCTTCCCTGGCTGAAGGATTTCAAGGCGGCTCAGGGTTCAGAATGGGACTTCTGGAACCGGTATGTCAGGTATCTGAAGAAAGACAAGCAGTTTCCGGATGCCGTTATCCAGCACCTGGACAATCTGTCTGATGAAGTCCTGGACCACTTGTTCAATCCCCAGATCGAGAACATCCAGATTGACAAAAAGGGGCTGGTTGTTGGTCAGGTCCAGTCTGGAAAGACAGCCAATTATACAGGCTTGATCTGCAAGTCTGCCGATGCCGGTTTCAATTTCATTGTTGTTCTGGCCGGCATCCACAACAATCTGCGAAGTCAGACACAAAACCGTTTGGATGAAGGATTCTTGGGCTTCGACACCCAATATGTCCGCAAGTATGAAGAAGGTTTGTCACAGAAGATAGGTGTTGGCCGATTCAAGGGCTATAAACACGCCATTGCCAATTCAATTACTACGAGTGAAGAGAAGGGCGATTTTACCCAGGGAAGAGCCGAATCACTCGGCATCAATTTCGAGACGCCGAATCCTTTCCTTCTTGTGGTCAAGAAGAATGTTTCTGTACTCAGACGTCTGTATACCTGGCTGCACACCCACGCGGGTGACGGAAAAATTACATCCAAGGCGCTTTTGATTATTGATGACGAGGCTGATAATGCCTCCATCAACACCAACAAGAAGGAGTTCGATCCCACCAAGATAAATCAACAGATACGCGCCATTATTTCCCAGTTTGCCCGTTCTGCGTATGTCGGTTATACCGCAACGCCGTTCGCGAATATTTTCATCCCTCTGGCAGACGATGATTTATTCCCGCGCGATTTCATCATCAATCTTCCTGCGCCCGACAATTACATCGGCCCAGAGAAAGTGTTCGGCACGTCAGTGATACCTGACGAGTCCAGCGATGATCTCCTCCCGATAGTAAACACTATCGATGATTATACTGAATTCATCCCGGAAAAACATAAACGTACAGACCCGCTTCCGACATATGAAGGAATCCCGGAGTCGCTGAGAACAGCCATCAAGTGCTTCATTATGACCTGCGCCATCCGGATTGCCCGTGGCCAGGGCAACAAGCACAATTCGATGCTTATTCACATTACACGGTACCAGATTTGGCAAAACGAAATCAAGGCGCTAGTAGAAAAGCTGTTCGGTTATTACAAGGCGGAAATCGAAGCGAATGATCCGACTGTGATGGAAGAACTCCGTTGCATCTTTGAAGAAGACCACGACAAATATAAGTCATACAAAACGGTTTCTACAGAGATTCTGAATTCTTCCCTGAGAAATGTAGACAACAGGATAAAGGTTCACACGTGGGCAGATATAAAGCCGCTGCTGTTTCAGGCCGTCCAGAAGATTGAGGTAAAATCCATAAACGGTAGTTCCGGAGACGTCCTGACATATTATGAGCACGAGCAGACCGGGATCTCCGTAATAGCGATAGGTGGAGACAAATTGTCCCGAGGCCTGACTTTGGAAGGACTCTCAGTTAGCTATTTCCTTCGTGCATCCAAAATGTATGATACGCTGATGCAAATGGGACGCTGGTTTGGCTATCGTCCCGGTTACGTTGATTTGTGCCGTCTCTTCACGAGTTCCGAACTCAATGGCTGGTTCCGTCATATCACCATGGCAAGTGAGGAATTGCGTGCTGAATTTGATTACCTTGCAGAGGCCCATAGCACACCGGACAAGTATGCTCTGAAGGTTCGCTCTCATCCTGGGGCTCTCCAGATCACATCGCTGTCCAAGATGAGATACACAAAGAGTATTCAGGTTTCCTGGGCAACGCGTCTGGTCGAAACGTATCAGCTTTCCATGGATCCCCAAGTCCGTGCCGACAATCTTCGTCATACTGAGCACCTCTTGGCTGGACTTGGTTCGCCCAAGAATCCAGCGGGCCATGAGACATGCTTCCTGTGGACGGGCGTCAAACCGGATGACATATGCGATTTCTTCCACAAATTCAAGGTTGGCAAGCAGTTGGTTAAAGTCAATTTCGACCTGATCTGCGAGTATATTGAAGAGCTGAACGGCTCAGGCGAGCTTACATCCTGGAGCGTGGCCCTGATGTCGCGTTCTGTACGTGAACGTAATTCTCATTATGAATTTGCCGGACAGTATGATGCCAATTGCTATTTCCGTAATCATGCTACGGACACCCAGGCAGGTAATTCTCCCGACTCATACTACATCCGCAAGAACCACATTGTGGGCGATCGAACCGATGAGTTCATTGATCTTGACAAGAGATTGCTCGATGAAGCACTCAAGGTAACAATTGAAAGGAAGAAGAAAACATCAAAACCCTGGAAAGAGAGTTATCCGGCACCTGATATCGTGCGTGAAGAATACCGGCCGAAAGATCAGCCGATGCTGATGATTTATCCTCTTAATCCCCGGGGCGCTGACAGCACTCTTCCTGATAATGGCACGCCGTTCATCGGACTCGTTATTTCCTTCCCCGACACCGACCGCAAAGATATGGCTGTAGGCTATGTCGTGAATCCAGTGGGCGAATACGCCGAGGACGAGGAAACCTTTGAGAATGATAATGATAACACATATGACAATGAATAACCGCATGCTTGACCTATGGGCAGACATGGAGGCCCGAAATGATATGGGGATCGCCAAATTGCTGTACGATCCTTCTCTTCCATATCATATCTATGCCACATATGCGAGCGACGAACGTGGCTACGGTATTTCGTTTACATTCCCTGACAACATCAGGATTGATACGGCACCTTTCCAGAATCTGAAAAAACTGAAGGTGGGCATCTATAGTGACGGCACATTGGTCGACTCCAAAATGCTGCTTATTCAGCTGCTCGCTCCTGCTCAGCGGGATACATTCTCCTGCCTTTGCGAAAGCCTTATCAACACTGTCAAGGGCATGGATTCCGAGGAATCGATGATCAAGAGTGTTATCTCGCAGTTGGACAAATGGCGCAATCTATTTGACAAAGCAGGTTCGGAAGGCTTGTCACCTGCAGAACAACAGGGATTGTATGGCGAATTGGGCTTCCTGAAAAAACTCATCTCCAAAAATGTTTTCCCTGCAAGTGAGGCTTTGGATTATTGGGTCGGTGTTGATGCCGCCCAGAGAGACTTTATGGGAGACGCTTGGGCGGTTGAAGTCAAGACAACAGCTACCAGCAACCCGCAGGAAGTGACCATCAACAGCGAACGTCAGCTTGACGAGACCCTGTTTGACAACTTGTACTTGTATCACTGCTCGGTAGAAACGACCAAACGGAATGGCGAAACTCTGCCTGACAGGATAAACAAACTGCGTCGTTCCTTGGAGAATGAACCGGCGGCCCTGTCGAAATTCAATGAAAAGCTTATTACAGCCGGTTATTTTGATGAAGATGAAGCTTTGTACGCCTTCCGGGCGTACAAGCTCCGTGACGAATCCATATACAGGATAGAAGGCGATTTCCCCCGTATCAAGGAGAGCGATTTGCGCGGCGGAGTAGGCAATCTTACTTACAGCGTTGTCCTTTCCGCATGTGCCGCTTACAGACAATCAGAAGCCACAGTTTTCAGCACAATAAAACACGATGACTGATATTGAGAAATACTACCAGCAACTTTGTCAGGAGGTGACCTCCAGGCAGCTTGCCAACGAAGACGGCGACACTCAGGAGCAGGCCTTTACCCGTTTGTTCCTGGATCTGCTTTCAGAAGCTGGCGAGACCGAGAATACTACCGTCGCATTCGACGAGAAGGACATCGGGAACAAGAAACAGCATAAAATCAATGGTTACGCCATCTCCGACAACTATGAGACGGTAGATCTCTTTATCAGTATTTATCGACCGGAAGAAGAGATTCCGGTTATCTACAAAAAAGACATTGATCAGGCAGTTACCCGTATAACAAACTTCTTCCGGAAGGCCACATACAACAATTATGAGGATGATATAGCCGAATCTTCACCGATATTTGAATTCGCCCATACTCTCGGGTCATATCCGGAACTGAAGGAAAAGCTTGTGCGCGTCAACGCCTTCATCCTGACCAATGGCGAATACAAGGGGGAAATCCCGGCTTCCACGAGCCTGAACGGAAACGCCATTTTTTATCGGATACTTGATATCAACTATCTGTTCCAGGTATCTGAAGCCTCCCATGTCCCCATCGAGATTGATTTTGAAGAACAGCACACATTGATTCCGTGTCTTGCGGCCAGTTCTGAGAATGAGGATTATGAAGCCTATGTGGCTATCATTCCAGGTACTTGCCTGGCCGATCTGTATTGGCAGTACGGATCAAGATTATTGGAACAGAATGTACGTTCCTTCCTGCAGTTCAATGGCAATATCAACAAAGGCATACGCGACACCATCAAAACGGAGCCACATATGTTCTTCGCATACAACAACGGCCTTGCTGTAACTGCTGATCACATCGAACTTGACGATAACGGTCATTTTATCAAGAAAATCAGGAATCTGCAGATAGTAAATGGCGGCCAGACCACGGCATCCATCTATTACACGAGAAAGAATGACAAGGCGGATATATCGAGAATCTATGTCCAGATGAAGATCTCCGTTGTCAAGAAACAGGAACAGTTCAGCGATATAGTTTCCCGGATTTCCCGGTATGCGAATACCCAGAACAAAGTTAACAATGCTGACTTCAGCGCAAACAACCAGGCCCTGATTGAATTCGAGAAGCTGTCAAGATACACGCTTACCCCTCTTTCTTCCGACAGTCCTCTGCAAACATACTGGTTCTTTGAGAGAGCCCGTGGCCAATACAAAACCATGCGGCAGAAAGAAGGATTCACCAAGTCGCGCCAGGCTGCATTTGACAAGAAATATCCCAAGAACCAAGTCCTTACCAAAACGGACATCGCCAAGTACATCAATGCCTATGAGGAAGTGTACGAGGGGAAGAAACTTGTCATCGGCCCGCATATTGTCGCCCGCGGTAACGAGAAAAACTACGCCAGGTTCATCAATAACAATCTGCCGGACAATCTCAAGCGGATCAATAATGTGTACTTTGAAGACACAATTGCAAAAGCCATTCTGTTCAAGACCGCTGACAAACGGTACGGTACAAAAGCAAGCGCTGTGCATATTGGTGAGTTGAAGAATGTAACCGTTCCTTACACAATCGCTCTCCTGACAAAGATCACGGACGGGCGGTTGGATCTGTACAAGATATGGAAGGCGCAGCAGCTTTCTCCTGCACTCTCGGACTTTATTTTCGACCTGATGGGCCAGGTAAATGAATTCATTATCAAAAACTCTGTCGGATCTCACTACATTGAATGGGCGAAGAAAGAGGAGTGCTGGGAAAAGGTTAAAGAGCATACCTTCGCATATGACCTGTCGGATATTGCCGACGATCTGATTGATCCCAACAATCCTCCGGCCAGGCGAGTTGCGGGTGAAGACCAGTTGAACAGCGGGACCTATGAACATGAGATGGGTATAATCCGCTCCATACCGCCGTCACTTTGGAACGAAATTGCAGAATGGGGGCAGGCTTCCGGCCATCTCGCTATCCATTACCAGAGTGCCGCCAGGGACACCGCTTACAAGCTGAAATACAACCACCTGATTTCAGAAACCGACCGAAATCGTGCAATGGCCATCTACGATATTGTCTGCCAATACAATATCGAACTTCTGGACGAAGCTGATGAACTTGCAGAAAAAGACCACGCAGATCGAGAAGCCCGAGAAGCGGCCAAGGAGGAGAAACGCAAGGCCTCCGGCATCGACGAAGTTGAAATTACTCTGGATCTGGTCAAGGAAATGGTTGACTGGGACAAACGTCGGCGCATTCTGGAGGACTGGAAATGGAAAGTGATGAATGATGTGGCCAATGGGAAGAAACCGTTGACCGACACATATAAATACACATTCTGGTTAAATCTGCAAGTCCTCCGAAAAAAGGGCTTCCCGAAATAGTTGAACTATGCTCAGATACCAATTGTTTCCCCATGTACGCTCGGCATGAGCATTATCTAACGGGTGCAAGGTAACCGTCCCCACACGCCCATGTTGACAAAGCAGCGCCAAAACTGTGGAGGGCACAGTCTATTCGATTAGGCATTCGCCTGATTTATTCTCATTGGTTTTCTTTTGCTTAGACAAGCATCAGAAGGCCCTTGTCGAAGTTCTGCAACAGGAGGTTCGGCAGTTACTACTCCGGTGTAATCTTGATATCGTGAGTTTAACATATTTCTGTATAATTAACTATCAAGTTTGACGGTCTTTGCCTTTGCA
>ULTX01039652.1_pt1 | contig 10253 bp, 10 predicted proteins | sample 1958041 | NCBI WGS metagenome assembly ULTX01 (sample SAMEA4835747, study PRJEB28245) | human gut metagenome | biome: gut microbiome; material: fecal sample | place: Denmark | collected 2008
AGGCTAATATGAAGAAAAAAGTAAAGGACTATATGATTGTAAGTCTTGTTATACTTGCTTCAATCATAGTTTTTATATTCAGGAAAAATGTTTCTAAGGTAGGTGAACTTGGATATATTGGTGTATTTTTGCTCTGTTTTTTATCAAGTTTGACAGTCTTTTTGCCTTCGCCAGGTCTCTTAGTTGTGATGTCATATGCTTCTGTCTTGTCTCCGATTTTGGTATGTATTATTGGAGCGTTAGGAAGCACCGTTGGAGAACTGAGTGGGTACCTGTTTGGTAATTCAATAGGAGAACTATCAAAAAAATGGAATTCATTCTTGGAACGAGTGAGTCATAAGATAAAAAATATATATGTTTTGGTTTTTGTTTTTGCATTGATACCGTTGCCGCTTTTCGATTTTGTTGGGGTATATGCTGGAGGAAGAAAAGTCAAAATACCATATTTTTTTATTGCATGTTATATAGGAAAATTGCTGAAAATGATTTTTTATGCATACATAGTTAGCAATATTATTTTGCAGATTGCAAATACATATGATTTGAGGTGGTAAGATGCTTGTTTTTAAATGCTCTAAATGTGGCGAGATATATCGAAAAAATGAGGTGCCAAATGATGAAATTTGCACATCATGTGGTTCATATTTGAAGGTAGTAAATATAAATGATGATGTCAATCCAGAAAGATATCATATGAATGATAATTTATCATCTGGAGTTAAATCAAACGTTGGGCGTATTAGAACCGAATCATCGCAAACCAGAACATTAGAACCGGAATTAAATTATAGAAATGGAAACAGCGATAATAAATATCAATCATCACGCATAAAAACTGAAAATAATGAAAAAGAAGGACATAGAAATAGGTATTCAACGACTCGTTCATCAGTAGATTTTGGAAACGAAAATTCTGTCGAAGGAACAATAATTAGTGCAATTAATGATGATGGATATAGAAGACTTCCCTGGGAAAAGTTGTATGAAAGATATGCATATTCACAGAATGTTGGTAATATTCAAAATTCAATTTATATTAGATGTGTGGATAGGGACGGAAATGTTAGCAATAAAACTATAATAAAGTATGGTCAAATTCGAGGTGGAATTGGATTATTCCGTACTGGTATGCGTATTAAGGCAGAGGGAAAAGTTAACAAGAAAAATGAAATGATGGCAAAAAAAATAATATTAGAAGACAATATAATTGTAAGTACTAGAACTGAAATGGCGGATATATTTTATTATGCTAGTCCACTTTTATTTATTTTAATAGGTATTCTGATTTTTAATATTAAGTCGATATTCAAAGGCATAATAAGTAGCGGTTATTTAAAATGGTATGTTATAAGTATAATATGTACATTTTTTGCTACATTTTTTTTATTAGGCAGAGTTGTGAGAGTGCCTATTGTGAATAGATTTCGAACGTGTACCTGGGTGTCTCTTATATTAGGGACTGTTGTTTTTTTTGTTATCAAATCAATATTTGCACCATAAGGAGATGTTTTACAGTGGGAAAAATAGATTATATAAAAGTTGAAGAATTTAATGCAGGAATAAAGGAATTGGAGTACGGATACAATTCAGTTATTGAACATTTATATAATATTGAGGATAATTTTAAGATTCAAGCAGAAAGACAAGATTATTCATATTTCCAAATTGATGAAATAGCTTATGAAAACGATGAATTAAGAATGGAAGAAATAGTAAATGCATTGTACGCGACATATATTCCGTTTTGTGTTCTGTTTAAAAGTTCTGATGGTGTATTAAAGATATATATTGGAACTGAATATAAATATGCAGAAGTAATTTATAATATTTTAAATAGTTCTTTTTGGGTTAATTCAAAACAGATGGAAAATGGAACTGCTGAGCATAGAGAGTTGCTTAGTAAAAGGGAGGTTTTTGATGACTCTTATAATTTTTCGGGTGTAATTAGAGGTGGAATAAAAAAGAAGGATAAGAATGAAAAAAACACAGTTATTGACTCTATAATGTCCGGAATTAGAGGTGAGAACTTTTCAATTGTAGTTGTTGCCAAGCCTATGAACCGTCGAGATATTATTACCTTACTTGATGACTGGAGCGAATTAAAAAATCGTGGAGAAATAATTAAAAGTAGGCAGGTATCAATGCATGATGATTTACATTCTGTCTCATATACTGAAACGAGTCACAAAGTTATGAATTATCTTGAAATCATAGATAGATATTGTGATTTATATAGTAACTCATTGGGAGAAGGACTATGGGAATGTACCATTAAGTATTTTGCTGATTCAGAATCAATAGTAAGTGCAGTTGCTGGTATTTTGATATCGAAATTATATACTGCGGAAGTTCCAGAACGTATACAGTGTAAAAGTATTCCTCATATCGGATATAACGACGAATTATATATTAATAGGGTTAATGTTTCGATTGATAATGGACCTAAAATGCAATTTCCTGTTTATTCATCCTTTATTTCATCAGAGGAACTAGCAGTTGTGACGGAACTACCAAGATATGATGCAATAGGAATACCTGTAAGAGAAAATGTGCGTTTCGATTTGGCACAAACTATTAAGGGAGATATTGTTCTTGGAGATATTTTGCAGAATCGAAGAAAAACAAAAGAAAAATATTGTCTCAATATAAATGAGCTGAATAGACATGCTCTTGTTGTTGGGCTAACAGGAGGAGGTAAAACAAACACAATCAAAAATATTCTAGTCGAAACGACTAAAAAGAAGAAAATTCCTTTTTTAGTCGTTGAACCTGCAAAAAAAGAATATTGGGAATTATACAAATTAGGATTTGATGAACTTAAGATATATTCAATGAATGAAAATAATATGATATATGTAAATCCATTTCAGAGAGTAGGGGATGTTCCGATTCAAATGCATATTGATTATGTATTTGCTGCGTTTAAGGCATCTTTTATAATGTATCCTCCAATGCCATATGTTTTGGAAAGAGCAATCTATAGTATTTATGAAGAATGCGGATGGGATATAACAAATAATAAAAATGAGATGGGGGAAGTGTTTCCCACAATAGAACAATTGTATTATAAAATCCCAATTATTGTTGAAGAAATGGGATATGACTACAGAGAACAGAAAAATATAATTGGTGCACTTCAAGCAAGGATACATTCTTTAAGAATAGGTGTTAAGGGTCAGTGTTTAAATGTTAGACGGTCGACGGAAATTAATCAGATTTTAAATTCCAATGTTATAATTGAATTAGAAGGAATCGCAGACGAGGAAACAAAAGCTTTTATTATGAGCCTATTAATGGTTCAGCTGATGGAATATCGAGTGAATCAGAAAGATTCTCAAAAAGAATTAAAACATTTATTTCTAATGGAAGAAGCACATAGACTTCTAAAAAATATTGAATCTGGAAGTGGAGAAAATGCTGATCCAAGAGGAAATGCAGTAGAAATGTTTTGTAATATGCTTGCAGAACTAAGAAGTAAAGGACAGGGATTTATTGTCGCGGATCAAATACCATCAAAATTAGCACCGGATATAGTAAAAAATACAAATTTGAAGATATTACACAGAATTGTGACAGAAGAAGATAGAGAACTTATGGGAAAAAGTATGCACATGAACGATTCTCAAATTAGTTTTTTGTCGAACTTGTTACAAGGTCAAAGTGCAGTTTATTCTGAACATGATAATGAACCTAAAATGGTATTATCTACACATGTAAATATATATTCCGATGCGAATCGTGCAAATCTTTCATACTATGAGATTTTAGATTTATGTTGTCCTGAAAAGACAACATGTATAAGCGAAAAAGAAAAAAGTTGTTGTTGTGTATTATGCCCATTTAATTGTGATGGAAGGAAATCTAAAAAAATATATGGATATATTGATGATGTTGAATTTGCTCGATACTTAAGTCAACTTAGTAAACAGTATGATGAAGATATTCTTATACTAATTGTTTCAGAATGTTTAGCTGATATTAGTTCAAACTATTCAGATGACGAACCATTATGGGGAATGTCATTTTGTATTGCTAATGAAATATCGTGTTTATTAGATTTTTCATTTGAGCAAACATCCAATATGGTTGAGGCTCTAAAAAAAGTTATTTCGAGCATGGAGGGAACTCCAAAAATCTGGAGAAAGGGTTAAATGGTGAGTAAATATGTTATTGGAATTAAATGAAGATGGAAATGAACGTGAAAAAAACAAATTAGATAAAGAGGATGTCTACAAGTTCAAAGAAGAAATAATAGAAGAATGGAGCCAATCACTTAGAAAAATTGGATCTAAAGAAGTCTATGATGCAGCTATTGGTAATACAAAAAATAAAGAATTGTTATATGCTTTAAAATCTGATTTACTTAACGATAATCCGGATGATGATCCTAAAGTTAAGGAACTTGTTCTAAAAATCAAACGAAGAAAATAACTAAAATCTATAATAGTCGGTATTACATATGGGGTTTGGTTCATATTATTTTTTTTATAAACTAAGGGGAGAAGTTGAAAAAACGGATGGAGATGGCTCAATTTATCTTTTGCTAAATCAAGAAGTGAAAAAGGTTGTGTTTCCAATTATATCGAACCAAATTCCATTGGAATATGTGGAAGATGTTTACCAAGACGTATTCTTTTCTGAATGGAAAAATATCACATCATATATAATTAACATGGAGCATAAGACAGAATGCCAAAGATTAGCATGGTTAATTACTGTAGCGAATGGACGCATAGCTGATTGCTATAAGAAAATAAAAAAATTGATTCGGAATTGATTTATATAGAAGATATTGGATACGAGATAGCATCTGATAATAAACTATGTTATGGATATAACGAATTTACATTAAGGATGAAAAATGATCACGAAAAATGCTTGCATGTTAGGATTCCAGATAGTGTATACGCACCGTTAGCCGAGAAATTAGAAAAATTGAAAGATGGAGAAAAATCGGAAATAAGATGTTTCAATTGAGTATTAAAACTATTGTAGACGGAACTAATCGTATACAAAAAAATAGGAAGCCGAGAAGGGAGGCGATATAATGGATAAGCATATAGAGTATGATGATACAGTAGATTATGTAAATTGTAGAGAGCTATCAAAAAAATGTAATCCTGACTCAGCAGGTTAATTCTCATATTTTAAAATTTGATGAATGTAAAAGGGTTTACAATGCAATATTAGCTTTTTATGATTTTGCTTTTGCCAATTCATTAGGTAAAAACTTCCTTGATTGATTCCTTCGAGAACATCTCAAACTTTAAAGAACACGAAAAAACTAATAGTCTTTTAGAGGATGTAAATACCGATGACTTAGTGCATGTACATGAATTAGTCCTATAATGAAGATAGCACACATGCATGTGACTATTATTTATAGGAGGTTCGATAACTATGGTGTTGATTATCGAGAGATTCTGAGGCTTGATAACCTCGGATACATCAAGAAGGACATTGCATCCAGTATACACAGTTTCAGAAACACTGTTTCTGAGATCCTGACACTGGCCGTTAGATGACGATGCACCAATTGGTCTATGGAAAATTTGTTTTATCCGGGACGAAATAAGGATAATGAGGAACGACTTATGCCCGATTATCCGAAGGTTCACAGGAAACTCGCCAAGAAAGGCGTTACCCTTACACTACTTTGGACAGAATACTGTCTGGAAGCCAGCACTGCTGACAAAAAGCCATATATGAGTACACAATTCAATGATAACTAATATATTACTAAAAGTTACATTTTTAGCTACCAAAAGTTACATTTTGCTCTAAATCGCCATTTGATATGATAGGATAACAACATGAAGCCAAGCTTAAGGAGACAATGAAAATGACAGATTATATTAGAATAAAATACGCAGGATATTATTTTGAATACACGAAATATGACGTTAATCCAAGTGTGTATTATGATAAACCAGTGTTGGATGATATTAGGGAAGTACTTGATAAAAGAGCATGGAATATCCAAGAATTAAATCTATGTTATATAAATCTTAGATATGAGTTTAGTGAATATTATGATAATGATTTTGAAACTATACGAAAAGAACTTATTGAATTGGAAGAAAAACTAGAAACAGAGTATAGATTTCAATTTGGCGAAAGCGGATATTTTCGTTTAACACCTAGAAACAAATATCTGGAAGAACCAACTTATGAAGAACAGATGGATGAAATTTGCACAAAGTGTGGAAGGATAATTCCTAGAGTCGAAAGAAGAATATACATAGATCGTGGACTAGGAGAAATTCAAAACGGCGGTAGAGTTGATGAAGGGGCTGCTGTACATCGTTATTGTCCATACTGTGAAGAAAATGGGTTAATAAGTTATGCAAATATATATGAAGTTCGCGCAACTATTGAAGAAAATAATATGCTAGAACTGGCAAATAATAACAATTATGAAGCTGCTATTGATTCAGCATATAAAGCTATCGATCAGTATTTAAAGATAGATCCGTTTTATGAAGATTTATTTAAGAGTATGCATAATAAAGTAGGACATGTATATTCTGTATTAGCGGAAATGAGATTTGATTCGGAACAATTGGATGGACAGAGGAGTATAGTTCAAAAGGCGATATACTATTTGGAAAAAGCGGATAAGTACAAAACGCTCGTAGAACCACATGATTTGTTGAGAGCATATTGTATGTTGGCATTTTCTATGGCCAGAGATCCCAAAGTTGAGAACACAGATGCAGATAGAGTAGAATTAAATAGAATCAAAGATCAATTAGATATACAGGCAGAGAGATCAATTTATTTATATCAAAATATTCCAGATCTTCCTTTGGAGGAATATGAAAAAGAGGAAACATATTGTGAAAGACAGCGAATATTGGGAAGAATCATGATTTTGGCAACTATGGATAAGTTTCATTACCCTATTAATGAAATTAATAGTTATATTGATAATATCAAATCTATCATTATTGATAGTAAAAGGATAAGTGAAAGTGATAAACAGAATTATCTTACTAATTTGCCTAACAAGTATATAGAGCATACTGATAAAAAAGGATGTTATGTTGCAACCGCGGTATATGGTTCATATGATTGCCCGGAAGTATGGACTCTGAGAAGATTTAGAGATGAGTTTTTGAATGAAAGAAGGTTAGGAAGATTACTTGTGAAAATATATTACAAAATCAGCCCAAGATTAATACTAACTTTTGGTTCTATAAAATTGATAAAAAATATTAACAGAAAGATATTGGATAAACTTGTTAGAAAACTGAATGAACGTGGATATGTTGACAGCAAATATATAGATCAATGATCCAAGGAGAAAATTTATGAGTAATTCTATATCATTCAATAGCATTATTCAGCATAATGAAATGATTAGAAAAAGAAATATATGTTGTATTTATTATGGAACTAACCTATGCACATGCACTATGTAGGGGAGTGCATGCTCTAGTAACCAATATTTATAAAATCATAGAATTAATATAAAAAATGGGAAAGGAAAATAAGAATGAAATTTGATGATACTTTAAGAAGGGCTATGAATGGTGAAATAGAGGCAATGAAAGAAGTAGCCTATGCTTATTTTACAGGACAAGATATTGAGCAAAATATTGTGGAAAGCGAAAGATGGTATGAGAAACTTGTAGCACTAGAGGATGACGTAGCTGCAATGGAATATGCAGAATTCTTATATAATGGAGATGGTTTTGAGAAAAATCCCTCGAAGGCAATTGAAATAATTGAATCGATAGCTACAAAAGGAGTGCCAATGGCACAAGAACGGTTGGCGCAAATTTATTGCTCATCAGAAAGATGCGATTTTAAAAGAGCTGTACAATGGAGAAAATTGGCGGTAAATCAGGGATATCCAGATGCAATCCTCAATATGGCGATAATGTATAGGCTTGGAGATGGCGTGGAAAAGAACTATGAAAAGTCTATGGAATTGCTTAAAAGCATAGCGAATTTTTTCCCACGAGCATATTATGAAATGGCACAAATATATATCGAAAAAGAGTGTTATGAAATTGCAGTAGATTATCTTCAGAAGGATTCTGATGAAGCATGTTCACAATATCAACTAGGGAGAGTATTTATGGGAGATCACGGCATTGAACGAGATATGGACAAGGCGGTATATTGGTTAGAACGAGCAACGAAACAAAATGCGGTACGACCGATGGCAATGCTTGGATGCTGTTATCAAGATAACACATATGGAATTGCAAATGGAGAACGTGCATTATATTGGTTCAACCGAGCGATTGAGGCTGGAGATTATAGTTGTTATAGTAATATTGGCAATATGTACGCTAGTGGGCTTGTATTGGGTAAAGACATTGACAAAGCTGTTTCCTATTGGACTAAAGCCGCAGAATGTGGATGCGTAGATGCACAAGAGTATTTATCCTCTATTTATCGAAAAGCAGATATCGTGCCTGAAAATCCGCAGTTGGCATTTTATTGGGCTAATATCGCAGCTGATAATGGAAGTGTGCAGGCACAGATTGACGTCGCATATGATTATTTTGAAGGATATGGAACAGCTAAAGACATATATGCTGGTATTGAAAAAATGAGTACCTATGCAAATGGTGGGAATACTACGGCAATGGTAAAATTAGGATGTTTGTATCGTGATGGACATTTTGTTGAACAAGATATTGATAGCGCTATTTACTGGTACAAATTAGCAGAAACTCAGGGAGATGCAGAAGCCATTAATTGTTTAGGACAAATATATTGTAAATATTTGATGAAACCTGAGCAAGGTTTTGAATACTATTTAAAAGCTGCTAGAATGGGACTTTCATTAGCGCAGATAAATGTAGCAATGTGTTACAAGAATGGACAGGGTGTAAAAACTGATATAAAGGAACAAGAGAAATGGTTATTGAAAGCCGCTGAGAATGATGACGATTCTGCATATGTATATCTTGGAATAATGTATAATGAAATTGAGGATTATGATGGTGCACAGTACTGGTATATGAGAGCGGTTAAAAAATGTAACACTTATGCGATGTGCAGATTAGCCCTACTGTATAAGGAAGGCAGAACAAGGAATATTACTGAAGACAATGCGCGGAATTTGCTATTAAGAGCAGAAACTATGGGAGAGTCATTGGCAACAAAGATTCTCGAAAAGCTTTTCAATAATATTGACTAGTCTGTGAGAACAATATTTATGATTTTGATAATAATTTAACATTTAATCAAACTACATATTCTGCAATTGTGGGAGGTAAAGCGGTTTGTGCTGGCTATGGAAGGAATTTATGCTTATTTGATGGATTTAACTGAATATTCCGGATGATAATCTAAATCCAATCCGCAGAAGTCGGAAATCTGCTCCGGAGTTTTACCGGAATTAAACATTGACAATACAAATTCAGCTCTGCCTGTAGCTTCACCTTTATAATAGCCATCTTCATATGCTATCTGCTTTAAATTCACAATCCGTATATGTTATAATAATTCCATATTAAAGGAGACTCACTATGCATTACGTTATTTCAGATATACATGGACAAATCACAGAGTTTAAAAACCTGCTTGAAAAAATAGATTTTGACGGAATCCGAGATAAAATGATAATAGCAGGCGACGTTCTTGACCGTGGTAATTATGGAATTGAACTGATTAAATATATAGAACCGTACATTGAAACAGGTTCAATGAAAATACTTATGGGAAATCATGAAATGTTTTGTCTGAACTATCTTGATGGAAAACTGGATGATTTTACTTATAAATTATTTGGTGGCACAGGCACAATAAAAAGTCTTAATAAGATGACGAAAGAATCGAAAGAAAATCTGTATCTTTTCCTTAAAAATCTGCCTATTTATGAGGAAATCCGGACAAAATATGGTGAAACAGTTGTTACTCATTCCGGACTTTCTGCAAATTGCATAATATTTAATAAGGATAAAACAATTAATGTTGTAAAATCAATTGAGGCAGCGGCGGACATAAATTTATACGATTTTTTATTATCCGATGATATCCACCGTATGGAAGAATATGACCTTAACCGTTTAGATAAGTTTTTGATTGTAGGACATGTTCCGGTAATGAATCTAAATGATGATGAAAGTAACCATATCTACAGAGCAACCGGTTATATGTGTATTGATACCGGAGCATCATTTGTAGAAAAAGGTGGTGCTGTGTCTTGCTATTGCGTGGAAACTGATGAGCAGATATATTTATAAAATTTTAATAATATTCCTCTTTATTTTTCTATAGTCTTGTGCTAA
>ULTX01060205.1_pt1 | contig 10236 bp, 5 predicted proteins | sample 1958041 | NCBI WGS metagenome assembly ULTX01 (sample SAMEA4835747, study PRJEB28245) | human gut metagenome | biome: gut microbiome; material: fecal sample | place: Denmark | collected 2008
CATAAGATACTAATAATAAAAAAAAATAAAGATTACTATGTGAGTACTAGAAACAGAGATACACTACCGACTGCCTGCATCACTATACAAGCAGCGATACAATAAATCCCCAAATGTTAAATCAGTAAGACACAAAATATCAAACAAGGTGAAAGGAGACACTTTCCACCTAACAAGTCTATCTTCCGATGCTGCCGCATCGGGAGAATTCCGATAGGAATAAAAAAGAAAAAAGCAAGTAATACAGGAGTAGCTTCCGTCAACAGCCTATGTCGGAGATTTGCATTCCGATAATAAGGGTCAGACCATGCATCGACAGTTTCATTGTCTTCTGTCATTTGAGAATTCTCTGAAGGCATGGTAGTCATGGATACAGTCTGAAATATCCGGAAGCTTTCTGTTATCTCATAAATATACGCATCGAACTGTATGAGCATCAACATGACCATACAAATTGTCCGAAACACTGCTTTACTTTTCTGCTTATTATGAGATAACATGAAAGATATTCTTAATTTTGATACAAAAATAGTTTCTATTTTATTACCCTCCCAGTCATAAGCAAACATTTAAAAAGTTTTAACTTGTTTGAAAAACCATAAATGTACACCACATCTATGACTTTTTACATTTACCGAAATATTTCAAGAACCTTTCTCTCTTTTATTTTTCACTTTTAAGCTATTATCCGGCTCCAACTGATTTTCAAGCCACTTAAAACAGCAATCAAATCTATACGAAACTTAATATATGTTATATAGCAGAATTTTCCAGCCAAATAATTTGCAGATTTCCCTAAAGTCCGTACCTTTGCAATGTGTTTTTCATAGTATTAGATTTAAGGTTAACAAAGGTTGGAGTACAGCGGTACTCCTTTTTTTATGTCTATATGGAAGATAAAGACATTGTATCCGATTAAATTCATTTTCATACAAATTTACCGGTTATTATCTTTGGTAAATGAAAGCTTCAAAAAACTCAGATTTTATGCAAGAACATATTTCACAGAAACAGACATTTCCTATTTTAGGCATGAGTTGTGCAGCCTGTGCAGCCCGTGTAGACAAAACCCTGAATCAACAGGACGGTGTAGAGGAAGTCAGTGTCAACTATGCGGCTGCTACCGCAACCGTCGTATATGACCCAACATACTGTACTCCAGACTCTCTGAAAAAAGCCATTCAAGATGCTGGTTATGATTTGGTAATTGAATCCGACCCAGACGTAAGTGAGCGGAAAGCCGAAGAAGCTCATCAACTACGCTACCGTCAATTGAAGTTTCGTACCACTTGGGCCATTATTCTAAGTATCCCCATCATCGCCATCAGCATGTTTTTAATGAACATGCCATATGCCAACTACATTTCTTGGATACTTTCTACTCCGGTAGTCTGCTGGCTGGGGCGTGACTTCTATCGTAATGCCTGGAGACAACTCAAACACAAAACGGCTAACATGGATACACTGGTAGCAAACAGTACGGGTATCGCCTACCTGTTCAGTCTCTTCAACCTCTTTTTCCCTGAATTCTGGTTAAGCCGCGGCATTCATCCGCATGTTTATTTTGAAGCGGCCAGTGTTATCATCGCATTTATCCTATTAGGACGATTGCTGGAAGAACGTGCCAAAGGAAATACCTCAGAAGCCATCAAAAAACTGATGGGCCTCCAACCACAGACTGTCACCCGAATTACAATTGACGGAACAGAAGAAATTATCAATATCCGTCAGGTTCAACCAGGCGACTGCCTGCTGGTCCGCCCCGGAGAACGGATAGCGGTCGATGGAACAGTAAATCAGGGAATCTCCTACGTCGATGAAAGCATGCTGAGCGGAGAGCCTATACCTGTACTGAAAGAACAAGGAGCCTCGGTCTTTGCCGGAACCATCAATCAAAGAGGAAGTTTCCGGTTTACTGCAGACAAAGTCGGGACAGACACCTTATTGGCACATATTATCCACTTGGTACAGGATGCACAAGGCAGTAAAGCTCCTGTCCAAAAATTGGTAGACCGGATAGCTGCGGTTTTTGTACCGACTATCATGGGAATTGCTCTGCTATCATTTGTGCTATGGGTATTTTTGGGAGGAAACAACGGATTTACTCAAGGACTGCTGGCTGCTGTCACCGTATTAATTATAGCCTGTCCGTGTGCATTAGGATTAGCTACCCCTACTGCTATCATGGTTGGTATCGGGAAGGGTGCCGAGATGGGTATCCTTATCAAAGATGCTGAAAGCCTGGAAAGTGCCCAGCGTATCAATGCCATCGTATTGGATAAAACAGGAACCATAACCGAAGGAAATCCGAAAGTAACGGATTACCACGAAATAACAGACATAGATACACGTGATTTGTTCTTCAGTTTGGAACAACTGTCGGAACACCCTCTGGCAGAAGCTATAACTTGTTACCTGAAAGGAAAGGCACTGCCGGTAGACAACTTCGAGAGTTTAACCGGAAAAGGAATCCAGGGAATAATTGCGGGGAAAAACTACTATGCCGGAAACACTTCCTTACTGAAAGAAAAGGGAATTGTCATTCCAGAGACTGCCCTCACGAAAGCACAGAAACTTACTACCGAAGCCAAAACTATCATTTGGCTGGCAGACGACAAACAGGTTCTGGCACTAACAGCTATCAGCGATACCCTTAAACCGACCTCTTCTGAAGCTATCCATTTGTTACAGAAACGGGGAATAGATGTCTACATGCTGACTGGAGACAACGAAGCGACTGCCTGTGCTATTGCCGAAAAAGCCGGTATCCGTCATTATCGCGCAGGTGTTCTTCCAGAAGAAAAGGCACACTTCATCCAATCCTTACAGCAAGCAGGAAAACATGTTGCCATGGTAGGTGACGGAATCAATGACAGCGCCGCACTAGCCCAAGCTGATTTAAGCATAGCCATGGGAAAAGGAAGTGACATCGCCATGGATGTAGCTAAAATGACCATCATTTCTTCCGACTTGAGAAAAATAGCCGATGCCATCGGATTGTCCGTTCAGACAGTACGTACCATTCGCGAGAACCTGTTTTGGGCATTCATCTATAACCTGATTGGAGTTCCCATTGCAGCAGGAATCCTTTATCCCATCAACGGATTCCTACTGAACCCAATGATAGCCGGAGCTGCCATGGCCATGAGCAGTGTCAGTGTAGTAACCAACAGCCTTCGTCTGAAACGTAAGCGGATGCATACATCCAACACGGATAAACCAGCCTCTTATGAAACGATACCAACAGAAGCGCAATCTATTGTTACTGAAACATCTTCTATCAAAGAACTGGAGAAAGAAACTGCGTCTGAAAAAACCGATACTCTCATCAAGACTTATCGGATAGAAGGAATGATGTGTAACCATTGCCGGATGCACGTAGAAAAAGCCCTCAATATGCCTGGAGAGATGTCTGCCACTGTCACTCTTGACCCTCCTGAGGCTATCATCGCTTTCTCAAACAAAGAAAAAAGTATTGAAGAATTACAAAATATACTAACTGAAAAAGCAGGAGATTATCAGATTTACGAAAAATAATTATATCTTTGACGTATTGCTAATTACATAAGTTTCTTTTTGAAAGGATTTATTACTCATTTAAGAACATCAGACGTATGAAAACCCGAATAAAGCTAAACAAACTGATTGGAGCCAGTTTATTATGTGTATGTTTCTCACTAGGAACGATTTCCTGTAGCGATGATGATTATCCTGCTATTGAGCTGATATATGCAGAAAATCACTCACAAGCCGTAGGAAATACCTTAACCATTGCACCCTTTACCGATACACAGTCTTTTTACATCATTGGAGGAGACGGTTCTTATGTAATCAATAATAGTAATGAGGAAGTTGCATTAGTCATCTATAATGGAGAAACTATGCAATTCAAGCCGTTGAAAACAGGTGATACAGACATAACCATTACCGACCATTCTGGGAATACCTATATTCTTCACTTACAGGTCCGTTACGAAAGCATAACCTATACAGTAACTTCGGTTAGCGCAGAAGTAGAAGGCGACAAAATGCAAGTGGGAGAGCAACGTGCATTAAAGGATATTATCATCAATGATATACCGGTACAGAAAGATGGCTCTTATACCTTCCAATACACCAACGATACCTATACTCAAGGTAGCATTACCATCCGTTCATCCACTTCTACGCTACAAAAACAGGGAATTTTTTACCAGACTGAAAAAGAAAATTCTACAGGTTTCCGTTACTATTCTCTAAATATTACTCTAACAACGGGAGAAAATCTGATTTATTCACTGGTTGAGAAAGAAGAAAACGGGAATACCGAAATTTACCTGACTGAAGATGTAACAGCAGATTACAAGAGTTCCTACCCATTACTGGAAAAAGCTGTTACATATCAGTATCTGGAAAAGACTTCCAGTATTCCAGCTACTGAATAACCAACTCGAACCTATCAACGGGCCCGTCTCTCTGTGTGGTACTTTCTGAACAAAGCCAGAGAGACAGGCCTTCTTTATCAGTATACCACCCATGCCTACTTCCGACTTCCGACACATCGAATTGCAGGCCTCCGACCTGTTTCAACGGATAGAGCAGATACATCGGTTTCCACAACCGGCATTAGAGAATCTACGTGCCAAATACGTCCTGTTCTATAAAGTACTGGAACAAGCCAGCTATGAACTAACGGCAACCGCTACTTTGACATTCGCTAACCTTTTCTCACGCTTGGATTATATCGGCAAAGAAAAGAAAATGACTCCTTCCGACCGCTATGCTATCCAAACCCTACGCCGCAACTGTAATGCAGCTTTAGGAGAAACATTTCAAGCAAACATGCAGGAATACCTGTTTGATCTCCGAGCTTTGGTACGTTTCATAGCCCTAGGTTTTGAGGCCGATGTCCCTGCTACGCTGCTACCAGAACTTCCCCACTCCAACCGTCCATACAAAGGTACCCGTCTTTCACACATTCCTTATGTACGTGCATCAGTTACCAGTTGGACCGACAGCCAAATTTATGCCGCTACAGACAGCGATGAAGATCCGTTCATCATCATCAACTATGCTAAAGGCGGTTACAACGGCGATTTGCTTTATCTGAAGGAATTGCTCTGCGAGAATCTCCCCATCAATTTGCTGGATATTCGGGTAGACGAAGAAAACCATTATATTCCCAAACTGATTGTCATCCATCCGGATTACCTGATTGACATCAGCTCGCTGGCTGCCTGTTTCCGTGAATACGGACATCATCCATATAACTATTTTCTAAACAAAATCAGGCCACGCCCCAATACAGCTCCTATCCTTTTAGGAAATCTGGCCAGCCAGTTTCTGGATGACTATATTAATGAACAAGCGGAGAGTCCCGTTTCTTATGCTGAGTCCTTCAAAAAGTATTTCGCTTCCTCAGCACTTGAATTCTGCACCTGTCCACTACCTGAGACCTTCCATGCACAAGCCCAATCGCAACTGATGAATCTACGTTCATTTGTACACGACATTCTTCCTCACAACCTTCAGGCTTTTGACCGCCGGAAGACCTTGCTCGAGGCTTCATTCATCTGTGAAAAACTGGGTCTACAAGGACGTGTAGATATGCTTCAAAAAGATTTCAAAATCTTAATAGAGCAAAAATCAGGAAAACGTGATGAATGGCAACGCAAGCATAAAGAAGACCATTTTATCCAGATGATGCTGTACCAAGGCATATTGATGTACAACTTTGGGAAAGAAACCGAAGAACTGCAAACCTTTCTACTCTATTCCAAATACCCGGATGGACTGATGCTGGAACATTTCTCCGAAACCTTGTTCCGCGAAAGTATCCGTCTACGTAACCTCATTGTGGCTGAAGAAATGAAACTGGGTGAAGGGAATATCTCACATGTCATTGAAACACTGGATACGGATATGCTGAATGAATACCAGATTCACAATCGTCTGTGGAATGATTTCCAAGAGCCGCAACTCCAGGAAACCATCCAGACACTGAAACATGTCACTCCATTGGAACGAGCCTATTTCGAACGTTTTTTTACCTTTGTCTCCAAAGAGCAAATCCTAAATAAAACCGGAGGGAACACCGACCCTTGCCACGGCTTTGCAGGCTTATGGCACCTTCCCTTACCTGAGAAACTGGAAGCTGGAAACATCCTGTTAGGACTAACCATCCGCAACAAACAGCAAAGTGCCCCCAATAAAGGTTATGACCTGATAGAATTGACCATTCCCCAACAGGATGAAGATTTTCTACCGAACTTCCGTACAGGAGACATTGTTATTTGTTATGCCTATCACGGAGAACCGGATGTACGCAAAGAAATCCTCATGAAGGGAAATATTGTATCAATTTTCCCAGACCGACTGACTGTATTGTTGCGAAACGGGCAACAGAACAAGGAAATCATTGGAGGAGCAGACGAAGTCTTTGCCATTGAACATGACAGTTCAGATGTATCTGCGACCAGTGGTATGCGCGGACTGTATGCTTTTCTAGCGGCACGGACAGATCGCAAAGAATTACTGTTAGGCGTGCGTCCACCTTCCAGAAACCCGGAGCTCCGACTGAACGGATCTTACGGAAGATTCAATGAACTGATATTGAAAGAAAAACAATCCACTGATTACTTTCTGCTGGTAGGCCCTCCGGGAACCGGAAAGACTTCATGCGCCTTACGTTACATGGTAGAAGAAGCCTTGACCGAACCGGACACCTCTATCCTACTGCTATCTTATACCAATCGGGCCGTTGATGAAATCTGCCACATGTTGGTCAGTTCCGGTATTGCAGCTCATACTCCATTCATCCGCATTGGCAACGAACTCTCCTGCGATTCTCGTTATGTACCTTATCTATTAAAATACAGTCTGAACGACTGTCCTAAATTGAAAGATATCCAGCAACGCATCCTTGATACACGTATTTTTGTAGGAACTACTACTGCCATCAACAACCGGCTGAACCTGTTTTCACTGAAACCGTTCAGCCTGGCTATCATAGACGAAGCTTCACAGATTCTGGAACCCGACCTGATAGGTATCTTGTCTGCCCGGTACCAAACTCAGAACGCCATCGGTAAATTCATTCTCATCGGCGACTACAAGCAATTACCGGCCATCGCACAACAAAGCCCGGAAGAAGCGGCCATCCATCATCCGTTACTACAGTCCATCGGCCTGACCGACTGCCGAAACTCCCTCTTCGAGCGGCTCTACAAGCAATGCGATGCTTCAGTCCGGAGCATCCTCCACAAGCAAGGCAGAATGCATCCGGCCATCGCCGAATTTCCGAATCATACTTTTTATTATCGAGAACAGCTAGAATCTGTACCACTTCCCCATCAGGAAGAGTCTTGTCCTTATCCGGAAGTCACTTCTGCAAAAGACACCATCGACTGCCTCTTGCTGGAACGGCGCATGGTCTTCATCCCCGTCAACGAACCACTTCCTTCTGGTTTTTCAGACAAAACCAACCTGAACGAAGCCCGTATTGTCGCCACCTTGCTGGAACACATCTACCGTCTGACAGGAAATACCTTCAACCCGAATCATACAGTCGGAGTCATCGTTCCCTATCGCAACCAAATTGCCATGATACGGAAAGAAATTGCCCGATTGAATATTCCAATACTGTTGGACATCTCCATCGATACTGTGGAGCGTTATCAAGGAAGCCAACGAGATGTCATTATATACTCTTTTACTGTCCATGACTACAACCAATTGAATTTTCTGACAGCCAATACTTTCCAAGAAGGTGAATTTCTGATTGACCGAAAGCTGAATGTAGCCATTACCCGTGCACGGAAACAATTGCTTCTTACCGGAAATCCAAGCGTACTAGGAGCTAATCTTACTTTCTACAAATTAATGGAATATATCCGCCTGCACAATGGATATATTGATACCGATGTAAACGCTTTTTGTCGGGGAGAGTTTTCTATACCCACTTACCGACAAGGGTGGGATACCCAGGCTACGACTTATAACCTACCTGAAGCACTGGAAGAAACATTACAAGCCATCGTATACACGCCACTGGAAAAACTTTCAGGTAAAAAAGTTCTGGAGAAACAAACCGAGCCATACTATCGGGAACAGCTAGCCTATGGACGGATAAATTTCCAGATACTCGAGGCATCTGGTATTTCCACACAAGAACGAGCACTACTGTACAATGCCTATTATTTCCGCAAGCAATACATGTCGGCCCAGGCTTTATTGGAAACCTGCGGAAGCTGGCTACACGATGCTATCACTTCCGCCAATGGTCGGATTGTATACTGCGATTTGTCTACCGAGTCAGGCGCATCAGCACTCGCCTTTTTGGAATATTGCCGACGGTTTCCACGCACAGACATTGCTCATCTGGCAATCAATCCTTCGGATTCCTTAAAAGAGTTGGCCGAAATATTCTTCCGTCTTCCGAACTACCGAACAGCCACCTATCTATGCAGCCCAAGATTATCGGCTGTTCCTCTTCGTTTCTGGAAAGCTCATGCCATATTGTCTGAGCTGATTATCTTCAATCTGTCTAACCTTTTCGACCGGATTACGCTTCAAGAAGCCCGCAACCTAGCTCAGCAAATCAACCAATTGGTACATGCCTATCCACAAAACAGATACCTGACCATTTTCCGCGATGACACCGGCGAACGTGGAAACAACCGCCCGTATACCGCATTCTGCAACCAACTCTGTACCGAACTTCGGTCACTGAATGAACAGATGCCTTTTACCGGCAAATTCTATTATGCTAACGGAGAGTCTGACAGTCATCCTGCTATCGGCACATTTATTTATGAACTTAAAAGTAATCTGTAAATTATGAAGAAAATTCCTCAACGTGCCATCATTGTAGGCGCTACTTCAGGTATCGGCTACGAAATTGCCTTACTTCTGATTCAGGAAGGATGGAAACTGGGAATAACCGGAAGAAGAAAAGAAAACCTAGAAACTTTACAGGCTTTATACCCTGACCAAATCTGTATCCGGTCCTTCGATATCCGACAATCTGGAGCAGAAAAGGAACTGGAAGCTCTGATTAATGATTTGGGAGGTATGGACCTCTTCCTGCAAAGCTCAGGCATCGGTTTTCAGAATTATACATTGGAACCTGAAATCGAATTGAATACATTAGAAACGAACGGTATCGGTTTTGCCCGAATGGTGACTCATGCTTTCCGGTATTTCCTTCAAAAAGGAAGCGGACATCTGGCCGTCATCAGCTCCATAGCCGGAACAAAAGGACTCGGTATCGCTCCAGCCTATTCTGCAACCAAACGATTTCAGAATACCTATCTGGATGCACTTGAGCAACTGGCACGTATGCACAAGGTATCCATCCGTTTTACTGACATTCGGCCAGGATTTGTTGCTACCGGGCTACTCAATGATGGGAAACACTACCCGCTACTCATGTCTCCTGCCTATGCCGCCCGCAAGATTGTCTCCGCCCTTCACCAGAAAAAACGGGTAGCCATCATTGACTGGCGCTACCAGATTCTGGTCTTTTTCTGGCACCTAATACCTGCCTGGCTTTGGAAACGGTTACCTATCAAGAATTAGTTTCCCGCACCACAATACCACACAGCCGGCGATATACATAAATGAAAGCCGGTATCAGGAAAAGATCAGCAAAAACCCAGGCTGTGGGGTCACCAAAACATACAGCCCAAAATCCCCACATAGGAACGGCTACCAGACTGACTAAAATACGAGCAATCATTTCCGATACTCCAGAAAACATGGCCAACCGTGTATACCCGGCTCCTTGAATGGAATACCTCAAGATACACAGCAAGCCCAATACTGGAAAGAACGAAGCAGACACATGCAAGAACAGTGCTGTATCGGCAATAATTTCGGTTTCAGCAGGGTCAACAAAGAGTAAAGCAAATTTCTCTGAGGAGGTCCACAAAATCAAGTTTACAAACAATACATACACAACCATCATTCCTGAAGCCACCTTCACTCCTTGCCAGATTCGGAGCGGTTTCCCGGCTCCATAATTCTGACCACAGTAGGTAGCCATGGCAATACCCAGACTTTCCAACATACAAAGGAAGAACATCTTGATACGCATTGCTGCCGTAAAGGCTGCCACACACGCCGTACCCAATGCGTTATTGGAACTTTGAAGCATAATGCTACCGATAGCCGTAATTGAAAACTGGAGCCCCATCGGTGCACCGATGTAAATCAGTTGTCGAGCCAATTCCGGACGGAAACGACGATCGGCAGGGG
>ULTX01042574.1_pt1 | contig 10225 bp, 10 predicted proteins | sample 1958041 | NCBI WGS metagenome assembly ULTX01 (sample SAMEA4835747, study PRJEB28245) | human gut metagenome | biome: gut microbiome; material: fecal sample | place: Denmark | collected 2008
ATGATTGTTAAAAATTTCTTTACCATAACAAGTTGTTTTTTTAATTGATTGTTTATAGTTTGCAATGTTTTAATATTGTAAAAACTGCTTTACCCGATTTATTCGCGCACCAGTACTTCCTTGCGTCCAACGTCAGCCACACCTTCGCCACCGGCATCGAAGAAGTCGAGCGTATAGGCTGTGAGAGTGCCGTCCGGGTTTAAGGTGAAGGCACTGTAGTCGTTGTATGATTCTCCGTCGATGCCTTCATATGATTGGAATACATTCTCCCAACCTATGTAATCTCTGGCTCCCCAGTAGTCATAATCGATACGTAATTCCTTTCCGCCTATACGTTCGTAGTAGGTGCTCGTGCCTGTATCGCGGTATTCACGCCATCCTTCATCGTCCGCTCCCAAAGGAGTCTCTACCCACTGCTTGTCCTTTATTTCATAACGGTGAAGGAGTTTCCACTTGCCCAACAGTCTTGTGGCGTATGTGTCATGCAGACGGTCGAAGCGACGGAGAATCCAGCGGAATTCGCCGTGCATTGTCTCTCCCGTCTCGACATTATAAGATGTATTAGCACCCACTTCCATTTCATTGGCGGTCAGTCGATAAATGCGAACGGAGAAATTATCCCGGATAAGCAGGTCTTCTTTTTCGTTTACCGACCATGTACCAGCACAGATGGTCGAAAACCAGAAGCTGTAACTGATTATCATTTCACCGCCGGGCCGCAGGTCTTGCTCCAGCATGTAGCCTTCGGGGTTTGGCGTTTCAATATACTTGCCATCTTTCACCTCGTAACTTTTCCATTCCTGCCATACGCCTTGGATTTGCTGTTCCAAGGGCCGCAGGATGGGATCTTCGGGCGCATCGCTATCATCACAGGATGTGGCAATAACTGCCAGTCCGATGAGAGCCGGCAACAGCAAGAGACAGTGTCTGATTGTTTTCATGTCTGTTGATGTTTTTTAGTTAGTCTTTCAAAAGAAGGTCTCTATACTCACCCTCGCGCATTTCTCCTGTAGCAGGGTCGAAATTCACGGAGTAGAACACGTACATCGTGCGGTCATCCTCCAAGGTGATGCGCACTCGGGACACCTTGTCGCTGTCAAGGGGCTTGTAGGAGACTGTGTCGGTGGCGGCATTCGCTTTCCACTGCATCGGGTCGGTGGTATGCTCGTTGTCGCCTTGGCGCGAGTAGGTGATGAAAGTGCCTTGCTCTGTATATTCGTGCCACCCTTCATCAGGGATACCGTAGGTGATATCTTTCCACTCGCCCTCCTTCTTTTCGTAGCTCTTGCTGAAATGCCAGCGCCCCACAAGGCGTTCGGCAAAGTTCTTCTGCCCCTCGTCTATGCGGCGGAAGAGCCATTTGAATTCTCCCTCCAGCGTGGCTCCGGTGGTCATATCGGTTGACTTGTCGTAGCCGAATTCCAGTTCATCGGCAGTGAGACGCATCAGGGCATACTCCACCGAACCTGCTTTGTAATTGATTTTCAATGTGTTTTTTATGATCTTCCGCCTCCCAAGTCAGAGTTCTCAGATAGGTGTCATGATTGGCGTAGGTAACGGCGGACATCATGGAACCGTCGGTACGGAAAAGATAAGTTGTGCCGCTGCCTTCCGGCTCGATCACTTCTTTCCACTCGCCATCCTTTTTCTCATAGCTCTTGGTCATTGTCCACTTGCCGGGAAGGTTTTCGGAGATGGGTTTGCAGATGGCTTCCCCATTATTCTTTTTGTTGCTGCATAAGGGGAAACCTGCTAAGGTCAGCAGAGTAATACAAAAGAGGGTTAATACATTCTTCTTCATAATGCTTATCATTTTACTTTCATCAATATGTCCATATACTCCGTGTTCACTTGTTCGTCGAGGTCGGGGTCGTAGTCCTCGGCATAGTTCATCACCATGCGGGTGTCGTCCGCTTCGAGGGCGATATTGAAGTAGGAATAATCCCAGGTGGCCATGTCGCCATACGCTACTACGCCTTTGTCTTCATAAAGCATCCACTGCGTATCCTCGGCCTTCTGCTCCTTGCCGTCGGGCCAGCGGGTGTAGGTGGTGTAGATGCCGGATTCTGTGTACTCGCACCAATGCTCGGCAGGCAGGTTTTCGGTGATTTCCACCCATTCGCCGTCCACCTTCTCGTAGCGTCGGGTGAGCGTCCAGCGTCCCACCAAACGTTCGGCAATGGTCAGCGGCTCGCCGTCAATGCGGCGGTAGCTCTCTTTGTACTCGCTCCTTCCTTCGGGAGTTTCGACAGTGATGACCTCCTTTTCGTCTTCGGTGAGCTTCAAGAGGCGGTATCTGAATCCCGCCGACGTGAAGGTATAGTCCTCCTCATTCACGTCACTCCAGTCGAGCAGTGTGAGGTTCGTGCGGTTCTTCTTGGCGATATAGACTCCGAGCATCGTGCCGTCCGGGCGGAACGTAACGATTTCCTTATCACCTTGCAAAGAAGTTTCTACCCACTCACCATTCTTCTTATTGAAGCGTTCCACCAATTCCCATCTGCCGATGATATGCTCGGCGAAAGGGGTCAGTACAGGGGCGGATGCCGGTTCGTTGTCATCGCTGCAGGATGACAGGGCTGCCAATGAAAGGAGGCAGGCAATAAGATAATTCCAATATTTGTTCATGCTGTCTATTCTTTATGTAACCAATGTATTGTTTAATATTCTATTTTATCGTCTTTCTTCATCCACATATCAAAAGCCTTGGCAGCTTCGTCCTTCAACATCCTTTCTGAAGACAGTCTTCTACTTTCAGGCGAAAGAGCGATTTCTTCATAAATGAATGAATCGTCAAAACCGATACGCTTGGCATCGGCTTTGTCGTTGCCATAGTACATCTTGTCGATATGCGCCCAATAGATTGCGCCCAGGCACATAGGACAAGGCTCACACGAAGTATATATCTCGCAGCCGGACAAATCGAATGTGCCCAGTTTTTTGCAGGCTGCACGGATGGCGCTAACCTCGGCATGGGCGGTGGGGTCGTGCCCGGCAGTAACCCGGTTCACTCCGGTTGCTATGATCTCTCCGTTGCGTGCAATGACAGCACCGAAAGGACCGCCGCCATTGACCACATTCTCTTCGGCAAGCACGATGGCTTTCCGCATAAGTTCTTCACTTGTCATATTCTTGTCTCCTTTCTGTTGGCATGACGACAGTAGTGCCATAGCCATCATAATATATATAAACTGTCTCATTCTTTCACCGGTATCATTAATCAGTATTCGGTAAATTTTGTATGAAAAAATCTTGTTGGTTCTATAAATTGCTGTTATTCATTTCCTATGTACCTCACAGTGACCGTCTCTCCATCGTACTCCCACGACTCCTGATTTGCTGTCAAAGTGCTTCCCGGCCAACGCGTCACATCGAAATAGCCGTCCTGTCCCGGGTCAGTAACCTCAAACTTAGATATACTCTTAGCATCTTCACATCGAAATAGCCGTCCTGTCCCGGGTTGCCTTGGTAAAACAAGCGTTTCAGTGCGGTGTTTTTGCTTACATCCAAGGAGGTCAGTTGATTTTCAGAGCAATCCAGCGCGGTCAGTGCGGTGTTTTTGCTCATATCCAAGAAGGTCAGTTGGTTTCCATAGCACGACAACCCGGTCAGTGCGGTGTTTTGGCTTACATCCAAGGTGGTCAGTTGGTTTCTATCGCACGACAACCCAGTCATTGCGGTGTTTTTACTCACGTCCAAGGCAGTCAATGGGTTTCCAGAGCAATCCAGCGCGGTCAGTGCAGTGTTTTGGCTCACGTCCAAGGTGGTCAGTTGGTTGTCAAAGCATAGCAACTGGGTCAGTGAGGTGAAATACTCGATGCCTTTCAGCGAGGCAAGTCCCTCATTCCCCACATTCAGTTTCGTGATGCCCTTCACATCGGCACGGGAGATATGGCGGGCATCGCTTATGTAGTCCCGCCCCTGAAGAACGGCCGCGAACCCGGGGTCGAACTCTGCCGTGATGTCGGCATCATCGGCCAGACCGTTTTGACAGATGTCCAGCGTGTCGGCAAGCATGCCAACTGTCGAGCGGATGATTACCTCTGCCGTACGCTCACTGCCGGCCATATTCTTTCCCACCTCAAAAGAGAGCACAGCCGAAGGCGTTCCGGGCTGTCCATCCTCTTGTGCAGGGGTGGTGTGTTTCACCCAGTCTGCCTCTTGGGGCATCACCACTTCGTAGGGAACGTCTGCCCTGACGTCCACCGACAGGATCCCACCGGAAGCATCAGCCGACAATTTGTCTGTGGAAAACTCCAATATCGGAACCGACTCCGGCTCCTCCTTGTCGCAAGCCGCGAATGCAAGCAGCAACACGGCTAACGGTAAAAATCTGAATTGCTTCATGTTCATTCCTTGTCTTTTATTTTACCCTTATTTCTCTCTTACCAGCACGTCCTTGTACTCCGTACTTGTCTGTTCTTCCAACCCCGGGTTGAAGTTTTCCGAATAGTTCATAATCATTGTATTGTCGTTGTCTTCCAACGTTATCCGAAAAAATCTCGGTTCAGGTTGTGCCTCCGAGTTGTAGTAATAGTATAAGACGGTTCCTGTTTGTTCATGGAAGCACCATGGCATATCGTCATTTTTCCATTCTTCAGAGGACCAGCGGGTATAAGTGCTGAATAATCCTGCTTCTGTGTATTCGCACCGGCACTCCAAGGGGAGATTCTCCGTCACTTCCTTCCATTCGCCATTGACTTTCTCATAGCGTTTGGACAGCGACCACTTACCGACCATTCTTTCACCAAGAGTCTTTTCTGAATCTTCAACACGGGAAAGTCGAATTTTTGCTTTACTTCCGCCGATGTCGCGGACAAGTTCCAATACGTTGTCTGAAAGTTGATAAATCTCAAATTCTCCTCCATTCCAATCAATCTTATTCCCGTCCTTTATACTCCATTGGCCTTTCAATGCTGCAAATTGTCCAACGGTCATTAACGACATCTCGCCATTCGACCTGAACACCATATTTTTTATGCGAAAATCCGTTGATGACGCGGGAAGCCATTCATGAAATTTCTTAATCAACACGTCTTTAACCTCCCATCTACCTACGATGTGTTCGGAAATCGGGGTAAGAATCTCACCCTTCTCCTCAGAATTATAGACGAATTTTTTTAGATTATTGTAGAAATCACTCCAACCTGTGAGCTTGTCGAAACGGCATTCACGATAAAGTTGCCAATCAAGCTCCTCATCATAAATTGACAAGGCATTGAATACAAGATAAATGAAATCATGCTTTCCATTGGTCTGCCGGTGTGTCACCACAACGTCAGCAAGAATCTCGTCGAGACGATTGATGTATGGAGCAAGACGCATGTTTCCGCTTTGCACATAAGCGGCATGAAAGAATCCCACAATATCCAATGCGAAATATGGACGCAGATACTCAAAAAAATCATCCTTGTCGCCGACATATTTGGAGACAAGCGCTCTTGCATAGCCTTGACCATAGGGTTGTCCATACACGGCCGGGGCATCGGTAGTGAAGTTTTTATCTTCTATGGATTTATTCATCGCACCGATAATCTGCCGCATTGTCTCCCATAGGGGAGTGAGGTCACGGATTCGGGAAACTTGTGTCACCATTCCACATTTTTCTTGGTTGTGAAATTCCTGCCAAAGATTGATGGCTCGGTGGGCGGTGCGGGCAAGAGCCTCCTCAACAGACCGTCCCTGTTGCAAATCTCCGATAAGAGAGGCATAGTCATAACCAAAGTCGGGAATAGTGAATGGAGAACTTAACAGATAATCAGCAGTTCCTTCCCATTCCGCGAGCATTTCAATATTTCCTTGCTGGCTTGAGTTGAATATCAGAGCGTCAAGATTCTGGCCCGATTGGCGGATTGCATTTCCCAATTGTGCTGACGACATATAATTGAGGTCATCATAGAGGGTAGCCCGCGTTTTAGGTGCGGAAGCATCCTCATCTTCATATGGGACAAACGCTTTACCGTGTCCGCCAATTACAAGCAGATAATGGCGGTTTGGGTATTGCTCCGCCGACCAGCGGATGAAATCCGTCAGTTCCTTGGGGTCGGTAATGGGAAAATCCTCACCGGAATCGAATGTCGGGTCTTCGGTCAAAACGCCATTTTGCGCGGTGTAACGGTGCGTGCCGTTGTGCGCTTCGCCTTCTCCTTTGCCGGAGTTTTTATGCAGTATGGTAACTGTAATATTTTCATCCGATACCGCTGCTGCTTGCCGGGCACTCTCCATTAAAATAATGTCATGTTTTTTGTCGCCACCCGACATGTAGAACATGAGGCAGTAGCCGCTCGGCGTGGGGTCTGGCCCGGGAACGGGTGTCGGTTCGTTGTCATCGCTGCAGGATGACAGGGCTGCCAATGAAAGGAGGCAAGCAATGAGATAATTCCGGTATTTGTTCATGCTGTTTATTCTTTATGTAACCAATGTATTGTTTAATATTATATTTTATCGTCTTTCTTCATCCACATATCAAAAGCCTTGGCAGCTTCGTCCTTCAACATCCTTTCTGAAGACAGTCTTCTGCTTTCTTTATCATGATGAAATTTTTCTTTATGTTCTCGAATCTTATTAACTCTCAGAAAGCACACACGGCTCTCACGAAGCTTCCTTTATTGCTTTCGTATCATTCCCGCACATTATCCGACTACTAAAAATATAATAGATACCACCACAATAACCAAAGCGATGATTATGGCGACTATTTGAATCATGAACGCAACATCTGTGTCCATAGGTAAAAAGCGTCTGAATGGTGTTCTGTTTCGTCTCAAAATAATCGAGATCTTTTTACTTCAGCAAAAATAAGCGAACTTTCCGAGCCTGTTTGTCTCAAATTGTCTCTACATATCTCAAATTGTCCATGTACGCTGATATATAATTAGTTATAACAGCTGTTCAATACAAGTATGAATCGGAAAAACTACAAAAAATGGCAAGGTAAAAGTCTCACTCTTTTGGTTTAATCAGGCGATTTGTTACTTTTGCAGGTGTTTTTAATATGGTAAAAATGAGATTGAGTTTTATCTTGGCATTCTTCATACTTTGGGTGGCTAATCCTTTTCGTACGAGTGCGACGGTTCCAGACAGCCTGTTGACCGAGCGTACGATTCGTTCTATATATGTAAATTATCCCGATAGTGCCTTACAACTGTTGGACAAGGCCGAAATAAGTTCGGCTTCCGGTATCACTCCCTTTCGGATTGATTTGTTACGTGCTATGTGTTATGAAATCAAGCACGACCTGACTGCTAAGGAAACTTGTGTGCGCCGTGCGTTGCAAAACGACTCAATACGTTTGATACCAGAACGCAGTCTACCTTTTATGGAGATGTTGGCAGGAGTATTAGAAACACAGAATAAGTATGAGGAAGGCATTTCCGTATGTCAAGAGGCTATCCGTCAAGCACGTACTTTAGGCTATAAAAAAGAAGAGGCAGTGATACTTTCTACCATGGCGCGTACTTATATAGGTATGAAAAACAATACAAGGGCACAAGAATGTTTTGAACAAGCAGTGGATTTACTGGAGGGGACGGATGATGTGCGTGAAATGTCCAGACTCTCTACCCTTTATGGTGAGTACATGACATTCCTCATAAACCAAGAACAGACGGCTAAGGCAATCGAAACCGGCTACAAGCGTGAAATTGTCATACAACGCATGAGCGAACAACCCGGCCCTCCTCCGGGGTACATCGACCAGCAATACGGATTTCTTTATACAAAAATGTCCGTGTTGCTGCATAAGAATGGAGAGAAAGAAAAGGCTGAGGAAATATACAGAAAATACCAGTCCTCCCGCTTCTCACAAACACTTACCGGAAAACAATTCGGTATTCCCTACCTGCTGGATGCAGGTCGTTATCAGGAGGCGGCATCACTTAACGAAGCCTGCCTGTCTGCCTTTACAAACGACACCATAAGTTATGGTTATCTACTCCTGCTTGAATATCGTACACGGATTTGCCGTGGTATGAGGCGTTTTGATCTGGCCGATGCTTCCATGCAACGTTGCTACGTGGTGCAGGACAGTATTTATACTCGTGAGAGCAAGAGCAAGGCACAAGAGTTCGCTACTAAATTTGAGTTGAAAGAGAAAGAATTGTTGTTGGCTAAGTCCCATGCTCTGTCTGAACGGCGTATGCTTTTGCTGACAAGTTCGTGTATTTTGATGGTTTTACTTTTTATCATCCTTTGGATAACTTTTGCGAATTTACAAAAGACAAAGAAGCGAAACCGTATCGCGGCTAAACAGATAGACGAATTATTGGCACAACGTGAGGAATTGCGTAAGGTGTTTACACAAACAAAGGATACTCATGAACCAACGAAAGAAATCGAAGTCAGCTCATTCCTTCCTGATGAAGAGAAATTAACAGCCACTGCAAAAACGGATGTGACAGCTCCGGGGACAAATAGTGATGAAAAATATGCTCGTTTCATGAAGATGGAAAGCCTGCTTGTCGAACAAAAACTTTTCTTGCAACCCGGATTCGGTCGTGACGACTTGACACGTGTCGCTGGTATCAACAAGAATGACCTCAGCCCCGTGTTACGGAAATATGCGGACTCCGACAATTTCAACGATTATCTGAACGGCTTGAAAATAGAGTATTCCATCAAACTGATGAAAGAAAAGCCTTATCTTTCTGTCGATGCGATTGCAGAAGAGGCCAATTTCAACAGCCGTAGCACATTCTACAGGGCTTTTGTCAAGATTTCGGGAATGACACCAACACAATATATGCGCACTAAAATAGAGTAATCAGATCTGTTCCACTCGTTGCTGGAATTAAATCATGCACAGAATCCACGGCTCTTTCATTTAACGCCTTTGAATGAAAGAGCCATGCATTGGTTTCATATTTTTACGTATCGCACCATCCATCGGGAGGAGCGATGAAACTTTCATGACTGTTTGTTATATCGTAAGCCTCCGGTCTCCCACGTCATAGACGTCTGAATTATTATCCGGAACTTTGGCCATCCAAAACATGCAATATCATGATGACCAAAGAAGAAGTGGCAAGTATCGTAAAGTACTGCAATGACAATGGCGTAAGCTACAAGGCCAGGCTATCTGAGCTGGGCGTTCCGGAATGGAAGTTCTTTGAGAGCAAGAGACGACACGTCCGTATCTTCTCTCTTCGCTTCCAACACACCGACAGCCTTTCCCTCAATGAAAAGGAGATAATCCGCTTCAAGGTTTCCGCATAGCAAGCCTTCTTTAATTGCTGCAGCAGAAAGTCTTGGATTATAGAGATTTCCATATCCCTCATTTCTCCTTCAGCATTTCCTCCAGAAGCAAGTCCGCTATGTCCACTTGGCGCTCTCGCTGCTCTGGTGTGGCATTGCGTTCCAGGATGTCGGATATGGTAATGTCAAGCATCGGGTAGTTCTTTGCCTTCTTCCTCTATTCATCGTAGCCGTCAATGTCCGGGAATGCTGTCACTTTACGGCCTTTCAGGACCATCAGTCTGTCATTGAACTGACTTTTGCCTCCTGTGGCCAGCCAGGTGTATTCGGGGAGAAGGAGGGAGCAGATGACTGCGGTCTTCTCCGACTCCACCAGCGCCACATTGGCATTAACCTTATCCTGGAGCAGGTGCTCGCCGAACAGGCATTGGGTGAGTTTCCATTCCGGCGGAAGCAGGTGCGCAGCTTTGAGATTGGTGTGCGCCCACATTACCGGCGGGAAATGGTCGTCCTTGATGCGGTGGCCGGTATCCGGGTTGTAGGGGATGATTTTCCCGCCGCGGCAGCGTCCGTGGATGTCAAATTGGAAAAAGATGGTGTGGCCTTTGGCAGTTGTACCTATGTGGTATAGTGAAATTCCATACGAATTCTACCATGACGCATAAGTTCGCCATGGAATCTCTCTTCTATAGACTCCCATGCATTGGAGAACGCCTCGTACACGGGTTGAAGTTGGACTCCACTCTTCTTGATGGCATTTAATTCATTCTTATAAAATATGCCGATGGCTTTGATAAACTCAGACCTAACAAAATATTACTAGTTTAAGAATATTGTGATTTTATACTCTCTCCTCCATGTATTTCTCCGGGTCGCGCAAAAAATCCATAAGATTTATAATATACACGCCTTCTTCATTCATGTAGGTAGGTTGTAGCCCGTTTACAATTACGATTCTGCGAAATCCGTCGCGAAGTTTACGTAGTGAGGTCAGTTCTTGATCTCGTTTTTCTTCTGTTTCCATCGCATAGGC
>ULTX01015829.1_pt1 | contig 10213 bp, 10 predicted proteins | sample 1958041 | NCBI WGS metagenome assembly ULTX01 (sample SAMEA4835747, study PRJEB28245) | human gut metagenome | biome: gut microbiome; material: fecal sample | place: Denmark | collected 2008
CATGCGCTCAACCGTCATCAGACAATCAGGACAATGCTCTATATGCTCCTCAACCTTTGTCTTGCTCTCCTCGCTGCACACGCCATCCACGTAAAGTGGTATGAGATCTTTTATAATTTCACAATCTTTATTCACTATTATACCTCCTGTTTCTGTTACATTTTATCCATTATCATCATTCTGGCACGGTGATATGTCACTCTCGCCCAGCTCTCCGTCTTGCCAAATATATCAGCGATCTGCCCGAATCTCAGTTCACCAAATACCCTGAGCGTGAACACTTCTTTATATGGCTCCGGCAGATCATGCAGTATTCTGTGAATCTTTATAGCCTGCTCCTTATCAACCGTCTCTGATATGAGATCATACTCCGCATCCCCCATAAGTGCAGCCTGTGACTCTGACCGGTTATTTACCGCGTCAACGTCCACCTGCTCCCGGTTCTGTTTGCCCGCATATGTAAAGTATGTATTCTTGGCTATCTGACAGAGCCAGACCTTTATATCGCAGTCTCCTTTGAACCGATCCACAGCTTTTATCGCTTTAACAAATGTCTCCTGTGTTATGTCTTCGGCTATGTGGGGATTCTTAGACAGTGCCAGCACAAAACGATATACGTCTTTGTAGTACTTTTCGTATATTTCTTCTATTTCATTTTTTTCTTTTCCTGACGCCAAGTTTTTTACCTCCCTTCACATATAAGACCAGTATAATTGAAAAACGTTACAAAAAGATAAAAATAATACATATTTTTGTCGAATTTCATTCCAGCTATTATTTTTACTCTGCCACTTTTCCTATAAATTACACAGAAAAAGAGAGATGAAAATATAACTTCACCTCTCTTCCAGTTTAAAAATCAAATTATCTACAGTATTCAATTGCCTTGTAATACTGCAATATATTCGGCACCAGCTATTCTATCTCTTCTTGTACATAACCAGCTCCGGATTTGTCCCTTCCGCCTCATATGTCGATATCAATATAAAATCCATATCCGCCAGGACCCCAAAACATCTGTCTCCACCAAACTCACATTCCAGCTGATTTCCCAGATATGTTTTCTCGTCATCAAGGAATTTGACATTCATGCCATTTGGCAGACGATACTCGAGATTCACATATTTGCCAACAAGCGCATTGAGTCTTTCAAGACGGGGCATCCCCTCTATCTGAAGGGCATTTATCTCATCTATAAGCTGCCTCTTAAATGCCTCAAACTGTCCGCCATCGCTGAGTGACTCATATCGTTTCCAGTAATCGAGTTTTGGCAGAAATTCTTTCATGTATGCTCTCGCCTGCTCCTCAGTGAAATTCTCGCCCACCATGTTCTTCACACACACTTCTATCAGGTCATCCATGTTGCTGTAGGTATAGGTGCCGTCGGCGTAACACCATTTGCAGTAATCCTCGTTCAGCGCACCATCACTGTCCCGCCCCATAATGGCATCGTCCTCAAGCGGCATTCCACAGCACTGACATATCAATTTCCTCGGTTCGCCAAGCAGAGTGTTTATCGATACATCAAACTCTTTTGAAAGCAGTTTCAACGTATCTGTATTCGGCACTGTATCGCCGTTTTCCCAACGTGACACCGCCTGCCTTGTGACCATGACCTTCTCTGCCAGGTCATCCTGGGATAATCCCCGTTTGGTTCTAAGTTCTAATATAACGTCCTTTGTCTCCATTGTACTCACCTCCGTTATGGATATCATAACAGATTGCGGGGATTGGGGAAAGCAACGGGGTGTTGCTCTGTTCCTATACCGACTGCGTAAACCGGCATTTCGGAAAGCCAGAGCAACCTATGAATTTGCCAAATTTCCCCGATCTTTCAACCAACTTTTTCCCGCATTCCGGGCATATCATAGACATCTTTGCAGGTGCAGACTTAATATCTCCACTTGAGTCCTGCGGCATTTTATTGCCGTTCTCCTTTAAATGATCGGAGGTCTTAGTGCCTTTTTTTTGCGTACCGTCAGATATAGCTTCGATCTCTTGGGGCTTACCACCAAATACATCCTCGACTTCTTTAGCTGTTAGTATCTCTGCTGTGCACTCTCTCGCAACCCTCACCGGCCTGCAAGTCCATACCGACTTATCTCCTATCATGTAGAATCTGAATTTTGCCCTTGTTGCTGCGACATTTACGATATTATTGTTCACCCAGTTGACTGCTCCCATAGATTTGCTGTCGCATCCGAGTAGGAATATAACCTCATCCGTTCCCTGGCCCTGGAAAGTGTGCACTGTTCCAATGTTATTTGCATTAAGCCATTTTCTGACTCTTGGCTCTTTTCCATATAACTCCGATTTCTTTATCATCTCCAGCATTCCCTCTTTGACCGATGTAAATGGTGTGATGATAAACAGCCTCGGAATATCGATAGGATCCCGTTCAAATTTTCTCTCCAGTAGTTTCAGAACAAGCTCGCCCTGCGCCTTGACAAAGTGATCCTTCTTACCCGAATTCTCAGCACCTGCTACATCTATCCAACAGCTCTTGTCCAGGATAAATGTTCTTGCCCTGTCCTCCTTAGGAGCTGCCGTCTGCTGCTTCATAGTTCCATCATATGAAAGCACATTTGAGATTGTGTACATCGGGTCAATGCAGCGCCTATGGACTACCAGTGGGCAGCCTACCCACTCTTTCTCCTCATCCTTTCCAAGATAAGTTCCATACGGATTTATATAGTCAGCAAAAGCCTGCGCAGAGATTTTCTTATCCTTGTAACCTGCCAATATCTCTGCGGTAAGCAACTGTTTTATCATGTCAGTCTCTGCGGTAACCACAGGCTCGATCTGCTTTGGATCTCCGACTATGATCGCCTTTCTGCATCTGAACATCGCACCAACTGCCATCTGTGGCTGTGCCTGTCCCGCCTCATCGACGATAAGAGTTCCAAGCACTCCGCTTTTCTTCACATCGCCCAGAAATGTCTGCGCAGAAGCAAATGTTGTGGATATTACAGGGGTGAGCAGGAAAATGCTCTGAAGCATGTACGGCATGGCTTCTTCTCTGTCAGCAAGCTTCATCCTCTCACCACAATCATCAAACACATTCCACGCAATCATCAGGTTGATGATATTATGCCGCATGCATTTTGAAGAAATGACAAATTCTTTGTGCAGCTTACATGCATACAGGAATAACTTTTCACGCTCTCTATTGTACTGGGCGGTAAACCATGGATTGGTTATCTGTGCTTTTGTTGACAGCCTGTCGTCCTCGGATACATAACGTTCCATAAATGCAGCGTCCACCGGGGTCATCTTCATCTGCCCATGCGAGTATTTTGAAATACACCGCTGGTATTCCTGAAGATTCTGCAGGCCTGATATCCTGTTGTTCAAAGAAGTTATCTCTCCATTAAGTTTTGATATTGTCGCTTTCTTCTCCTGAATGAATATATCTCTTGCGGATGTATCCTTACGCCTTGCGAACAATCCCTTCGGTCTGCTTTCCTCAAGCTCGATCAGCTCTTTTTGTTCAGCAAATAACTGACGCTCAAGCATCTGCCGCTTTCTTTCCACATCACTTATTTCACATGACAAATCCTCTGGTGCATCTTCCTGCAGCTCCACAGGAACCGAACCTGCCAGAGCACAGATCTGTCCTAATTCTTTTCGTAAGTTTTCAACCAATTTGTACTGAGATAAAAACTTTTTTCTTACCTCCAGATATTTTGCCTTATGCTGCTCTCTGACATCATTTGATCTATAGTCCTCCACAAATGACTTCAGGACCGAATTGCAATACTTACGGATATTTGCCTTTCTGCCAAATGGAGCGGATATCAATCCCCAGCAGTCAGCTCCACCTAAAAGTTTATCCGCATAACGCGTAAAATAAATGTCCTTCTCTTCATGGCTCTTACCATATCTGGTTATAGTCTCCACATCACCTGACTTGTTGATATCAAACAAATCATGAACCTCATCCAGACCGCAGCGGATCTCCTCTTCATCATCTCTAGACGACTCCAGACTGTCAAGTATATCCCTCGCCTTCGGAAGATCTATCGTGATATTTTCCACCGCCGCATTATTACATGACGCGACCAGCATACTATAATTGTTGATCTCATCAACATTTATCGAATAATAATGAGGCGCATACTGGTAATAGGCATTCGCATTTGCCTCTAGCGGTCCATGCGAAAATGAATGCATTTCGAATATAGAATCCGGATCTTCTGCATTCTCAGCAAGGAGTCTGGCACGCTCAACAATATTGCTTGCCACGATCTCCTTGAGCAATGTAGTCTTTCCCGTTCCGGGAGGTCCGTTTACAGAAAAAACTGGAGCATCCCCGTCCTGTCTAATCGCAATATTGACTGCAACCTGCTGCATCAACGCCGGCATATATTTGGCCGGCCATTTTCCCCTTGGCGAATTTGTAACGTTAAGAATTCTGTCAAAGAACAACTTCATCTCACTTTTTCCCGCATCCGGCGAGATGATCGTTCTCGGTAAATCGTCTGGGCCTTTCGACTTTTCGTACCCTGCCAGAATGTACTCGATCACCTTCTTCTCATATTCATTTCCATCGCCAAAGTTCCCGTTCTGAACCAGCTCTGACAACTGGATAATGTCATTCAAAAAGAAGCTTTTACCCTGATCCGCATAATCAACTACGTCTTCGTCCGCATCTCTGGCCTGTTCGCTCGCATACCTGTTGTATTCGGCAATTCCCATCAATTCCTGATGATCATCTAAGAACCTGTGTTTCACATACTCGTTAAAAATCTTTTCATATACGGTTGAAATGAACTCATCGACATTCTGGTCCTGCAGTTCCTCATCGATCTCTCCAACAAGTTCTTCATACTCGCTAGTATCGAGAGAAAAGTCATGACTATTATGTGCTCTTGACTCATCCCACTTGGCAACTGCCCACAGTATCGATGACAACTGGAAACTGTTCTTAAGATACACACCTTTCGTATCTGTCTTGAATGAGCACCATGCGATCGCACTCTTTTTCGGATAAGCTATCTCAGGATTATCGGATTTATCCTCTATAAACTTCTCAAGATAATCTACTACTGTATTCCGCTCTACCTTCCCCAGGCAAAAATGGATCTCTTCACCAACCGAAGGAAACTTCGCATAGCCGTCCCTGTCTTTTTCCAGGATCATTTCCAGATCTATATCAGAAGCCGACAAAACTGGCAAATCAAAGAAGACCTCGATCTTCTCTGCCTTAACCTCTTTGCCATTCTTAATATTCTTAATTAGCTTTTTGTTCTCTGTACTTTCCTGTGGAATATCAGTCTGACCTAGAAATTCTGTGATTTTCCAGTAGTTTAAGATTTCCAGGACTGCAGTTTTTCGTTTGTTTTCCATTCGGTGTGCTCCTTGTGGTGTAACCCCTCGTAATCAGTCTAATCTATAAATACATACTTTCCCTTTCCCTTGCCATTTACAGCTTTAACAACTTCCATATCTCTGAGTTTTGTCATCACGGCTCTTGCTGTAGATGGTGAACAATCAAGTATTTCTGCTATTTTCCTTGTTCCAAAAATCTGATTTTTCTCTATTACATCATATACCTTAAGAATATTTGCTTTCGATGGTTCATTATATTTCTGCTGCGCAATCGTCGACTTCATTATATAAATCGCCGACTTTTCATGTCCAATCGCCGACTTCTGAGAATCAATCAACGACTTATAACTACAACATCTACCTTTTCTAATGAATCAGCATTTTTTTCAACAATAGTTTCTCCTACTTTTAAATTATAAATTACCGCTTGCAACATAAAAGCATTTGTATGATAAACTGGATTATTTAATCCAACCTGCTCCAGCTCATTACACATTCGATTAACACCTTCACCAAATTCTTTTACAAATTTATAGTTCTTTAAAAACTCTGCAATCTTAGGGGTTCTGGAAAAATGTGTGAAACGTATATTGTCCGCTCTTACAAGCCCCGGAAGTTTTCCAGGACTTTCAACTACTATATGATCATCAAACATCTTTATCTGAATATCCGTGCCAGTAATACTATACGCACGATGAGTAACAGCATTTACGATCAATTCCTGTCTGACAAACTTAGGATATTCCTCATCCGTAACAAATGTTCCATCTGGTCCAAGATATGTTTTTTCTTTTACCTAAGTATCCCAATATGCATTTTTTGACTTATTTTCTTCTATCTTGAGCTAATTATATCTTTAGTCCAAGATTCCCCTCTATTTATCAACATTATCCTCTTTCATCTTGGACTAATCTTGAGCTGGTATTGAGCTAAAAGCAGATATTATTGTGATAAAATGTTGAAGTTTAAGCTAATCTTTGGCTAAATGTTACAGCTATTTCATACAAATACATTATATTTTTATTTTATTCCAATGAACCTAAAGTTTATTTTCCTATATAGCGACTAAATCAAACTCATTAATTCCATACTTATCAATAAAATTTCTTGCCATCTCATCACTTTGATAGTAATAAAACGTCCACTTCTTATACTTATACATTGGAACTAAAATATCCCTATAGTATTGCTCATCAACGCCCAAAAATGAATGACCAATTATCACAATTTCATCTATCAAAGCTTCTTTCAAAAAACTTTTCATAGTTGCATAATTACATTTAAGATTTTTTGAAAAAGCCCATCCGATGTGCTGCAAATCTTTCTCTACTTGAGATAGTTGCATAAGTTTTCCGTTACTTTTTAATTCAATGCTTTTCAGATATTTAATCCATTCATCAATTTGATTGTTTATTGATCCAAATTGAAATCTTTTTTCCCCAGACTCAAATATATCATTCAACAAATCATCCGATGAAAACGGAAGCTTTGGCTTATACGGAAATCGATTATGAATATATAAAATATGATCTTCATCTACTCCAAATATGCTTTCTAATGTCGGAGTATAATTAAAAGTAATATACAGGTTATCTGGACATGATGTTATATCTCTAACAATTCCATGATAATTGTTTCTAACCTCTTCTTCCCTTCCATAATACTCATTTAATAACCATTCGTAAAACCAATCATTTGTAAATTGAAAAGCAATATCTTTAGGATCTTTTTTTTGAACTTCATTCGCAGCCTTTATCTGATTATGTGAATTATCTGCACTATTAGGATCAATGTCTCGGTCATACGCATAAACCAACGCATCAATATACTTTTTTCCATCAAACGTCAACGATTGTTCTAAATCTGACCAGCAATCCCCTTTTCTAGTTTTAAAAAAATCTGATTCTTCAATAATAGGTATAGCTCTTCCACCATGAGTCAATCTATCATTTGCTAGATAATCACGATAATTTCTATATCCCGTTTTAAAACCAACATGTAAATCCAATCCATTACCACATATTACTAATTTCGTATGTATCTCTCCTTTTCTTATCCGATTCATTAGACAATACGCCATTTATATATCATATTATAAACATCAGAGTCTCCAGTATGCTTTCTACCAAATATATTATATATAATAATTGTATAGTTTCCAATAATTAGTTTCATTTTCTCTAAATGGCAATTATGCAATATTGCCACAAAATCAATATATATAACTAAGAAATAGACGCTTCCATTACGAAACTGGGGACAGGCTTATGGGGAGTTGAGCTTCATGTACGAAGGACGACTCCCAAAATAAAGTTCAAAGCTTGTTTTACAGGTGGATTTATTCACCTGCTCTTGACATGCTTAAACCAACATTGTTATATATAAAGTAATGGCTGAACGCTCTGTCTAGAGCCTTCAGCCCAGTTTTTATCATAGAAGATCTCATTTACAGACTTTTATTCACCCCCTCCTCTCTTTATCTCCACATATTCCTCATTCTTTTTTACATTTTCTATATTCATACCTATTGCGACTGTATCAAAATTAATTCTCTAGAATCCCTCATAAAATTCATTATCATGAATCATTATTCTAGATATTTTCATTACATCAGAGAACCATCTTATTCCTCCACTCATGTCATCAAAATCAAATTCCAAAATGTATATCTTAACGTCCTATTCTCCCATTTATAACTGCATACCTGTTATTTTTCTTAAATATTCATCTAATTTTTCATCCAGTATTCCCTTATGCCTACCTATAAACTCTGCTACAAATGGCGCAACCCAATATTGAGAACCAGCCGGCGGAGTATCACCACAATCTAAATAATCAATATAATCTTCTGCCATAATTAAACTCGGTCTTATCAGTACCAACACCATCAAAAATGACATTGTTATGTATGTAATCGTGTTTCTAAAATCTTTACAAATCTTTGCAATATCACTATTCATATACATTCTATGATATGAAAAATTATAATACGCCTGCCCATTAGAATGGACAAAATTATTTAATTTTAAGGCCAGCTTATCAAACGATTCTTTCAATTTATACTTTTTAATTGCAACGCCCGCACTAGTCGATGCTATAGCTTTGAAGATAGCTCCTATATAAACATCATTTTGTTGATTCTTTATCCAATCATAAATATTCCTTTCATCTTTGCTAAAGTCTTCTAGTTCAATAAACTGCATTAAATCTGTTTTATCTCCCACAGCCAATATATAAATATAGTAAAAAGCATCATCTCTGTATTTTCTCAAAAGGGAATATGAATCTGCAAAATTGGCATTCATACAACAATATCGAATACTTTCTACAGTTCTACTCAAAGAATCAAGAATCTGATTTCCACTTATAGAACCAATTTTATGCAAAACAATATTATCTCTGCCATATGATAAATAGCTTATTTCATGCATAAAATTTCTTATATCCTCAAGCAATACATTCAACTCTTGAAAATAAGGATTTTTTTCAGTTACACTTCTATTCATTTCAAACTCATCTTGTCTTTCAAACATACTCTCTCCTTAATCGCTCCCAGTACTGATGTATTTTCAAATAATCATTCTAATCAATAGTTAACTACATTTTCAGCAATTTTAAATTTAGCCTTCCACCACAGTGGCATTTCTAAATCTATAGCTTTCCTGCACCAGTATCTTCCGTCCATAAATATCTCATATCACACTTCCTCTTCCAGTGTTATTCTATTGTTATCAAAATTCAACACCTTAAAGCTCTTATCAGATACATTAAGTCCGTCACAGTTTCTTAGAAAAAGCATATACTGATTTGAAAACTCAAAATTAATGAATCCCCTAACGTCGTCATTTATCAAGTAATCTGCATTATCTATCACGATAAAACAATCCCGGCACTGCTTTATTACTTCTAAGAAACCATCTGATTTGTAGTTAAATAATTTGATTGCCTTATATTCGTCTGTCAGTCTTATATCTTCCAACATTTCGTAAAGAACTGTTTTACCTGTACCGCTGTCTCCACCAACAAGTGTTATTCTATCGTCAAATTCCAAATCATATGAAAAAGGATCTGCTTTAAATATAATACTCTTATAAATCATCTGCCGCCCTCCTTTCATACTCCTTGCTCCACCAGGCATTATAACCTCTTCCGCCAGTAACTATATCTGAATCATTGAATCTGATTTTTGTATCATTTGGAATGTCAAAAAGCGTTGGTCTAGACATATAAATCTTTATATTATCCATAGTAAAAATGATTCTAAGCACATTCGGGCCGCATTCTTCAACGTTTACCACATTATCAGGATGCTTCATAATATTAAGTAAGGTTTTACAGCCTGATGACAAATTACGAATTGTGCCCAAGCCATATTTTGTCTCAATGTGCTTATCTGGCGTCAGTTTTGCCTCATCCACCTGTCGTATTAAATCAATTTCTTTTTGTGACATTTCTTCATTACCTGTATTTAAGTTAAAATACAGGTCATTCTGAAGTATCCAATCCTTTGAGTTCTTTTTTTCTGTATAGATATTTATCATTGATATTTCTCCTTCAATTTACTATCAATTTTGTACCAATGTCTTTTTACCTGATTCCGAATATCACTCTCAAGTACCTTACTTTGACTAAATATCTCATCCGCTTTATATGCATATGTTAAGAAATTTCCATGATCTTTAGAATACTTACTTGCCCCTAAATGTGTATACGAATGATAAACTGCTTTCTTTCCAGCATTAAACGATTTTTCATCCATATTCTCTTTGATTCTTTTAATTTTTCTATATGCTCTACAATAAAACTTTCCTTAAAGAGTACCCTAACATAAGAGCTAATGCTTACATCGCTTGACAAGGGCACACAGCCCTTTGTCGTGTGC
>ULTX01084610.1_pt1 | contig 10209 bp, 6 predicted proteins | sample 1958041 | NCBI WGS metagenome assembly ULTX01 (sample SAMEA4835747, study PRJEB28245) | human gut metagenome | biome: gut microbiome; material: fecal sample | place: Denmark | collected 2008
TGGGTAAAACCCCTGCGTTTTCACAGTGTGGATCATGATGTTGTTACGATCATGATCCCTTCTGATCAGGCTCACGCCCTCAAATATATTTCTTCCAAATATAAAAGTTATTTTCAGGTTACTGTTTCCGAAATGTTTAACCATACTTATGACATTGAATTTATTTTGGAAAAAGATGCTGATGATGAAATGATGTCAGCGCCCGGCAATGTTTACAACATTAATTATGAAAATGCAAACCTTAATTCCAAATACAGATTTGATACCTTTGTCGTTGGAGGAAATAATAAATTTGCCCATTCTGCTTCTCTTGCAGTGGCAGAATCACCAGGCGTTGCCTACAATCCTCTTTATCTTTATGGAGGGGCCGGTCTCGGTAAAACACATTTGATGCATTCTATCGGACATTTTATCTTAGAGCATAATCCGGATATGAAAGTCCTTTACGTTACATCCGAGCAGTTTACAAATGAAGTGATTGAATCCATCAGAAGCGGTAACGCTTCCAAAATGACAAAGCTTCGTGAAAAATATCGGACAGTGGATGTTCTTCTTATTGATGATGTGCAGTTCATCATTGGAAAGGAAAGTACCCAGGAAGAATTCTTCCATACTTTTAACGTCCTCCACTCTGCCGGAAAACAGATTATCCTTTCTTCCGATAAGCCTCCAAAAGAAATGGAAACTTTAGAAGAACGGTTTCGTTCCCGCTTTGAATGGGGATTAATTGCCGATATCCAGCCGCCTGATTACGAAACCAGAATGGCTATCCTTAAGAAAAATGCTGAAAACTATAATAAGGAAATTAATGAGGAAATTTTTCAGTATATTGCCACAAATATCAAATCCAATATCAGAGAACTGGAAGGAGCTTTTAATAAGGTAATCGCTTATTCTAAATTAAATAAAGTAGAAATTAATTTAAGCAGCGTACAGGAAGCATTAAAGGACATTATTTCTCCCAATGAAAAGAAGCAGATCACTTCAGGACTGATCGTTGAGGTTGTGGCAGAGCACTTTGGCATTACTCCGGAAGATATTATGTCTAAAAGAAGAAATACGGAATATGTGCTCCCAAGACAGATCTGCATGTACCTTTGCCGTAAATACACTGACGATTCCCTTCAAATCATCGGAAAGGCAGTGGGCAAAAAAGATCACACAACAGTTATCCACGGTATTGAAAAAATAACGGAGGATATTGAAAAGAATGATGAGCTTAAAGGAAAAATAGATATTATTATCAAAAAGCTTAATTGTGAATAAGTTCTTATTTATCCTGATACAAAATTTATATTATCCACATGAATTACGTTTTCTTTTTTGCCCTTAAATAGTATAATAAAAGAGTTATACACATATTAACATCCCTTATTATCTATATTACTTAATTTATTATTACTATATAGCAAAGGCCAGGTCACATCGCTACTCTATCAAAGAAAGGAAGATATACACAAATGAAATTAGTATGCAGTAAATCGAATTTGTTAAACGGAGTACAGATTGTATCAAAAGCTGTTCCTAATAAAACAACAATGTCTATTCTGGAGTGTATTTTAATTGACGCTTCAGAAAACAAAATAAAGCTTTTGGCAAACGATATGGAGCTTGGCATTGAAACGGTAATAGAAGGAGAGATCATTGAAAAAGGACAGATCGCTCTGGATGCAAAAATTCTTCTTGATATTGTAAGAAAGCTTCCCGACAGTGATGTTGTAATTGAAACGGACAAATCCTTTAAAACAAATATTACATGTGAAAAAGCAAAATTTACCATCATAGGAAAATCAGGAGAAGATTTTTCTTATCTTCCCAGTATTGAAAGAATAGATTCTATTATTGTTTCACAGTTCACTTTGAAGGAAGTGGTAAGGCAGACCATTTTTTCTATTGCAGACAATGATAATAATAAGCTTATGACAGGCGAATTATTTGAAATCAATGGAAACATGTTAAAAGTGGTTTCTCTTGATGGACACAGAATTTCCATCAGGAAAATTGAATTAAAGGACAGCTATCCTTCCAGGAAGGTTGTTGTTCCCGGTAAAACGCTGAACGAGATAAGCAAAATATTATCAGGTGATACGGACAAGGATGTAAGCATTTTCTTTACGGGAAAGCATATTGTATTTGAATTTGACGATACCACCGTTGTTTCAAGACTGATCGAGGGAGAATATTTTAACATTGATCAAATGCTTTCCAGCGATTATGAGACAAAGGTTACTATCAATAAAAAAGAGCTTTTGGAGTGTATTGACAGAGCAACCCTTCTTGTAAAGGAAGGGGATAAAAAGCCGATCATCATCAATATTACAGATGGTATGATGGAGCTTAAGATCAATTCTACTGTAGGAAGCATGGATGAAGAGATCGATATCACAAAGCAGGGAAAGGATATCATGATAGGATTTAACCCTAAATTTATGATAGATGCCCTTCGTGTGATCGATGATGAACAGGTTGATATTTATCTTGTAAATCCCAAAGCTCCCTGCTTTATAAGAGATGCAGCAGAAAAATATATTTATTTGATACTGCCGGTTAATTTTACAACAGTATCATAAAAAAGACTGATCAGATTAAAAAGGATAAAAATGGAAAAAATAATAATTAGAGATGATTTTATAAAGCTCGGACAGGCTCTTAAGCTTGCCGGACTTGTAGAATCAGGCGTAGATGCAAAATTTGCTGTTCAGGATGGATGTGTAAAGGTAAACGGACAAACTGAAACTCAAAGAGGAAAAAAACTTTATGAGGGAGATATTTTTGAATATCAGGGAACTCAGGTAAAGGTGACAAAATGATCATCAAATCTCTTGAATTGGCTGATTTTAGAAATTACGAATCTTTAAATATCAGTTTTGACAGTGGAACTAATATTCTTTACGGTGACAATGCCCAGGGAAAAACAAATATTCTTGAAGCAATTTATGTTTCTTCCACTACAAAATCCCATAAGGGAAGTAAAGATAAGGAAATCGTAAGCTTTGACAAAGAAGAGGCTCATATCAGAACCTACCTTGAAAAAGATCATGTGGAATACAGGGTGGATATGCATCTTCGTAAGAATAAATCTAAAGGTATTGCTATTGACGGTCAGAAAATCAAAAAAGCTTCCGAGCTTTTAGGTCTTCTTAATGTTGTATTTTTTTCTCCTGAAGATCTTTCCATTATCAAAAACGGGCCTGCAGAAAGAAGAAGATTTGCAGATATGGAGCTTTGCCAGCTCGACAGCTTTTATCTTTATAACTTAAATCATTACAACAAGATTATTAATCAGAGAAACAAGCTTTTAAAGGACATGTATTTTAATCCCGGCCTGAAGGAAACCTTAAATATCTGGGATATGCAGCTTGTATCCTTTGGAAGTAAGATCATAGAAAGAAGAGAGCTTTTTGCAAAGCAGCTTTGTGAAATCATAGAAGAGATACATAGCAGGCTTTCCGGTGGAAAAGAAAAAATAGAAGTGAAATATGAACCTGATGTTTCCATTGAAGATTTTGAAGTGAGAATGAAGGAAAATCAGGAAAAGGATATCAGAAGCAAACTGACTTCAACAGGCCCCCACAGGGATGATTTTTCTTTTATTGTGAATGGAATTGATATCAGAAAATATGGTTCCCAGGGACAGCAGAGGACAGCAGCTCTTTCTCTTAAGCTTTCAGAGATAGAACTTGTAAAAAAAATGACAAAGGATACACCTGTACTTTTACTTGATGACGTACTGTCAGAGCTTGACAGCAACAGACAAAATTATCTGTTAAACAGTATTGGTGATATTCAGACGATCATTACCTGTACAGGACTTGATGAATTTATCAATAACAGGTTTGAAATTAATCGCATTTATAAGATTACAAATGGAACTGCACAAATGATATCTGATAATGTCAATATGGCATAATTTTTCAGAAAGGTATGGTTTATAATTTATGAGCAGCGTTGATTACGGAGCAGACCAAATCCAGATTTTGGAAGGACTCGAAGCAGTAAGAAAAAGACCGGGAATGTATATAGGAACAACGTCAAGCAGAGGACTTCATCATCTTGTTTATGAGATTGTGGATAACTCTGTTGATGAAGCTCTTGCGGGATATTGTGATACCATAGAAGTTTTGATCAATGAAGACAATTCTATTACCGTAACAGATAATGGAAGAGGAATTCCTGTAGGAATTAATCATAAGGCCGGACTTCCTGCGGTAGAGGTTGTATTTACCATATTGCATGCAGGAGGAAAATTTGGCGGTGGCGGATACAAGGTATCCGGAGGACTTCATGGTGTTGGCGCATCAGTAGTAAATGCTCTTTCCGACTGGCTTGAGGTTCAGATCTATACAGACGGTAAAATTTATCAGCAGCGATATGAGAGGGGACATGTATGTTACCCTCTTAAAGTGGTTGGAGAATGTGAAGAAGACAAAACAGGTACAAAGGTTACCTTTAAGCCTGATGCTACTATTTTCCAGGAAACCACTGTTTATGAATTTGACGTTTTGAAACAAAGATTAAGGGAAATGGCTTTCCTTACCAAGGGACTTCATATCATTTTAAAGGATCTGAGGGTAGAAGAAGGACAAAAGCCTGTGGAAAGGGAATTCCATTACGAGGGTGGTATTAAGGAATTTGTCACTTACCTGAACAGAAGTAAAACTGCACTTTATACAGATGTAATGTATTTTGAAGGTAAGAAAAATAATGTGTATGTGGAAGTGGCAATGCAGCATAACGACTCCTATACAGAAAGTTCTTACAGCTTTGTAAACAACATTAATACGCCGGAAGGTGGAACTCATCTTGTTGGCTTTAAAAACGCTCTTACCAAAACCTTTAATGAATATGCAAAAGGAAATAAGCTTTTAAAGGACAGTGAACCGAATTTAACAGGTGACGATATCAGAGAGGGACTTACCGCTATTGTCAGTGTTAAAATAGAGGATCCCCAATTTGAAGGCCAGACAAAGCAGAAGCTTGGAAATTCAGAGGCAAGGAATGCGGTTGACAGTGTTGTAAGTGAACAGCTTACTTATTATCTGGAACAAAATCCTTCTGTGGCAAAGTTGATCTGTGAAAAGTCAATCCTTGCACAGAGAGCAAGAGATGCAGCCCGTAAGGCGAGAGATCTTACCAGAAGAAAGACAGCCCTTGAAAGCGCCAGTCTTCCCGGAAAGCTTGCCGATTGCTCTGACAAAAATCCGGAAAACTGCGAGATTTATATCGTTGAGGGAGATTCCGCGGGAGGCAGTGCAAAAACAGCAAGAAGCCGTGCAACACAGGCGATTCTTCCTCTTCGAGGAAAAATTTTAAATGTAGAAAAAGCAAGACTTGATAAGATTTATGCAAATGCAGAAATTAAAGCCATGATTACTGCATTTGGTACCGGAATTCATGATGAATTTGATATTTCAAAGCTCCGTTATCATAAGATCATCATTATGACGGATGCGGATGTGGACGGCGCTCATATTGCAACCCTGCTGTTAACCTTCCTTTATCGTTTTATGCCGGAGCTGATTAAACAGGGATACGTTTATTTGGCCCAGCCTCCTCTCTATAAGCTGGAAAAAAATAAAAATGTGTGGTACGCCTACAGTGATGAAGAGCTGGATAATATTTTGAAAGAGGTCGGCCGCGATCAGAATAACAAGATCCAGAGATATAAGGGACTTGGAGAAATGGATCCGGAACAGCTTTGGGAAACGACTATGGATCCCGAAAAGAGAATTCTGCTCCGTGTTACCATGAATGAAGAAGCAGAATCAGAAATTGATCTTACCTTTACAACTCTCATGGGAGATAAAGTAGAACCCAGACGTGAGTTTATTGAAGAAAATGCAAAGTTTGTGAAAAACCTTGATATTTAACAGACAATGAGAAAGATATAGGTAAAAGATTGAAAAATAAAATTTTTCAATCGCAAGATTTGTGTCTGCGTGTACTTGACACAAACTCGGCATGCGCAAAAAGCGTGCGCAGAAATGAGGAAAAAGATGGAAGACAATATTTTTGATAAGATACATGAGGTTGACCTTCAAAAAACGATGGAAACCTCCTATATCGATTACGCAATGAGTGTTATTGCATCAAGAGCCCTTCCTGATGTAAGGGATGGGTTAAAACCGGTTCAAAGAAGAGTGTTATACTCCATGATAGAACTGAACAACGGTCCGGACAAGCCTCACAGAAAGAGCGCCCGTATCGTCGGTGATACCATGGGTAAATATCATCCTCACGGCGACAGCTCTATTTATGGTGCACTTGTAAATATGGCTCAGCCCTGGTCTTTCAGATATCCCCTTGTTGACGGTCATGGAAATTTTGGTTCTGTAGACGGAGACGGCGCTGCTGCCATGCGTTATACAGAAGCCCGCTTAAGCAAGATTTCCATGGAACTTTTGGCTGATATTAATAAAGATACGGTAGATTTTGTTTCTAACTTTGATGAAACAGAAAAGGAACCTTCCGTTCTTCCAAGCAGATACCCTAATCTTCTTGTTAACGGTACAACAGGTATTGCAGTAGGTATGGCAACAAATATTCCTCCTCATAATCTTCGTGAGGTGGTGGATGCCATTGTAAAAATTATCGACAACCGGATCATAGATGATAAAGAAACAGAGATAGAAGAAATCCTGTCTATTATCAAAGCACCTGATTTTCCTACCGGAGGAATTATCCTTGGAACAAGGGGAAGTGAAGAGGCTTACAGAACCGGAAGAGGAAAAGTAAGGGTTCGTGCGGTAACGGACATTGAAACCATGGCAAACGGAAAATCCCGTATTATTGTCACGGAGCTTCCTTACATGGTAAATAAGGCAAATCTGATCTTAAAGATTGCCGAGCTTGTAAAGCTCAAAAAAATTGACGGTATTACAGATCTGAGAGATGAATCTGACAGAGAAGGAATGCGGATCGTCATTGAACTGCGCCGTGATGCAAATGCAAATATTGTATTAAACCATTTGTATAAGCATACACAGATGCAGGATACCTTCGGTATCATCATGCTTGCCCTGGTAAATAATGAGCCAAAGGTATTAAATATTCTTGATATGCTGAAATCTTATATCGCACATCAGGAAGATGTTGTAACAAGAAGAACCAGATATGATCTGAATAAAGCAGAAGAAAGAGATCATATTTTACAGGGATTACTGATCGCACTGGATAATATCGATGAAGTGATCCGTATTATCAGAGGAAGCCGTACTACACAGATTGCAAAGGAAAGTCTGATGGAACGCTTCGGCCTTACAGATGTGCAGGCCCAGGCGATTGTAGATATGAGACTTCGCGCTCTGACCGGTTTGGAAAGAGAAAAGCTGGAAAATGAGCATCAGGAATTAATTGCAAAAATAGCAGAATTAAAGGCAATTCTTGCAGATGAAAAGCTGCTGCTTGGCGTGATCAGAACAGAAATAAAAGAAGTTTCCGATAAATTCGGGGATGATAGAAAAAGCAAGATTGGCTATGATGCTTTTGATATTTCCATGGAGGATATGGTTCCCAATGAAAATACGATCATTGCCATGTCTAATCTGGGATATATTAAGAGAATGACCATTGATAATTTTAAATCCCAGCACCGCGGCGGTAAAGGAATTAAGGGAATGCAGACAATAGAAGATGATTTTATTGCAGATCTTCTGATGACTACAACACACCATTATATTATGTTCTTTACCAATTACGGACGAGTATACAGGCTTAAGGCTTATGAAATTCCGGAAGGAAGCCGTACCTCAAGAGGAGTTGCCATTGTAAATATCCTTCAGCTTAATCCGGGGGAAAAGATCAGCGCTATTATTCCTGTAAAAGATTACGAAGAAAATAAAAATCTTTTCATGGTGACAAAAAAAGGAATTGTAAAGAAAACAGACATTGTTGAATACAGTAATGTAAGAAAGAATGGTCTGGCTGCAATTAACCTGAGAGATGATGACGAGTTGATCGAGGTAAAGATCACAGATGCAGATACGGAAATATTCCTGGTAACAAAATGCGGAATGTGCATCAGATTTAAAGAGACAGATGTGCGCTGTACAGGACGAGCTTCTATGGGTGTGATCGGAATGAGCCTTGGAGATGAAGATGAGATCATCGGCATGCAGCTTGATCATCAGGGAGATTCTCTCCTCATTGTTTCTGAAAATGGTATGGGAAAGAGAACCTACTTAAATGAATTTACCGTTCAGAAGCGTGGTGGAAAAGGTGTAAAATGCTATAAGATCACCGATAAGACCGGCTATGTTGTAGGAGTAAAGGCTGTAAATGACGATCATGAAATTATGATGATCACAACCGGCGGCATTATCATTCAAATTCCCATGGAAGATGTTTCTATTTTAGGAAGGATCACCTCCGGCGTAAAGCTGATCAATCTTGATAAGGGAGTAAAGGTTGCTCAGATCGCAAAGGTAAGGGAAAAGGTTTCAAACGGAGATCAGGAATTTGAAAATATAGATGATGCAATGGAAGATATTCCTGAGCAGGATCTTGATTTTTATGATGATGATGAGGAAGTAACGCTTCCCCATGAAGAAAACGAGGATGAATAAATTTATAAAAACAAATAAACGCCGCTATTAAGAGCAATGTGGCGTTTATTTCTATGGAAAGGATGGAATTAAAATGGAATCATATTTGGTATTAAGGGATCTTGCAATTATTATAATCGCAGCAAAGCTTTTTGGGATCATTGCCAGAAAATTAAAAGCGCCTCAGGTAGTAGGTGAGATCATTGCAGGTCTTTTAATAGGGCCCAGCATTTTAGGTCTTGTGGATCAGACGGATTTTCTTCTTCAGATGGCTGAGATCGGTGTGATCCTTTTAATGTTTTCAGCAGGACTGGAAACAGATTTAAAGGAGCTGATGAAAACAGGCCCTATTGCAACTTTAATAGCCTGCGCCGGTGTTTTTGTTCCCCTTGTTTTAGGAGCTTTATTTTATATGCTTTATTATGGAATGGCACCCTGGGGCTCGGAAGAGTTTTATAAAGCAGTTTTTGTAGGTACGATTTTAACTGCAACCTCTGTCAGTATTACCGTTCAGTCTCTGAAGGAAATGGGAAAATTGAAAGGAAGGGTCGGAACAACCATATTAAGCGCTGCCATTATCGATGATGTGATCGGCATTATCGTACTGACCTTTGTGATCGGCTTTAAAAATCCGGATTCCAATCCTGCACAGGTTGTCATCAGTACTGTTTTGTTTTTTGTATTTGCCATTGTGGTTGGCTTCATTTTCTACAAAATATTTAAGATCGTAGATAAAAGATATCCTCACACCAGGAGAATTCCGATTGCAGGTCTTGCCTTTTGTTTTTTAATGTCTTACATAGCTGAAAAATATTTTGGCATTGCTGATATTACAGGCGCTTATGTTGCCGGAATTATCTTATGCTCTATCAATGATTCCGATTACATTGAAAGAAAGGTAGACATTAATTCCTATATGCTTTTCGGCCCGGTATTTTTTGCAAGCATCGGATTAAAAACAAATATTGATAATGTTACAGGCTCTATCCTGCTGTTTTCCCTGGGCTTTGTAGTGGTAGGACTTGTGGGAAAGATAATAGGCTGCGGACTTGTCGCAAGATTATGCAAATTTAACGCACACGATTCCTTAAAGATCGGCGTGGGAATGATGACCAGAGGAGAGGTTGCCCTGATCGTGGCACAAAAGGGACTTTCTGTGGGATTGTTAGAGCCGGTATATTTTACATCAGTTATTTTATTGATCATTGTTTCTTCCATTTCAACGCCGATTCTTTTGAAGATCTTATATTCAAAGGATAAAGAGCCGGAAAAAGTATCTGTAAATTGAGGATGATCATGCATCAAAAAGAATTAAAATACAGTAAGCTGATGGAAGATTTAAAAAAGAAGATCCTGGAAGGGCAGATTAAAGCCGGAGATAAGCTTCCGTCAGAGAATGAATTATCTGTGTCATATCAGATCAGCCGTCAAACTGTAAGAAAAGCCCTTTCTCTTTTACAAAACGAAGGGTATGTTCTTGCTGAACATGGAAGAGGAACTTTCTGTACTGTTCCTGCCCATCATAAGGGAAATTCCAAAAATATTGCTGTGATCACTACCTATCTATCTGATTATATTTTTCCAAGAGTGATACAGGGGATTGATTCTGTCTTAACAGAAGAAGGGTACAGCATTATTTTAAAAAATACAAGAAATTCAAGAAGCC
>ULTX01019965.1_pt1 | contig 10205 bp, 8 predicted proteins | sample 1958041 | NCBI WGS metagenome assembly ULTX01 (sample SAMEA4835747, study PRJEB28245) | human gut metagenome | biome: gut microbiome; material: fecal sample | place: Denmark | collected 2008
AGGAATATTCAGACAGCGACATCGTGCTGCAGACGCTCATCGATGAGAACACTGACGAGGAGCTCAGCATCCACACTCCATATGTGACACGCACAGTGACGATCCAGCAACAGCAGCGCATTCCGCTGTATGTGAACGGTAAGCTGAAGTCCGCATAGGAGCTTGCACAGTTGAATATACATGTGAAGAGCTACACCAAGTTGTAGCGTTAGCAGATCTACTTTACCAACCTCTATGCACAGGATGCACAGGGCGACAAGGCTCTGCAGCTTCGTGTCAGACAGTACAAGGCATATCTCGATCAGCTCGGACTCTCCTACAGCGTCTCTCAGGACACAATTATGGCTGCAATCCAGCAGTCAGACATGACGGATGCTTAGAAAGCTACAGTCGCAATGTAGATGAAAGCCATCTACGACGCCATTACAACCAATCTGTAGTTCTACGGATCGGAGACGCCGCACAAGGACACGTACAACTATATTGCGAAACTTATACAGTACCTTCCGGAGGTGACAGAATGAGTCTTCCTCAGTATATGATCACTGACTTGCCGCAGTATGTGAACATCACAGACCGCAGCAAGTTTCAGAACTCCATAGTATAGCCGGGCGCTGCACTTATATTCAGCTAGGACGGAGCATCTCTCACAGTCAAGCTTCCTTCAGGCATCTTTCAGAGTGTCTCAGGAGATATGAGCGATTCCACGTATCAGAATATCATGGGCATCATCGGAGACACATCCGCCGCCAGCAACAACGCACTTTGACGGGGTACATTTGTTAGTAGTTCTGATGCGCTCCGTGCAGAGCGCACTGAATGTATCCACAAGCCAATGTAAAAACAGGAATACAACATGGCAGAAAAGAATGTACAGCTCAAGTGCGGTTAGGACTTGCTGTATCCGAAGACGAAGCTCGCTATGGTGGACGGGCTCATCGATCAGGAGACAGGAAAGATCGACACTGCGCTTCTCCCGAAGACAGGGATTGACATCAAGTACAACAACGGCATGATCTAGCAGGGAGTCACGTAGATCAACTTCGCAGGCACTGTTACAGTGTAGAAGACTGCGGACGGCGTTGTCAAAGCACGTATCGGCTAGAACCAGAACAGCTCCAACTTCAACTCCAAGGACGGCGTTACCGACGGTACTGTGTCGTACTCCGGAATCACTGCGAAGAGTATGATCATGACGACACCCGCCGATTAGACGTGGGGTATCGGAGACTGGGCTGCAGGTTCCACGCATTCCGGCTTCAACGCAACCACGGCTTCTTCGCAGAACGTCACTGTGACGACAGCCGGAAATATCCACTTCTAGTAGGAGAACAGCTCCTTCACCGCACAAGTCATCGACTGGTCCGGTGTTGCAGCACAGACCACCTTCGCTGTTGCCTCTGACGGAATGGTTACGCCCTCCGGCGACGCCGGAATCACATGCTCCATCGCCAGCTACGGCACAGAAACAAATGCGCCTGCAGCTGTGGGCAACATGGGCAAGCCGACGTTCACGTTCGACATGAAGCAGCTTCTTCCTTAGGGTGGACGCTTCCACTTCAAGATTGTGCATAACAACGGCACATAGGGCGCCTTCACATGGGAGATGGAGTAGCTGTTCTACAATGCAGGTACGACGCCGACAGTTGCGACGCCTGCAATTGAGTTTGCTTCGTCCGATACAACTCAGGTGTCCGGTGTCAGCTACATCAGCAGCGGGACGCTGAATGTTACGTCCGCGCAGATTGCGAACCTCAACAAGCGAGCTGCAACGACTGGCAACAAGGTTGCAGTCTCCGGCTCCTACACGACGTACACATACAATGCGTCGCATCTGCAGGACTATACGCTTTAGTAGAACGACGTCACTGCGTTCGCTTCCACTGTCACTCTCGCAACGGGCAAGTCTCTTGCAGGCAACCTGTCTGTGAACATGAATGCGACCAATGCGTATGCGACCTCCGGCAATGTAGCCAGCAACGCCATCGCGTCTCTTGTCGACACTCTTGCAGCAGGAACGACAGATGCCACGGCCAACGAGTCCTTCAAGACCTAGACCTACAGGCTGAAAGCCGACTGCGCCACACCTTGGGACAGCACGTAGAGCCTCGCAGCCAACGACGGTCTGCAGCAGATGCACAAGCAGCTCAAATATCCGACGCAGAACTTCTCTGCGTACACTCCTGCAGGACCTGATTACTCGGGACTCACAGGATTCAGGTACTACATCAGAAGCTTCACGTTTGTCGGTACCAAGTTCGGAGGCACGTTCACGTTCGGCAACCTCACATAGAGCGATCTGGATGCAGCCAAGCTCACCATTGAAGTGTCCAAGGACGGCTCCATATGGTACGACATCACCAAAACGTAGTCGTACGGAGGTATCCGCGTGTTCGCAGATACTGTTAAGGCTCCGAAGCTGCAATTCGCATTCGCAGACGCCGCTTCCAACGTCATCTACCTCCGCATCGGAATGAACAACACATTCACCAAGGCGTTCACAAGCCTTGCGTTCGCATAAGGAGGTGCTTGAATGAGCTAGAAATTCGTTGCCAACCGCAACTACTTCCATACGTTCTCCAAGATCGGCGTTCAGGAAGACATGTACGTCTTCCAGTCCAAGGTCAAGGGAGGGCACACTGTATCCGCATAGGACGTTCGCGCATAGAACGGTCTGCTTCCTGTCGGAGCCACTTTCGATGAGCTGAAGGCACTTTACGTGGCGAACGCGAACGGGTAGCAGGCTGTGATGAAGATGTACTAGAAGTACTCTCTCAGCCGCATTGCTGACTCCAACGTGAACAACAAGTACCAGGCATGGCAGATCATCGACGGCGGCAAACCGGTGCAGGGCTTTATCGCTCCCACCGACGTGCTGGACGCTTCCGGCAATCCGGCTCTCGGCTACACTGCCAAGATGTACAAGTAGGATGGCACTACGCAGATCGCAGGAACAGACGGCAACTGGGTGTTCGACTACTACTCCGGACTTGTGCTGTTCGAGAAGGGCAAGGAGCCGTAGTCCCTCGGATGGGGCATGGTGAAGCTGTCCGCTTTCGCCTATATAGGAAAAACTGTTAAGCAGCACCTTGACTCCATCACCTCTGTTGCAGGTGTTGTGTATTAGATAATCTAACCAAAGGAATCATATAATGGCTAATCTTAATGTCAGACTTAAAAATCAGACTGGCGATATTCTGTATCCGTAGACGCTCGCAGCGAACGTTCTGAACCTTGATACGTTTATCCAGTCCCAGATCTCTTCTGCAGGTCTTTTGAAGCGCTCTATTGTAACCGAGCTCCCGACTGAGAACATCAGTGAGACTACGATCTACATGATCCTCAAGTCTCCGGCAGGTTCCGGTCAGAACGTGTACAATGAGTACATGTACATCAACGGCGCGTGGGAACTCATCGGTGACACGGCTGTCGACCTCACGGGATATGCGACCGAAACGTACGTGACGAATGCGATCAAGGATAAGGCCGATAAGGCAACCACGCTCGCGGGTTACGGCATCACTGATGCTGCTTCTGATTAGGAGCTCGCAGCTGCCAAGGCCGAGCTGCAGGGTAACATCGATGCTAAGGCTGATGCCACTGCGGTCACGGCTCTTGAAAGTACCGTTGCAAACAAAGCGAATCAGGCGGATCTGGATACGCTGGAAACCACGGTCAACGGCCTTGTCTCCAGTCAGATCACGTACTAGGTGATTGCATAATCACTTCTCCCTTGAACTGACAACTAAGACGCAAGGGATCTCTTCCTTTGCGTCTTTTTATTAGGAGACACAATGGCAGCGACCACTAAAAATGTATACTTGAAAAATGCAGCGGGTTAGACACTGTACCCGTATACTACCAATGTGCCTCATAAAACTTAGTTCTCGTTTGCCGATGGCTAGCTTGCGCTTAACTTCGATAAAGTCAGAGACGGGCTAGGTCTTACCAGCGACAGCTTCAGCTTCAGTCTTCCTTATCAGATCTTCTCACAGGTAACCGACAACCAGGTCATACTCAGCGGACTGCCTGTAGGAATCAAGACGGCTCTTGGAAACTACTATCCTGTATAGAAGAACTCTCTGCAGTTCACATAGACAGGAATCAAGCTGACAGTCACAAGATATCTCGCATACGACGGACTTGATACATTCTCCGGCACATGGACAGCTTACTTTGCCTGCGGACGCGACGGTCAACAGGGAATACAGGGACCGCAGGGACAGCCAGGTCCGGCTAATACGCTTACCATAGGCACCGTCTCTTCCGGCGGCACTGCTTCAGCTAACATTACCGGCACTTCACCTTCACAGGTACTGAACTTAGTGCTGCCAAAGGGTGACACAGGACAGCCGGGAACTGCAGGAGCATCTGCGTATCAGGTATGGATCAGCAACGGCAATGCAGGTACATAGACCGACTTCCTCAACTCTCTTAAGGCTACAGGCTACAGACACCCGTTCACTGCGGCGGATATCTCCAACGATACACTGACCATAACGACAACAGGCACTCCTGTATCCATATCCGATCAGACATCTGTAACATATCCGCTCCAATTCGGTTCGTACACTGTCACAGGGAATCAGACAGCCATCAATATGGCTGTCAATCTGAGCGCAATAGGCAAGAGTGTGAGCGGCACATGGTACGTTAACTTCGCTGCAGGCGGACCCGGAGCATAGCCTTCCGGCACATATATTACAGAGCAGACCAGCGCGTCGTTCACACCTGCAGCGAACAATATCTATAAGCACACTATTGTATCAGGTTAGAGCATCTCATTCGTTTCTACCAACATGAGCGCAGGCAGATGCTCCACATTTGAGCTGTGGCTTGTAATGGGCGGCACGGTTGTCAGTTTCTCACTTCCGGATAACCTGACATGGATAGGAGCCGCGCCCAGCTTCGACAGTGCCAATACGCTGTATGCACTTGTAATAAGATGGGACGGATAGAGCTACATAGCCAATCTGGCATATACAAAGACTGTCGCATAAGGAGTATGAATGTACGCTAAGATATAGAACGGTTCCGTGGTTTATCCTCCACGGAACGACGGAAACAGATTCAATGTCGATACCTGCGTGTAGTGGCTGCAATAGCATGGCTTCACTGATATGACGGCATAGCAGATCGCTCCTTATCTCACACATGAGACAGTGGATTATACAGCTTTTGACAACGCATGCCAGATGTTCCGTCAGGTCTGTTACCAGATAGGTGGAGCCATAGGCAACGCATAGTTCAAAGGAGGCTTCGACTAGTACGCCTCTTTCATCGATTCACAGTACGCACAATAGAATCCGGCACAGGCTGCTTTATACGCTGCAATGTGGTCCGGTGCTAATGAGTATGTCAAATATGAAGGCTCCAAGATCGGTCTCGGTCAGCCTGACTGGTGGTACAAGTGCTGGAACATACAGAGGGAAGCATAATGCCTAACACATAGAAAATATACACAGACGCTTAGATGGCTGTTGATCCGCCTGTCGGAGCATTCACTGTATTCCATGGATACAACAATGGAATGGATAGTACTGACGGTGTCGGGTTGAGGATCCTCAAAAGCGACGGCACTATATAGAAGGTCGACGACAATGATGCGTACCTGAAACTGTCAGGCGGGACGATGACTGGCGTTATCAACAGAAACGGAGTCATTGCAGGCAATCCAACCAAGGGCGGTTACGTCGCTGTGTGGGGCAACGCAACCAGTTCTAATGACGGCGCGGATATAGTTCTTTTCGATAAAGACAATACCTCCAATCAAGGTCATTTTCTTCTACAAGCCAGTAACGGCACAAACGCTGTAGGTCTTCGCGGCAAACCTGATGGCACGTTGACGTGGGGCAGCAAAAATATCGTTCGCTCTGTTGTAACTGATTCTGGAACTGCTGATGCCAACGGCAACATAAGCCAGGGTACGATGTTCACAGGATAGGCCATTCCGTCCTCGGCAGATCTTGATACGTACACTACGCCAGGTTACTATTATAATCTTGCCAATGCAGCATGTTCGACTATGTCACATCACCCGTCCAAGCTGGCAGGTGTACTGCATGTAGAGGGACACACAGGATCGGGCATACTTATACAGACATGGTAGGACTATCAGACAAATAACGATCAGGGCGACTCATGGTAGCGCAGATACTACAATGGAACATGGTCATTGTGGTACAGAAGATAGCTGGTAGGACCAAGAACAATATACGTAGGTGCGACACGATAGATTAAAACAGTACAGCAGCTGATGTACTATCTTAACGGCAGAGGCTCGCTGTCAAGATTGACAACTGTGTCCTTCGATGACGGCACATATACAGGCACGCTAGGTATAACTCGTACAAGTGTGTCGCTCACAAGTACATCAAAAGACGCCAGCAAGGTTACACTGTCCGGCGACGTGACTCTCAGTTACTGCAATACTGCAAGCTGCTAGTATCTGACTTTCGCAGGAGGTCTGGCGATTCAGGACAGCATACGTTGTGCAGTCGAGCACTGTACAGTGACAGGTCCAAGCAGAATAGCTATTGCGCTGGTAAGAAACGTATCCATATATATAAATGATGTTGCAGCTACACGCACAGGAATTGTTGGAGACGTGTTCAGTATAGCGAACACAGCGAATGTAGGTATCAATAATTGTTCGGCTACAGGTTACTCAACATCAGGAGGGGCGGCATTCACTATTGGCAGCTGCAACTACGTAACGTTTACTGGAACCAATACAGCGCGTACTTCGGCGTACGCAGTATACATGACTAACAGCTTTATCTAGTTCAACTCCAACAGCACAATCAATTATAACAACATAGGTTCCGTGTAGCTCAATTCCAATTTCCGCAATCTGTGTGTTATGTATAGCAGTATCACAGTAAACAGATCAGGAACAACCGCTGCAACTAAATGCGCACCAGCCAACAAGACAATAGGTAACAGCAACAGCCTGAACTCGCTTCCTGCCAGCTACTAACAGCAAGGTGACCAATGAAATACGCAGTATCCAATACAACCCAGTCAGTCATTGCAATACACGACGACAATCAGGACGTCGAGAGTCTATATCCTAATTGTACAGTGTATCAGTCTGTATAGACATATCAGCTTGGCGATACGTTCGTGATTCCTCCTGCCACATACCAGGAGCTCACCGAATTCCTGTATCAGGAAAAATGCAAGGTTGCATATGGCGGAGTCACTGTCGTCAGAGATTCTCAGCACTATACATTCGAAACCACGCAGGATTCCATTACGATGTGCAACAGCCTTGCGCTGGCTATTGCATCGCAACCGGACACATATACTATATACTGGAAGTGCTGGTGTGACGGTATGCCTAAAATGCTATAGCTTACAAAGGTACAGTTCAAAGCTATATTTGCGTTCGGTATACAGATGATCAATTAGGCGTTCGCTGTGTAGGGCACGCTCAACGCAACGGTACAGAGCATGCTCTCATAGCAGATGCAGGATCAGGAATACATAGCACAGTTCAAGCAGCAGGCGGAAGAAGCTTTCTCGGCAGTCAACACTGTATTTAACATTACATAGGCGTCGGACTCTTCTTTGACTGAAGCACAGTGATGTTAGACTATAGATGTACATTGTAACGCATAATGTACCTCCGTATGTTTTCCCGCGTCGTCACCATACCGGCGCGGGATTTTTATTTCGCAATCTGTGTGCTGTATTTATCGTACTGTTCCTGTGTGATCTTTCCCTGCTGCAGCTGCTATGTCAGCCACTTCTAGTCCTGAGCATAATTGTACTTTGCAGTGTCCATGCAGCCTGCACCAAAATACATAGCACAGCCAAGCAGCACCGTAATAAGTATCTTTCTCATTCTGCCTCCAATATAGCTTGTGTCTGCTGATACGCTTCTTCGCGCATACCGAAACCATCCGACCATTTGAGCAGATTCCCGTTGTAGCTCTATACGGGTCTTATCAGATGTACATTTGGAAGTTCCAGATATCCTGCCTACTTCAACTGCATCACTTCTCTGTCCATAACAGCATTGAGCAGCTGCAGCAGTCCTGCTATTCCCTGCACCTGTCCATCGTACTTTGTAGGCGGTGTCAGCACCACGTACACATCATCGTACTTTGCTGTCTACTGAACCGAAGGCAACGGTATATTGTTGAGTACACCGCCATCTCCGTACAGCTCCTGGCCGACTTTAACAGGCATGAACAGAAACGGAATACTCGTAGCTGCAAGCACCCATGTCGGCGTGGCAGCCTTCATGTGACTCGTATAGTCATTAAGTCTGGTGACAGATACCTGCACACGGTCCATTGCACTGACTGTCATGTTCTGCAGAAGGAATCCTGCGAGTCCGGTATTGTCGATGATGTAGTTGCTCTTGCTGTATGCGCTCTTGACAGCCTGCACAGGTGCAAGCTCCATCCACTAAGAGATGCTCTTGTTTTCCATTAGGTCTGTGAACCATGCGCTGTTATGTCCGCTGTAATACAGACCGCTGAATAGTGCACCACCTGAAGATGCGAGAACCTTGCCCGGAACAGCTCCATGCTGCTAGAAGGCTCTGTATACCCCTGTGAGTATCTACGGAGACATTACACCACCGCCCTGAGCAACAAGCAGCGTGTTGTCCAAGTACTTTATGTCGTTGGAAATAGAGTCTGACATTTACGTGCTCCTTATTTTTAGACTACAAGGAAACCAGCGTCTGTCTATAAGGATACCTATGTTTACCATACTTCAGCTTAAGAACAGCCAGCCTCTGAATCAGGCTTGTCAACAGTACATAAGAGAAACTCTCAATAAATTTTCATTAACAACGGACGGTCTGTGGCTGCGCACGTTAAAGCTCGATGAGGTGCAGTTCAAGTGGTGCCCGGCAATGCAGTAGTCGGACATTCTCGGAGCCTTCTGCCCTGTGAGCAGCGACACTGTATATATCCAGTCGCCTGAACTGTCTGTTAATCTTGAATAGGATGCATAGACATAGCTGCAGATCACATGGCTGTAGAGCATATTCTCCACAGTTGTGCATTAGCTGAGGCACATGTATCAGTGGCGGAAGAACAAGTTCTCCTATACGCTGGCTTCGCTTCCGCTTCTCAGACAGGTTACTCTGTAGAAAGACGCATAGCGCGTTCAGGTGTCCGCCTAGTTGTTCGCCTAGAGAGAAGCTGTAATACGCAACTAGAAGCGCAACATATCCAAAGGCTGGATGAAGGAAGTTGCAGTAGGGAGTGATTCAAATGCGTAATATACTGATTGCTGTTCTGTTGATATGTTCGATCGTTTTCGTGGTAAGCTGTCAGTCGGTTACATAGCGTTAGTACTATGAACCTACATAGCAGACAAGCTTCGTGGGAACAGACGGGCTCACAAGAGGCGCTGTCAAGAGCTAGAAGGGAAAGAACGGCATTCCCGATTTCTCGCAAAATAAAACTTTCAGTTTCAATCTGCTTAATTTGTAACAGGGAGCAACCATGGCGAAATATATTCAGCCGAAGCATAAGACAGACTTTTCCAATGCCTATGTGTAGCCAGGGAAAATGTTGCTTTTTGTATAGTCCGATTCATCTTAGGGATATGTACTTACAGGCAAGAATTCCGCAGGTCAGTTCGTTCGCATATCTGAGCAGAAGCAGGGCATAACATAGGAACAGGTACAGGCTATATCTCTCAGAAATGCTTTAGTGTTCGGTTAAGGAGCTTAGATGTATTAGAAGAGATATACAAGATCACTTGCAAACCCTTTCAGCACACGGTCCAACAGGTTCTTTCCAAAGACCATCAAATAGTGCTTCGACTGGGCATAGTACATGCATGACAGATTTCCTGTCATAGGTACAGCTATCAACAAGGTCGTCAGATACTTCGCTGCCGATATAACAGTAACAAGCAAATAGTCTCCCTCTTAGACTGACATAGACTCGCTCAAGCACACATAGGAGCTGCTCAAGGACGGTTACAATCTGCTGTAGCTTCTGATACGCATTGGCTAGGAGCTTGCCACAATGGGCAATGTGTTCGTATATGCGATGCCTGTGATCAACCGGACACTGTGCTGTCCTGAATGTCGTAAGTTCGTGGTAGCCATGGATAAAGTGGTACCGAAAGTAGATTTTCAGTGGGACGGATAGTGCAAAGGCGTGTGTCCTAAGTGCGGCAAAAAGGTCACTTTTCTGATGGTTGACAAAATCACCAGTGACTAGCTCGGG
>ULTX01057062.1_pt1 | contig 10190 bp, 8 predicted proteins | sample 1958041 | NCBI WGS metagenome assembly ULTX01 (sample SAMEA4835747, study PRJEB28245) | human gut metagenome | biome: gut microbiome; material: fecal sample | place: Denmark | collected 2008
GTCCGCTCGTGGAACACGCCCCATAAAGCCCCACAAACGGAATATCAAAGTTCATATTTCCAAAGCTGCTTGCGATCGACTGTCCAAGCAGATCTCCCGCAAACAACAGATTGATGTTCTCCTTTTTTAACCCTGACTTTTCAATTGCCAGGGAAAGTGCTTCTCTCTGCAGGGCACTCTCTGCCCCCTCCCAGGTATCCGCACCGGATTTATCATCCTCTAAAACCAGATCAAACAATTCGCCAAGCGGTCCCTGTCCCTCCTTCTTACTTACCACGGAAGCACATGACCGGATATAAACAGGCACCGGAATCTTAATTGTTCCCTTCCCCTGTTCAAAAATTGCACCTACTGTTTCCTGCATAAAAAACCTCCTGCCTGTCAAAATAACTCTATTACCTTTATTTTGACAAATCAGAAGGTTTTTATACATTTGCAACTATTCAGAGCCATGCAAAATTATATTCTTTGAATACTTGCATTTATACAGAACATCAATTTCATACGGCTGCTAACCAATTGGAATCACTCTTCCCATCTCTGCTGACGTCCGGTGGGAAATGGAAATCACAGTGCGTTCCCCGGATACTCTCTTTAAGGCCTGCAAAACTTCCTTTTCCGTTTCGGCATCCAGATTGGCCGTAATTTCATCAAGAAGCAATAATCGGGGACTTGCCACTGCTGCCCGCGCAATGGACAGAAGCTGCCACTGTCCCTGGGAAAAAAGCTCCGGTGTACAGATCGTGTCATATCCATCCGGAAGCGCTTCAATTGTGTCCTGCAGGCCGGTAAGCGAAGCAACATTCTTCACCGCCTGATCGGTAATAACCGGATCAAATAATGTAATCTGATCTTTCACGCTTCCCGGCACCATATGGAACGACTGCTCCACATAGCCGAATATCCGGCGTTTATCCCCATCCGGAATGTTGGATGCAGCTATCCCCTGAATCCGCACCTCTCCCTCCTGCGGTTCATAAAGTCCAAGCAGGAGCTTTAAAATCGTACTCTTTCCTGCTCCGGTACGTCCCATGAGCGTCACCCGTTCTCCCTGCTTTACCTGAAAACTCAGCTGCTTCAGAATCTTCCGCTTGTCATATCCAAACGTTACATTCCGGAATTCCACGAACGCCTCTCCATTTTCTTTCCTTTTCTCCGGAAACCTGTTTCCTTCCGGTATCTGTTCTTTCTTCGAAAACTCCCCCCTTTCCAGAAGTTCTTCTCTTTCCGGAAGCTCCTCCAAGGAAAAGAATTCATCGATTCTGCGGATGCCGGCAACCGCGGATTGGATCGTCTGGATCTCCATGCCAAGGCTTTCTACCGGTGTGAAAATCTGTGAAATATAATTCATGACTGCTACCGCTGTACCGGCTGACATTCCAAATAACGTAAGCACGCGCGGACTTCCAGATGCCGAAAGCAGCATGACACAGGCAACAACGATCGCATTCAGAATCAGAACCACCGGAGAATACACCGCATCATAAAAGTTGGTTCTCTCCATGGCACGATAGCTGTCCCCGAGATATTCGTCATATTTCCGTTCCATATAGCTTTCCTTGGAAAGACAGTGAATGGTACGGATATTGCACAGGGTTTCCGGGACGTGTCCCGATGCACGGCTGACCGCTTTCCGGTTCTGTAACTGCGAAATCAGCATATTCTTCTGCACATAACGGGTAAACACAAGCAGGAACGGTAACAGAATCAGTAAAATCATCGATAATCCGCGATTCTTAAACCAGATCACCACAAGGATGCTTACAATCCGGCAGACATCGGCAAACATACTGACAATTCCTGAGGCAAACAGGTTCTCGACCGTATCCACATCACCGACAAACCGCGATACCACCGAGCCCGGCTCCTGTCTGCTTAAATCATCTGCCTTTAAATGTATGAGCTTTTCCATCAGGCCGCTGCGCAGGGTGTGTGTCATTTTCTGACCGAATATAATCAGCAGGCCTTCTCTTGCCGATTCCATAAGACCGGTTAAAGCCAGCAGGCCAAAATAGGCCACAATCCATGCAAAGCCTGCCATCCTCTGTGTCGTCAATCCATCAATGATCCGTGCAAGAATCATGGGCGGTACAAGGGATAACAGAATTGCTCCACAGACAGAACCTGCAATTCCCATCACCAGAAGCAGGTGCTTTCGCATCACCAGTAAAATCATTCCGGAAACGCTTTTCTTATACTTCATCCTTTGCCCCTTCCTGATCCTCAAACAAGCTCCGGTACTCCGGGACTACTTTCAGTAATTCCTCATGGGGTGCGACAACCGTGTTCCCCTGTTCCATCCAGATGACCTTCGACAGCTTCGGAAACAGGTACAGCCGGTGTGAAATCAGCAGTACTATACCGTTCTCTGTTTCCTTCTGCAGATTCTTAAAGATCTCCTGCTCGGTCTTCCGGTCCAGTGCAGAAAACGGATCATCCAGAATCAGCAGCGGGCGTTTGTGGCATAAGGTTCTTGCAAGAGATAGTCTCTGTGCCTGACCGCCGGAAAGTCTTACGCCGCTGCTTCCGATCTTCGTCTGTAATCCGTCCTCCATGGCATCGGCTTCTTCCTTCAGGCACACCTGTCTTAAGTACTCTCCGGCATCGCCCACATCCCCCATCAGGATATTGTTTTCGAGTGTATCATTCATCAGTTCGGGATCATGTCCCAGATAGCCTACTATCGCTGCCCGCCTTGAAGGCTCCATATCTGCCAGTTCCACGTCATCGAACCGGATGCTTCCTTCATATGGATATTCACATAAGAAGACCTTACCCAGGGTTGATTTTCCACAGGCTACCGGTCCTGTAATGCCGATGATCTCTCCTGCATGAGCCGTAAAGGAAAGGTCATGGATGATCTCCTTTGCCTGCGGATAGGCAAAACGCAGATGCTCTACCTGCATTTGACGGATCTGTGCGGGCTCCTGCGCCCTGCTCTCTTCCGGCATTTTCAAAAGCGGACAGATTCTCTTCCAGGAAACCTGTGCCTTATGTACCGCATTGAAAAGCTTCGCTGCACCCGATGCCTTCGTGGAAAGCCTGGTAAAACAGGACAGAAAGGTGGTAAACATCGCAATGTCAAATGTGGTCCAGCCAATGCCCGATACATTTCTTCCACCGAAATATAAAATAAAAAGGACACCTGTCATTGCCGTCACCCGGTATACGGGAGGCAGTACGGCATTCCAAATATTTGCTTTTACCGCCGCCTTCTCATATGCAGTCAGGTTCTCCTCGTAAGCGCTCCATCGCTCCTTTTCACATCCGAAAACCCGATAGGTGATTGCATTTGACACCCGGTCAAGCGTTGCCGTACTTAACCGTCCGGACTGCTCCTTAAAAGCCGCCCCGCTTCTCTGGATCAGAACCTTCATCTTTTCTGCCAGATAATAGGACACCGGAGGGAAGATCATGCATAACAATGCAAGCCGCCAGTCATACCATAACAGCATGCAGGAATAGGCAAGCAGTGCCACTCCGGTATCAAAGATCTCCGTGGTAAATTTCCGCATGCCCTCCACGCAGTCATCCACATCGAGGATCGCCTTTGTCATCACATTGCCGACGCCCTCCTCCTGAAGCTGCACCCGGCTTTTGCGAACCAGCGTTCCATAAAGAATCTGCTTCATTCTCCGGTTTACATTGTTGGCAAACCGCCGCACATAAAATCTCTTGGCATAACGTGAGATCTGTACAACCGCAATTGTCACAACATAGATCAGTACCAGACAGAGCATATCCCGGAATGCTGCTTTTCCATTCAGAATATCAATGAGACACCCCGTCATCTGTCCTTCAAAATACGGACCTGCCAAAAGCCCCACATTATAGATCAGGCCCGATATGGCAACAATGAGCAGCACCGGCCATTCTGCCTTAAAATAAGACAGCACCCGGTCCGGCTTAAATTCTTTTCGTTTCATCTGCCTATACTCCGTGTTCCATCAGGAATTGCTTCCAAAGCTCGTTGTATTTGCCAAGAAGATGGATCTGGTCGTGCGTATATTCTGCGTTCAGATCTCCGTTTTCATCGCAGACTGCTTCATTCATATCAATGTAAAAGAACGTTTCGTTATCAGCAAGCGTTGCAATCGCGTTGTTTCTTGCATTGATGTTACTGTTATTAAAGATCGCATCTGAGCTGCTTTTCTTCCCGGACACTCTCATATTGGCTTCAATAATGATCTTAGCTTCCGGTGCAAGCTCATGAAGGGTATCCACGACCTCCGTATACTTTTGCATGAAATCCTCGGTAGTTCCACGCCCTAACTCATTGATTCCCATCATAATGTAAATCTTGCCATAGTTCTTTGCAGCAAGTACTTCTTCCACGGTGCCTTTTCCTTTGAAGTTCTCCCCCATCACCTTATAGATCGTAAGAGAAGTCTCACACAGGAAATCCGCATGCCCGGAAAGATCCGTATAGTCATATAACCCTACCGTTCTTGAATCCCCGATAAACAACGCATCGTCAAAGTAGCTTTCGTCAACCTTCTTAAAATCATAGGCTGCCGCACGCTGTACCCCTGCGTCCCCATAAATATCCGCTGAAATATGATTGATATATTCGTCGTAGGTACTCTCCCTAAGCGGCTTAAGGCGCTCCAATGGTTCTTTCAGGTCATTACCGGAAACGGTTTCTTCTCCTGCTTCCTGTAAAGAGTTCCCGGACACATCGGTATTGCCCTCCGGTCCTTTAGAATTTCCGGAAGCATCACTCATCTGTCCTTCCTGATCCTGCTGCGCCCCTGTCTCCGTTTCTGCGTTCTGCGTTTCTGTGTTCTGTATTTCTACGTTCTGCGCTTCTTCACTTTCGCCAGCTGCCTCTCCCGGTTCCTGCGTCTCTTCCTGCGAGTCCTCTTTCAGCTCATCAATCTTCTGTTTTTTTGCAAGGATCTCTGCTTTCTTTGCCTCATCAAAAAAATCCCATGGATAAACCTCATCGTTGATTCCCGTAAACACCACGGCTAACAACGGCTGCTTTAAGGGATCATATTCCTGGGTTGCATAAATATTATGAAATCCGCACAATGCCACAATCGTCAGCAGCGCAGTTCCAAGCAGGATTCCTGCAAGGAGCGGACAGTTTTTCAAAAAATTCTTCATCGCAATACGACCTTTCTCAGAAAGTATTAGTATAACAGTTTTAAATTAACTACCCCATATCACTTGCCTATTTTCCCGATAGCACAGGATAAAAATCCTCAGCGTAGCCCGCTACGCCTACGTTTTTTATCCTGCACTCTCAGAAAAATATTCTACGTGAATGGTATAGTTATTTAGAAACTGTTATACTAGAAATTCAGGTACATAAACGGATTTCCTGCCGTACTTGAAACAAAATAAATACTGATCCAGAACAGCACAAATAGCATCAGAATTACAACCGGATTCTTTTTATGCTTTTCGTAAAAATCAAACACTGCCGGAATACAAAGCACAATTCCTATTGCCAGAAGACCACCGTAGCCTTGCAGGTATTTCACAATATCCTGTGCGTTGACTGCAACGCCACCGTTTCCCAAAAGCGGGAACAGTCTGCAAAAGTATGTGCCAAGCTGCCCCGGATCTGTAATTGCAAATACTACCCAGCTTAACGGAATGAGGATCACAAGATAGATATGTCCCAGTACCGGAAGCTTCTGCAAATATTTTCCATACCACAATTTTTCCATAATAATAAGCAGTCCAAGAATTGCTCCCCAAAGCAGGAAATTCACGCCTTCGCCATGCCACAATCCTGTAAGAAGCCAGACAACCACAAGATTAAAAACCATCTTCCCTTTGCCGCAGCGGCTTCCTCCCATCGGGAAATATACATAATCCCGGAACCAGCTTCCAAGTGTCATATGCCATCTGCGGTAAAACTCCGAGATGCTTTTGGACGCATAAGGATGGTGGAAGTTCTCAATAAAATCAAAGCCAAGCATCACCATTAAACCGGATGCCATCAGGGAATAGCCCCAGAAATCAAAATAAAGCTGCAGGGAATAGCCTACTGCACCAAGCCAGGCAAGCGGTGTGGAAATACTCTGGTAACCAATCATCTGCAGATCCTTCCAGAGAATTGCAAGGCGGTCTGCAAGCAGAACCTTCATGGAAAGCCCGATCACAAAATACTGTAATCCGTCCTCAAATCCTTCCAGGGAATAATACCGCAAGGCATAGGTCCGTCCTTCCTCATAGCGCATGATCGGTCCCTGTGCAATCTGCGGAAATACCATAAAATACAGGGCTGTATCCATAAAGCCCGGGGAATCTGCAATCTCTCCCCGATACAGATCTGCCTGATAGGAAATCATCTTAAAGAGATAAAAGCTGATTCCAAGCGGCAGCAGCGAGCCCGACACAAATACCCCAAGTGCCTTAAACGCGATGAGCACTGCCACATCCACACACACGATGCCGGTCAGATACCGTCTTCTGGCTATTTTATGCCATTTCCGGATTTCATACCCGCACCGCTGGTTCCGCATCTGCTTCCCGATAAAGTAATTAAGCCATGTTAGAAAAATAAGTAACAGGATAAAAACAGGTTCTCCCATGGCATAAAACACAATACTGCCAATCAGCAATATCGTGTTTCTGTGTTTTGCGGGAAATGCATAATATACAATCAAAAAGACCGGTAAAAACCGGAACATAAATTCCAAACTAGCAAAGCTGATCATCTTTTGCCTTCTCTCTATCCATTATCGTAACTGTAAAGGTACTGAACAATTATAATCCAATTAATATCATTTCATGAGGCTCCTGAAATACGTTCTCAGAACAGAATGCCCCGGAGCCAGTAAATAATCCCCAGCACCCAGCTTGTGAAAATTCCATACAGAATGACCGGACCTGCAATCGTAAAAATCTTACAGCCCACGCCAAACACCCAGCCTTCCTTCTTAAACTCAATGGCCGGAGCCGCTACGGAATTGGCAAACCCGGTAATCGGAACAAGGGCTCCTGCTCCCGCAAAGGTCACAAGCTTCGAATATACATGAAAGCCGGTCAGAAGTACGCTTAATGCAATCAATGCAAGAGAACAGAAGCCTCCTGCCTGCTGCTCATCCATACCAAGCTCCTGTATTGCCACATTCGTAACAAGCTGTCCCAGTACGCAGATCAGTCCTCCCACGAAAAAGGCCTTCACCATCTGCTTCCAGAGCTGATAGGTGGGTGTGATTTTTCTGACATATTCTTTATATTCCTCTGACATGATTCCTCTCCTTTTTTGACTATAGGATATGGGATCATGCCCGGAATATACATACTTTTTCAAAACTTTATTTACTTTGTTTATAAACAGGATCTGCAGGATATCCACCCTTTAATTTCTGCATGCCGCGCTGGATGGCATCCCTGGAATTCTTCCAGTCTGCATCCTTGTTGCGGTAATCAAATTTTTCGACAAGCCACGAAACATCCTCCTGCAGGCGTTCCATATTGGTCTTCATCAATTGAAACATTGCCGGATAAAACTCTGCCTTTTCCTTATCGTTCAGACGGCTCTGTGCTCCGTCACACAGATCCCCGAAGTGCGGCAGGCAGAAGCCTTTGCCGTTTAATACCTTATCCTTAAATGCCGTATCCTTTGTATAAAGATAAAAGAATGTATCCAGATACCGTTCATACGTGTCAGCTGCCTGCCGGCAGATATAGCAGGACTTCTCCTTCTCACGCACCCACGCCCCGATGGAGCTGGTGGTGTCCGCAGGCTTCTTCATTCTCGCCATAAATCCGGACTTACCCGGCGTAAACTTATTAAACTGCTCCTGCAGCTCCTGATTCATCTTTTTATAATGAGTCTTTAAAATCCATCCGTTTCCGAGCGTATTTCCATAGTCAAACATCTTCTTAAAGTGCATCCGGCAAAACCCGGTACGATCCGTGATCTCCCGCACATCACTTTCCATATATGAGGATCCCGATCCTAATACAAAATCCAGTAAATCCTGCTCCACTACCCGTTCAATAAAGCAGAACGGACATTCATCATCCGCATTGACCGCATCGTTTAACGGTATTGTATATATTTTTTCTTTCATGACAAAACCTCCGGTTTTTTAGTTCCTAACAGACGCATGGTGCCCAGATATTGCTTTAATTCCTGATGATAAAGCTCCGGCTGGAAGGATCCCTCATAAAAATGCCTGCGCATCAGTCCTTCTGTTGTGAAACGGATCATTTCCGAAAGCTGCTCCCGGTTTAAACGTTCATCCAGCTCTTCTCCTGTCGCCTGACTTAAAATCTGCGCATACTTCTCACTTAAAATATTCCGCTTATCCTCTGTCTCGAGCAATACCTCACTGACGTTTTCCAGTCTGCTGTTATTCAAAAACAGCATCATACACGGATAATTGCGCATAACCTGAAGCTCTGCTTCCCTGATCTGCCCAACCAGCCGGAAATAATCCGTCTCTTCCTTATCCACTCCTGTCGTCAATTCCAAAATCACATAACGGATACTGTAATCGTAAATAAACGAATACAGTCCCAGCTTGCTTACAAAATAATGAAACAGTAACCCCTTACTGATTCCGGCCTCACGGACAATATCGTCCGTACTTGCATGTGCATAACCGTTCATGGCAAACACCTTTAAGGAAGCATTGATCATACGATCCTGCTTCTCCTTTTTTAAATCAAAAAACTTCTCATTCATACCCCGGTATCCCTTCCAATTGACTTTCCTGGTCGAAGAAAAATATAACATATTTTTGTCCCTGATTCAAGATGACCGAAGGTAACAATCCCGGAAATCCGGCTGAAAAATTTATAGATTTTTTTGAAACTCTTTCGTATAATTTTCTTTTCTTTTTTCCAAAATAGTATTAAGATATACGTATCAGATCATATTAAAGACGTTGTAACGATTCAGTACCTTCACAGTTACGGTTTGTTACAGAAAGGAGTACGTATATGTCCAAGAAATTTGGTAAGTTTTTATTGTTTTCTGCTGTAGCAGGTGCCGCTGCCTATGGTGTTTATCAGTATCTGCAGAAGAAGGATAAAGCAACGGTTCTTTCCGGTAAGGAGGAAGAGGACGATCCTGATGATTTCAGTGAGGATCTTGATGAAGAACCTGCTCCTTCAAAGGAGCGTTCCTATGTTTCCCTGAATCTTGATAAGGCAGAAGCCTTTGCAACCGAAGCTTTCCAGAAGGCAAAGGAAGTCATTACCGACTCTGTCCAGAAGGTGAAGGAAACCGTATTGGAATCCGCTGAAAAGTCCGAGGCAAAGCCTGTGGAGGCTGTAGAAAAACCGGCAGCTAAAGAAGCTCCTGCGGAAGAGACTGAAACTGAACCACCGGCTGCTGAAGCCACTAAGGAAACTATTTCTGAAGAAGCTGCTCCCGCAACGAAAGAATCTTCCACTCCCGAAGCTCCGGCAGAAGAACCGGTTAAAGAAAACACCGCTTCTGTTACTGAAGAATTTCCTCTGGAATAGGAATGAATGTAAGATTCTTTTCCTGACATTAACAAATAAACAGTGAGCATTTAAAAAGCTGCGTGGCTATCGTCCACACAGCTTTTGTTTTTATTTTTTGCTTATATTTCCTGCTTTCAGTTGTCTGTCTTTTCTGTCTTATTTCCTGTCCGTTGCTACTTTGCAGTCTTTTCCCTGATAAGTGCAATCAGTTCATCCTTCATATCTCTTGCCTTGTCCTTGATTCGCGGTGTCGCCGAGGTAGAGGTCAGGATCGCTGCAATCATCTTTGTTGCAACATCATACTGGCCGATATCCATGGCAAGTGCTGCCACCAGATAATCCACCGTCATTTCATCCATACCACACATCGGATAGCTGCTCTCGGTCATTCTGGCATTTACAAATCCTTCATAGGCATTTTTTAAATATTCCAGCTCCTGCTCCTTAAGCTCCTTCAGCCTTTCCGTATCCTCCGGTGCTTCCTTTAAAAGTTCTTCCCGCATACAGCGTACCAGCCAGCCGCATTTCAGACAGATATAAGCCTTTTCGCTTGCCTTTGCATGCTTTACAATGGCATTTAAAAGACACATCTTATTACGTTCGAGCGCCTCTTCCAGAGTATAGGTTTCCTTTTCTTCTGTGTTCCCATGATAAGAGCTTGAAATATTCTCGCGAATTGCTTTGGCCTGCGAGGGAGCCAGTGTTCCGAAATATCTGCCCAATGCTGCATATCCACACTTCGGACATACAATTGCTTCATACTTTAA
>ULTX01013023.1_pt1 | contig 10158 bp, 8 predicted proteins | sample 1958041 | NCBI WGS metagenome assembly ULTX01 (sample SAMEA4835747, study PRJEB28245) | human gut metagenome | biome: gut microbiome; material: fecal sample | place: Denmark | collected 2008
TCTCCTGGACGGAAGCCAGACAGACTAAAATATCAATATTTCCTCCTGGACGGAAGTCGGACAGACTAAAATATCAATATTTCCTCCTGGACGGAAGACCAGCTAATCCGAATTAATCCAGGTTAGCCGTAAAAGGCGGTCCTTTCACCTCTTCTTTTCCCGCCTCAGGTTGGGCTATCCCACCATCTACCTCCGGAACCCACTGATTGATTTCTTCCTGCGTCACACCCGGCAGCGCCGTTTCCTCTCCAGCCGTTTTCTCTTCAGCCGGCATCAAATCTTCCTCATTCCCGATGTTCGCCCCAAAGCGGCTCACACTTAAAATGATGCCAATATAGACACAACTAATCACTGTTGAAGTTCCACCCCTGCTAATCAAAGGCAAAGGTTGACCGGTCACAGGAAAAACCCCCACAGCTACCGCCATATTCACCAATGCTTGAGTTACAATTAGCAACCCACATCCCAAAACCAAGAATTTTGGGAACAAAGTATGACATCTTCGGGCAATCATCGCCACGCGTATCATCAACGCCAGATATAAGAACAAGACGAAGAAACCGCCCACCAATCCCATCTCTTCAATAATGATGGCATAGATAAAATCAGAATAAGCCTGCGGCAAAAAGTCTCGTTGCTGGCCATGCCCAGGCTTCTTTCCCAATAAGCCGCCCTGAACAATGGCAATTTTAGCGTGATCTTCCTGATAATGTTCGTCGTCAAGTGTTAATACTTTACCTTCCTTGGTATCTAAACGATCTCCAGAAGAAGAGAATCGTTCGATACGGGCTTTCCATGTATGGAAACGATCGGGCATATATTCCATCACAGAATCAGGAGTCACAAACAATAAAGTCAACAACAAGACTAACGAGGCAACGCAAAATCCGACCAATTTAAAGATTCGCTTCAGATGGATTTGCCCGATAAACATCATCATCACCATGATGGTAAAAAGAAGCACTGCCGTTGAACCATTATTGAAGAAGATAAAACCACAGGCCAAACCTACCCCAATCAAAATATACTTAAACATTTGAGCATCGGTAAATTTATCCCGTTTACTCAAAACCAATGCCATATAACAAACGGCAGATAGCTTCGCCAATTCAGAAGGTTGGAAACGAATGCCAAGAATCTCCATCCAACGAGGTTCTCCATTGATTTCAACACCCACAAAAGGAGTAATCGCCAAAAGGAAAATCGCAACAGGCAAGAACAATCCAAATCCTATAAAGACCTTATACGGGAGATTATGCAAGATCAATACGCCGGCAAAACCCATCAATAAAAAAGAGGCATGGCGAATGATCGGCATCCAATAATTTGCATTCCGATAAGCGATCGTACTGGTCGCACTAAATACCTCCGTCACCGAGATCAGACACAAAAACATGAATATGATCCAAATGACACGGTCGCCCTTAAATAATCTACTCGCCAGATCCATAATATTACCTTTCTATTTGTTAGAGATTACGGACACACGCCTTAAACTGATCTCCTCGATCTTCGTAGCAAGTAAACAAGTCGAAGCTGGCACAACACGGAGAAAGCAACACAGTATCGCCCTTCTGTGCTAACCGATACGCTTTATTCACGGCCTCTCCCATCGAACCGGCATCTTCTATCTGAGCAATCTTATCATCAAAGAAGGTATGTAATTTCCGGTTATCAACACCCAAGAAGATTAAAGCCCGTACCTTCTCTTTTACCAACGCTTCTATTTCAGTATAGTCGTTACCTTTATCAGTTCCACCCAAGATCAAAACGACAGGAGTACGCATTGATTGCAAGGCATACCAACAAGAATTGACATTGGTAGCTTTCGAATCATTGATATAATCCACGCCACGTACACGAGCTACTTTTTCCAACCGATGTTCAACACCAGCAAAGTTCTTTAAAGAAGCTCGGATCTTCTCGTCATGGATATCCATAATCTTAGCTGCAATAGTTGATGCCAGCGAATTATACAGATTATGTTTTCCTGTCAATGCTAATAAATCTTGTTCCATTGTGAAAGTCCCGTTTTCAGTTTCTACGATTACTTGATTATTTTCCACATATCCCTTAGTACCTTCTTCATGTGTTTCAGCAAAAGGGTAAAGAGTTGCCTTTGGATGATGTTTCTTGATCTCGCGGGCGATAATCGGGTCATCATTCCAAAAGATGAAAGCATCTTTCTCTGTCTGATTTTGAATAATACGGAATTTGGCATCCACATAATTCTGCATTTCATAATTATAACGATCCAAATGATCAGGAGTAATATTCAGCAGAATAGCTATATCAGCCTTGAAATCGTACATATTATCCAATTGGAAACTGCTTAATTCGATAACATAAACCGGATGTGGATTCTCGGCTACTTGTAAAGCCAGACTATTTCCTACATTACCAGCCAATCCTGCATCTACACCAGCTTCCGTCAACAAATGATGAGTTAACAAGGTAGTCGTTGTCTTCCCATTGCTACCGGTAATACAAATCATCTTCGCATCCGTATAACGACCAGCAAATTCAATCTCCGAAATAATAGGTGTACCCTGCGCTTTCAGTTTCTGAATAATGGGTGCCTTATCCGGAATTCCCGGGCTTTTGATTACTTCATCGGCATTCAAGATGTCAGATTCCGTATGTTGTCCTTCTTCCCAGCGAATCGCATGGGAATCCAGCATTTCCTTATACTTGGGTTTGATAACAGAAAGATCAGATACAAACACATCGAAGCCTTCCTTCTTAGCCAGAACCGCAGCACCTGCACCGCTTTCACCTGCCCCCAATACAACAATTCTCTTACTCATCTTTATCTCATCTTTAACGTAACAATCGTAATAACTGCCAGAATAATACCGATTAACCAAAAGCGAACCACAATCTTCGACTCTGGCACTTTATTCAACGGTTTTTGTATCAACGCCTGAATACCGGCATTTCCAGCTTTCTGGAAATGATGGTGCAAAGGTGCCATCTTAAAGATACGACGTCCTTCTCCATATTTCTTCTTTGTATATTTAAAGTAACAAGTCTGTAAGATAACCGACAGACTTTCTACCAAAAAGATTCCGCATAGAATCGGGATCAGCAATTCTTTCCGGATGATAATGGCAAATACAGCGATAATTCCTCCCAATGTCAGACTTCCTGTATCTCCCATAAATACTTGCGCCGGGAAAGCATTGTACCACAAGAACCCAATAGTAGCACCAATGAAGGCTGATGCGAAGACAGTTAATTCTTCAGCACCTGGAATAAACATAATATTCAGGAATGAGGCAAACTGGAAGTGGGATGACATATATGCCAAGATACCCAGCGCAACACCAATGATAGCCGATGTTCCGGCGGCCAATCCATCCAATCCGTCTGTCAGATTGGCTCCATTAGAAACAGCTGTTACCACAAAAATCACCATGGCGACGAATAATATCCAAGCCGCTTCTTGCTTGTATTCGCCGGCCCAGTCAACCAGCATGGCATAATCAAAGTTATTGTTCTTGACGAACGGAATGGTTGTCTTGGTAGATTTCTTTTCCTGCGTATGGAATTTCACCGTTTCAATCACATTATCATGGCGAACCTCCATATTTTCCTTAATTACCACATCGGGACTTAGAAACAAAACCAAACCAACGATCAATCCCAACCCAACCTGTCCGATAATCTTGAACCGGCCATGCATGCCTTCCTTGTTCTTCTTGAATACCTTAATATAATCATCGGCAAAGCCCAAGGCTCCTAACCAAAGAGTGGTAACAAGCATGAGCAAGACATAAATATTACTTAATCGGGCACAAAGTAATGTCGGGACCAGAATTGCAATGATAATGATAATACCTCCCATAGTAGGTGTTCCCTTCTTGCTATATTCTCCCTCAAGTCCCAAATTACGAATCGTTTCCCCGATCTGTAAATACTGTAACCGATCTATGATTTTCCGACCGATTGCCGTGGATATAAACAATGAAAGTATCAATGCCAAACCCGAACGGAAGGAGACGTACTTAAACATACCCGCACCCGGAAAATCCAACTGATCCAAATAATTAAACAAATAATATAACATGTCTCTTACGCTTGTTGATTAGCAAACAAGTTCCTTACTATTTCCCGATCATCAAAATGATGTTTCACACCTTTTATTTCCTGATAATCTTCATGTCCTTTTCCAGCAATCAGAATGACATCGCCTTTCTGTGCCAGTTTGGCTGCCGTTTTGATTGCTTGCTCCCGATCTGTAATACATAACGTCTGTTCCAGATCAGCAGGTGTCAATTCTGCTACCATATCCTGTATAATGGTATCCGGTTCCTCAAAGCGAGGATTATCAGAGGTCAAAATCACCTGGTCACTCAGTCGAACAGCTTCTTTGGCCATCATCGGACGTTTTCCTTTATCCCGGTTTCCTCCACATCCGACTACGGTAATTACCTTTCCATTGCCATCCAACACTTCATGAATACCATTCAATACATTGGTTAAGGCATCAGGAGTATGAGCATAATCCACAATCGCAGTATATCCTTTAGGCGAACGGATCGTTTCAAATCGCCCAGAAACTGAATGCAGGGTACTCAACACCAGCAGAACGTCTTCCGGATCTTTTCCCAAGCTCACGGCAGCACCATAGACAGCCAACAAGTTATATGCATTGAAACGACCGACAAAGTGAACCGATACTTCCCGATTATTTATCAACAGTTCCGTTCCGTCGAAATGTGATTCCAATATCTTTCCCTTGAAATCAGCTAATGTCCGTAAAGAGTAAGTCAATTTCTTAGCTACCGTATTTTGCAGCATCACCATTCCAGACTTATCATCCAGATTTGTCAGAGCAAAAGCAGTTTTCGGCAGGTCATCAAAGAATTTCTTCTTCGCTTTCAGATAATTCTCTACCGTTTTATGATAATCCAAATGATCTCGTGTCAGATTCGTAAAAATACCGCCATTAAAAGAAAGACCACTGATACGTTTCTGATCGATCGAATGCGAACTTACTTCCATAAAGGCATATTCACACCCAGCTTCCACCATACGAGCCATCAACGCATGCAGCGTTATCGGATCGGGTGTTGTATGTTCTGTTGGAATAGCTTCGCCATCTATATAATTACAAACCGTAGAAATAAGTCCGACCTTATGTCCTAGTTTCCGGAACATCTGATATAATAAGGTAGCAATCGTTGTTTTTCCGTTCGTACCTGTAACACCCACCAATACCAGTTTATCTGAAGGGTGGCCATACCATGCGGAAAGTAACTTACCTAAAGCCTCGGCAGAGTCTTTTACCACCACGAATATACTTTGATCATTCAAGCCTTCCGGTATTTCCTCGCAGACCACTGCTGCTGCACCTTTTTCCAATGCTCCAGCAATATAGGTATGACCATCTACCGCTGTTCCCCGAACGGCTACAAACAGAAAACCTGGTTCAATCCGACGGGAATCGGACTGAATTCCTGCAATCTCCGCTTGCAGAGTTCCTGTCACAACAGGAGCATCCAATACTTGAATCAGTTTTTGTAATTCCATAGTCACTTTAATGTTAATAATATAGTTTGTCCTTTTGAAACACGACGTCCCGGAGAAATACTCTGGGAAGTTACACGACCGGCACCCGACAATGTAACCCGCAAACCTGCAGACTCTAGTAAAAAGACAGCGTCTTTCGCATCCATGCCAAACACAGCCGGCACCAATCCATTTCGTACTGTGACATCTTCCAAAACAATCCGGTTCCGCTCCTTATCCCGGGTTGTCTTTACCCAGTTCGTTTCTGTACTGTCACTATCAAATGTAATATCCAGTTCATCCAACACATTTTCGACAGCCCTTTTCTCTCCTCCCTTTACCATGGGTAAGAAGACCGCCGTCGAATCCGGTTTCATCTCATCTATCGGAATCGAAATATGACTTGAATAAATCTTTTCTGCAATAGCTTTCACGACTCCACCCGACATCGTACCACCCGAAGGATACCCGATTCTCGGCTGACGAATCACCACGATACAACTGTACATCGGATCATCGGCCGGGAAATATCCGGCAAAAGCGACCTGGTGTCCTGCTTGCCGATACACACCTCCCGAAGCGATCTGGGCAGTTCCCGTCTTACCGGCTATCCGGATAATATCCGAATGTACTGCTTTTCCGGTTCCTTGTTCTACAACCCCAACCAACATCTTTTGGATTATATGCAATGTATTATCCGAACAGATCGAAGGGATGAGCACACGTGGAGAAAACTTCTGAACACTTTTCCCCCGATGCATGATTTCCTTGACAAAATAGGGCCGCATCATCGTACCATTATTGGCAATCGCATTGTAAAATGCCAATGTAGAAATGGGAGGAATCTGTGTTTCATATCCAAAAGACATCCACGGCAACGTCGTTTTCGACCAATAATGTTTCTTATCATCCGGCCGACGAATCTTGGAACGCCCGGCACCCGGTATATCTATTTGCAGATCCGCATTCATTCCAATCCGATATAAACCTTCCACGAACTTCGTCGGATTGTTCTCATATCCTTTCAAAATAGTCTTGGCCACACCGATATTCGATGAATACCAAATAGCCTGTTCTACCGTGATCTCATGATATCCACCTTTATTCGCATTATGATCGGTCATACGGGAACCTTTATACATATATATACCATTCCCCGTATCAACAGTATCACCCGGTTGACAAACCCCGTCTTCCAAAGCAACCATGATAGAGGCAACCTTGAATGTTGAACCCGGTTCCGTTTCATCTGCTACGGCATGATTCACCGTTTCTCCATACACACCTTCCCGAATACGTCCCATATTGGTAATGGCCTTTATCTCTCCAGTCTTCACCTCCATGACAACCGCTGTTCCGGAAGCAGCATCAATCTTCTTCAGCATATCTAACAAAGATTTCTCTGTGATATCCTGAATATCGATATCAATGGTTGAGCGGATATCCATTCCTTCTTCAGGTTCCTGTTCGATCACATTGGTCCAGCGCCCTCCGATACGACGAACTGAGCTGACACCTGGTTTCCCTCTCAACAACGAGTCATATTGTAGTTCAAGTCCGTTCTTTCCTTTAGTTACCCCAGAAGTATCAATCTCACCATATACATCTCCTATCGTACGGGCTGCCAATGTCCCAAACGGACGTTGGCGATCTACCATTTCTTTGGTATAAAAGCCACTCTTGAAACGATTCAACCGCAGGAACGGATACTTCTTCATTTCTTTCAAATCGGAATAAGAAACTTTCCCAACATGAACCGGATACTGACGACTCTTCGATTTCAAGCCACGCAACAAATGACTTTTATATCCGGCAGGGCTCCTGTCCTTAAATTTTCTCGACAAATAGACCGATAAAGAATCTATTCCATTCCGCTTAGAGTATAAAAAAGTATCCAACAGAAAACCGTCGGCCTTGAAATCCAAATAGGTATAATAACGAGGCACACTAGTAGCCATCAGCTTCCCATCAAACGAATAGATATTACCTCTACTTGGTAAAACGGTCCTATCAGGCATAATCTGAGTTTTTGCCAATGCCAACCAACGATCCTTTTCCACAAAGGCCGTATTCAAAGCCTTCATGACAATCAAGACTGCCAATACAGCCAAGAACAAGACAACTACCAAATAGGAAAAGAAGATGCTACCGTCCTTGACTTTTTTATCCTCTATGTTCGTATCATCCGCCATGCTTATTTCTTCAATTCATACGGAGGAGTTGTGGCTCCTTCCAAGTCAATACCTTGTTCTTCTATCAACATTTCGATCTGCGACTGACGACTGTTACCGGTCAGCTCAGATGAAATAGAGAGTGCCTCAAACCGGACATCCCTCAACTCCTGCTGCAAACGGTCTATTTCTCTTAGTTTCTGCAAACAAGTATATCGGTTTCCGATAAAGAAGAATATCAAAATCACCACCAATACAATCATACGTGTATGGCGTGTGAAGAAATCCTCTTTCAGAAAACTTCCACCCAATACATAAAGAAAAGAAAAATGTTTTCTCTTCTTATCCTGATTAGTAGTTTTATCCGTTGCTTCCATACTCATAAATCCTTTCTATTTTCGTTCCGCAATCCGCAGTTTGGCACTTCTTGACCGTGGATTCCGTTCTACTTCCTCAGCTGAAGGAACGATCACCTTATTATTTACCAATTTGAAAGGCGACTGGACATTTCCAAAGAAATCCTGTTCGGCTTTTCCTTCAAAGTTTCCACTCTTCAGGAAATTCTTTACCAGACGATCTTCCAAAGAATGGTAAGTAATAACGACCAACCTTCCTCCCGGCTTCAACACCTTCAGCGTTGCCATCAGCATTTCGCGCAAAGCACGCATTTCATCGTTTACTTCTATACGTAATGCCTGAAATACCTGTGCCAAGAATTTCTTTTCCTTGTCTCTGCCAATAAAAGGCTTGACCACTTCCAGCAGATCTTCTATAGTCTCAAAAGCTTTTACCTCTCTGGCCTTAACAACCATTGAAGCCAACTTTCGGGCCACTTTTACTTCCCCATACAAATAAAACACATCAGCCAAAGCTTCTTCAGTATAGGTATTCAGTATGTCTGCCGCAGTCTGTCCGGCGCGCGTATTCATACGCATATCCAACTGTCCTTCAAAACGGAAGGAGAAACCTCGTTCTTTATCATCAAAATGATGAGAAGAAACGCCTAAATCGGCCAATAAAGCATCTACCTTTCCGACTTCCTGATGATAACGCATGAAGTTATACAGATACCGGAAATTACTTCTTACAAAAGTAAAACGAGGATCATCGGGTATATTCTTTTCGGCATCTGCATCCTGATCAAAACCATATAGATGCCCTTGATCACCCAAACGACGCAGGATTTCGCGTGAATGTCCTCCGCCACCAAAGGTGACATCTACATAGACGCCATCCGGACGAATAGCCATACCTTCCAGACTTTCCTCCAACAAGACCGGCACATGATAAACGATCTCCTGCTCCTTCATCTCATTCCCTTTTTAAGTTAAAACTTTACTTCTCGAAATTGGCGTACCTGTTTGATTTGTAAACATCTGTCGATTTCGGATTGTAAAATTACACATTTACTTATTTACCTTCCAAATAAAGAATAAAAAAGTTATCAACAGGTAAGTGCGACTTATTCGAATAGGGCGATTCCATCGGCTTTTCTTCTATAAATTTTTTTCGTCAGCTTCTTTTTCCTTCGCTTTTCCCAATCAAATCGGTCAACCGGGAAGTATATATTTCACTTCTTTGAATTCATAACGACGAACCGTCCCGTCTTTCAATGCCAACAAAAGATGCCCGGTCGGTTCGATTCCTCGCAAGGCCGCCTCAAAACACCCGTTAACATCTTCATACCTGTAAAACCCTTCTTTCCGATATAATGACTGCATGTATTTATCGTGCAATTCATTTTCACGTCCTTCCAGAATCAATACGTAATTGGCATAAAATATATCAAGAAACTCCTGCATGCATGTTTCCCGATCCACCTCATGTCCCAGTATTTGCCATAAAGAAACCGGATTCGGAGCGCCACCATAAAACTCTTTTTGATTCAGATTAATACCAATACCTGAAACAGAAGCATACAAGTTCTGACCTGACAAGTCATTTTCTATCAACATACCACAAATCTTCCGATCTTTCCAGTACACATCATTCGGCCACTTTACCGTAATATCCGAAGTATATTTATCCAACAATTCCTTCACACTATAAGCCGAAAGTTCCGAAATCAGGAACTGACGGTTCGCCGGTAAAAAGTTCGGATAAATCACGATACTAAATGTCAGGTTCTTCCCGGCTTCCGATTCCCATACATTTCCAATCTGTCCACGGCCTGCCGTCTGAAAATCAGCCCACACACAAGAGCCTTCGGGTACTTTTTCCCGCTCCAGTAATTCATGCATATAGGTATTCGTCGAACTTGTCTCCGAAATATGTATCAACATAGGTAAATTCTCTTCATTCATCTGATGTTTCTTTTTCCGCAAACTTACGGAAAAAATTCGGGAACAAACAGTATTTGACCGAAAGACAAATATAAAACAAAGGTATTAATCATAGGTATTCAGAAAACGAACCCTAAAGGTAAATCCCACTCAGGGCTGACGCATTACAATCATTTTTTACTGGAATCTAT
>ULTX01008147.1_pt1 | contig 10114 bp, 6 predicted proteins | sample 1958041 | NCBI WGS metagenome assembly ULTX01 (sample SAMEA4835747, study PRJEB28245) | human gut metagenome | biome: gut microbiome; material: fecal sample | place: Denmark | collected 2008
TGGAGTTAGTGAAGGCCGCTCCGGATCTGCCTTCGCAACAAGGGCTTGGCATGCCCGAGGTGGCCGCGCCGATACCCCGATTCTCGCTCGATGCGATGCCCGTCATCCCTTACTACACCAATCCTTCGCCGCTCTACCGGGGCGACTACAGCACCGGGGGCGTGATGACACGCCTCGGCAGGGGCTATCTGACGGGGGCAGGCAGCCAGACTTCACTGCCCGGCATCGGTCGGCTGAACGAGGCTTCGATAGGCTACGGACAGAAGTTAAACGACCGGCTGGACTTCCAGATCCAGATGAATGCCATGAAGATGAACATGTCGCACATTAGCCGTCAGATGTTCAACACGTCGGGCATGCTGAAATATCAGGTTTCCGACCGCCTGGCTTTCCGTGCCTTCGGCTCGTATGTGATGGGCAATTCGTACGGTATGGCCACGAACAGATATGGCGCCACCATGGTGATTGACATGACCGACCGCTTCGGCATGGAGGTAGGTGTGCAGCGTTACTACGACTCCATGCGCGGAGGTTGGCAGACGGTGCCGGTGGTTATTCCTTATTATAAGTTCGACAAGTTCACGTTGGGGCTCGACGTAGGCGGCATCCTGTACGAGATTCTCCGTACAGCCATCTTTGACAGCAAAAGCAGAAGTGAAGGGCCTACGATACTTCCGCCACGTCCGTCGCTGCCCATACGCTAAGCCGTGGCAGGCACGGCGGTTGCGCCTGTTGCTTTTTTGCCGGCGCGTTCGTTTCGGGGGTGCCGGTGTGTACGAAGGTTCGTACTCCGCTGTGTGCAGACGGTAGCAGGACTGTGCACGGCCGGAATCGTTTGGGCGGTACTTCTCTTTCATTCGTAGGATGAGCGGTTCGATGGGTTTTCGGCCGATGGTCGGCGTCCGGAAAGATAAATGTCCGTACATGGCACGACGATGATCGTCGGGCGGATGTACGGACATAAAAAAAGGAGTACCGCCGTACTCCAACCTTTAACCTTAAATCTAATACTATGAAAAACACGTTGCAAAGATACGGATTTTCTGATCATTTGCAACTTTTATGGCTAAGAAAATGTGTATTCTAACACGTTTTAAGGCTCTTATACGTTTATTAAGCCGTGCAGGTGCTGCGCGGGGCGTTGCTCGTGTCAGTCATGGCTGTCTAACAACCGGATGAGGAATTCGCGCTGAAGCGAGTAGTTGTCGCTGTTCTGCTGGATGTACTTCAGCAGTAGGGTGCCTTCCTGTCGCAGCCGTGCCTTCAGCAGCAGGTTGTCGTTCTCGACTTCCTCGGACAGTTTCAGCATGCTGACAGCGGCCAGTTCCAGTTTGTTCATCCCGTCGGGAGTCTCGACATAGCGGGCCGTCAGCTCCTCGGCAGTGGTATTCAGCAGGTCACGGGTGTCGGTGCCCAGTATCTGACGTGTCAGGTGGTCGTATTCTTCCCAGTCCTTCTCGCGTATTCTTTTCCGGTAGAGCAGGGCTTCTACAATCATCGAAATGATTTCCTGTATCATGCGTATCAGGTAATCTTGCTTGATCATGGTGTTGCGTTTTTAGTCAATAAACTGTTGCTGTAAGCGTTCCTTTGCAAATGGTTTCATGTATCAGTGGCGTGGAGGTGTGCGGGCTGTGCAGGTTGGGGTATGGGCAAAAAAAAGGAGTACCGCTGTACTCCAACCTTTGTTAACCTTAAATCTAATACTATGAAAAACACATTGCAAAGGTACGGCTTTTGGAGTAATCTGCAAATAATCCAAGCAAAAACTTATGTTTTATAACACGTTTTAAGATTGTTGTAGGTCTTTTAAGCCTATTGGGGCATTTTTATTCATCACGGCCTTCTTCTTCTATCTGCCTGAGTTCGCGATTGGCACTCATCATCTCTTTTACCCGGTCGTGCGTGTAGTGGAAGGTAAAGTAGTCGGCTATGATGCAGGCAGCCAGTAGCAGCGATGTGAAGAGGATGTTGAACCGTGTGCCGTAGTAGCAGAGGAAGCAGATGAAGAACAGGGCGACGAGCGGATAGCCTGTCAGCAGAATACGGTTGTAACGGCTCTTGTATTGCAGGATGTGGCGTACCTGGTTTTCCAGATTGGTTTCCCGTCTGATTTTGCCCAGTTTGTGCAGGCTGAAGATTTGTGCAAGAAGACCGTATAAGATCAGTACGGCTCCTGTAATGCCGGGTACGATGTGGAAACCGGGCTGGGCAATCCAGGCAGACGCGAATACGATGCAGACGACCAATACCATCGCCAGTCCCATCTTTTCCACGCGTGTCAGTCGTTCCAGGCTGTTTTCCCGTCGTGTGTTCAATATTCTTTTTACTTCTTCGCGGTGCAGAATTTCGTTGCGTGTGACCCGTTCGTTGAGTTCCTTCCACGCTTGTTGCATTTCTTCCAGATTCATGATAAAGGGTATTTAGAGGTTGGACATAGTTTTCAGTTTCTCTTTGATGCGGTGCAGCCGGATGGCTACCTGATTGCGGTTGGTGCCGACGATTTCGGCTATTTCGTCATAGGTCTTTTCGTCTAACCAGAGGACGATGTACATGCGGTCCAGCTTGTTCAGGCGGCGGATGAGGCTGTACAGGGTGTTCAGCATTTCGGCCTTCGGGTCGTTGTCGGGCAGGTCGATGTCCGCCAGTTGCAGGGGCACGTACTCGTGGTGCTTTCGGCGGCGCAGGTCGCTGATGCAGGTATTCAGGGCGACACGGTAGAGCCAGGTGCTGAAGCTGCTTCGGTTTTCGAATGTGGCGTAGCTTTTCCACAGGTTATACACCGTCTCCTGGTAGAGGTCGGCGATATCTTCCTTTTCCTGCGCATACATCAGGCACACTTTATAGACGATGTGCTGGTGTTGCAGCAGCAGTTCGGTGAATTCTTTTTCCTTGTTGGTATCCGTCATATCCTTGCTTTTTTGTTTCGTTAGTCGTGCAAGGCTTCGGCATAGTTACAGGCAGGGCGTTATTTTTTTCCGGTTAGGAAAAAATTTTTGGGCAATCGGGGAAAATCTGCGGCCCGACTGAAGAATCATCGGGGACGGCCTGACGGGGAGGGCGGAGCAGACGTATGGGCATAAAAAAAGGAGTACCGCTGTACTCCAACCTTTGTTAACCTTAAATCTAATACTATGAAAAACACATTGCAAAGGTACGGACTTTCCGGAGATTAGCAAACAATCCAAGCAAAAAAGTATGTTTTATAACATGTATTAGCGGTTTTATAGACTTTTTAAATGTTTACAGGCGGTATTCTGCTGCAAAACTCTATTTTTGCACGATCTGTAATAATTCCCTATAGCTATGCGACACGTTATGATTCTTTTTTGTCTGATTGCGTCGGTTGCAGTCGGTTCCTTTGCCCGGTCGGCTTCGGACGGGGGCGAGGTAGTGATATGTGGGAAGGTGCTGAATCGCGACTTCTATCCCAATGAACGCAAATTCCGTTTATCGTTGTCCTATTTCAGCGGTCAGGATGTCTGCTATACGACGCCTTTGCGCGACGATGGCAGTTTCTTCTTCCGTTTCCCTTTGTGCGATGCGCTGTGCGAGGTTTCGCTGGACAATTATGCGCCCCGTCTGTATGTCAGTGCAGGCGACAGCCTTTACCTGCAAATCGACTTCAAAGACTTGCTGCATCCCGTGGTGAAGGGTTCGCGGGCAGCTCTGAATCAGGGCATGCAGCATTTTGTCGGGGAAGGCTATTACCTGCCGGACTATTATTATGCAGAGGATGTTCGTGCCTCCGGCGAGGCATTCGACCAAGCTGTGGAGAAAGAGTATGAGGAGCGGAAACAGAGGCGGGCCGACTTCCTGACCCACTATTTGCCCGGCGACGACGTGGCAAGGCTGACGGAGCGTATGTTGCTGGCCGACTACTTTGCCGAACGTTTCCGATATGCGCGCGAATACTTGCGGCAGATACTTATTGAGAAACGGACGGACTGGAAACAGGAGATGGCAGGTTACGAAGCCCTGTTTCCGGAAATGAATGCGCTGTTGTCTGACGAAGTCATTACGTCGGCTCATTTCCGGTTGCTTTATCATCTGAACTTTTATCTGCAATACCGGCGCTATGCCGTGGGCGATGAGTCTTTTACCGACATGGATTTGGTGGACGAGCAACAGGGCAACATGCTGTCGCAGTTCCTTTTGGCCAATATGCTGGGCAATTCGTTGGTTCATAACGATACGGTAGATTTTACGGCTGCCCGTCCGAAGTACGATGCACTGGTGCAGGTGCCTGTGTTGCGCCATGCGGTGGACCTGCTGTACAGGCGGACCATGGAATATCTGCAGCATCCCGAGGGCTACTCTCATTATCTGCTCCATGGCGACGCCTCCGACAGCGAGGCAGAGCAGTACATGGCGCCCCTGCGCTCGCTGATAGACAAGCATCGGGGAAAGGTGGTTTATATCGACTTTTGGGGAGTTCATTGCCCTCCCTGTCTGGCAGAGATAGAGCCGATGAAGAAGTTGCGTGCGCAGTATCGTACGGACGATGTAGCCATAATCAGTATCTGTGGTAGCGGGAAACGTGCCGACTACGAACGGATCTTGCAACGTTTCTCCCTGCGTGACACAGCGATCGAAAGCCTGTTTCTTGAGGACTGGGTGGACAGTAGCAACTGGAGTAAGATACGCAAGCATCTGGGCATCGACGGCATTCCCTACTTTCTGCTGGTGAATAAAGAAGGAGTGATTGTGAATTATGGTTCAATGGTACGGCCTTCCTGGCCTCAGACGACTGTCCAGATTGACCGGCTGATAGCCAAATAAACAGCCCGCACAGCGGATTCACTTCGCGTACGGGCATAAAAAAAGGAGTACCGCTGTACTCCAACCTTTGTTAACCTTAAATCTAATACTATGAAAAACACATTGCAAATGTACGGACTTTTGGGATACTAGCAAATAAAACAAATAAAAAAGTGTGTTTTATAACATGTTTTATGAGTTTAGTCCTATTTGTTAAGGGTTGCTAAGGATTTGAATGCTCTCCGTAGCTCTTTTCTAAAAAAGAGGTATCTTTGCAGAGGTTGTCGGAACGCCTGGCAAAGCAAGTGGTGCTGAAACGTTTGATCATGTATCCGGCACTTGAATCGTTCAACAAATGGAAAATTCTAAAAGACATAGCATGCAAGAAGATATTGTCCTCACTCCGATGATGAAACAGTTCCTCGACCTGAAGGCAAAGCATCCCGATGCCGTGATGCTGTTTCGTTGCGGAGACTTCTACGAGACTTATTCGACCGATGCCATCGTTGCCTCGGAAATATTGGGTATTACGCTGACCAAGCGTGCCAATGGCAAAGGGAAGACCATCGAAATGGCCGGATTCCCCCACCATGCGCTCGACACTTATTTGCCCAAGCTGATTCGTGCCGGTAAGCGGGTGGCGATTTGCGACCAGTTGGAGGACCCGAAACTGACCAAGAAGTTAGTGAAGCGGGGAATTACGGAGCTGGTAACACCGGGCGTATCGATCAACGACAATGTGCTGAATTATCGAGAGAACAATTTCCTTGCTGCAGTACATTTCGGAAAAGGTGCCTGCGGCGTGGCCTTTTTGGATATTTCGACCGGAGAGTTCCTTACGGCCGAAGGTCCTTTCGACTATGTGGACAAGTTGCTGAACAATTTCGCCCCCAAAGAAGTGTTGTTCGAACGGGGCAAGCGCGGCATGTTCGAAGGGAATTTCGGCAACAAGTTCTTCACGTTTGAACTGGACGACTGGGTATTTACCGAAACAACCGCCCGTGAGAAGCTGCTGAAGCACTTCGAGGTGAAGAACCTGAAAGGTTTCGGCGTGGAGCATCTGAAGAATGGCATCATTGCTTCGGGAGCCATCCTGCAATACCTCATCGTGACGCAGCATACACAGATTGCCCACATCACTTCGCTGGCGCGGATCGAAGAGGACAAGTATGTCCGTCTGGACAAGTTTACGGTTCGAAGCCTGGAGCTGATGGGCTCGATGAACGATGGAGGAAGCAGCCTGCTGAGCGTGATCGACAAGACCATCAGCCCGATGGGAGCCCGCCTGATGAGACGCTGGTTGGTATTTCCGTTGAAGGACGTGCAACCTATCAACGACCGTCTGAACGTGGTAGAGTACTTCTTCCGTCACCCCGACTTCAAGGAACTGATTGAAGAACAGCTTCACCTGATCGGCGACTTGGAGCGCATTATCTCCAAAGTAGCCGTCGGTCGTGTCTCTCCGCGTGAAGTGGTAGCATTGAAAGTGGCTTTGCAGGCCATTGAGCCTATCAAAACGGCTTGTATGGAAGCCGATAATGCCAGCCTGAACCGCATTGGCGAGCAACTGAACATCTGCCAGTCTATCCGCGACCGCATCGATCACGAAATCAACAACGATCCTCCGTTGCTGGTGAACAAGGGAGGGGTCATCAAACAGGGTGTAAATGCCGAACTCGACGAACTCCGCGAAATAGCCTACAGTGGCAAAGACTACCTGTTGCAGGTGCAGCAACGCGAGAGCGAGCTGACCGGTATCCCCAGTCTGAAAATCGGGTACAACAACGTTTTCGGCTATTACATCGAGGTGCGCAACGTGCACAAGGACAAGGTTCCGCAGGAGTGGATACGCAAGCAGACGCTGGTCAATGCCGAACGTTACATCACGCAGGAGCTGAAGGAATACGAGGAAAAAATACTGGGAGCAGAAGACAAGATACTGATTCTGGAAACGAAGATCTATACCGAACTGGTGCAGGCACTTACCGAGTTTATTCCTGCCATTCAGATCAATGCCAACCAGATAGCCCGTCTGGACTGTCTGCTTTCGTTTGCCAACGTAGCTCGCGAAAACAATTATATCCGCCCCGTCATTGCCGACGACGATGTGCTGGAGATTCATCAGGGAAGGCATCCGGTCATCGAGAAGCAGTTGCCCATCGGTGAGAAGTACATTGCCAACGACGTAATGCTGGACAGCAGTACGCAGCAGATTATCATCATTACGGGTCCGAACATGGCCGGTAAGTCGGCACTGTTGCGCCAGACGGCGCTGATCACGCTGATGGCACAGATAGGCAGTTTTGTTCCGGCCGAGAGTGCTCACATCGGACTGGTGGACAAAATCTTCACCCGTGTGGGAGCCAGCGACAACATTTCGGTAGGCGAATCGACGTTCATGGTCGAGATGAACGAGGCTGCCGATATTCTGAACAATCTTTCGGCGCGCAGTCTGGTATTGTTTGACGAGCTGGGGCGTGGTACTTCGACCTACGACGGTATTTCGATAGCCTGGGCCATCGTGGAGTACATCCACGAGCATCCCCGCGCCCGTGCCCGCACGCTGTTTGCCACGCACTATCACGAACTGAACGAGATGGAGAAGAGCTTCAAGCGGATCAAGAACTACAACGTGGCGGTGAAGGAAGTAGATAACAAGGTGATTTTCCTCCGTAAGCTGGAGCGTGGCGGAAGTGAACACTCCTTTGGTATCCATGTGGCCAAGATGGCCGGTATGCCGAAGAGCATTGTGAAGCGTGCCGACGAAATACTGAAGCAGCTGGAAGCCGAGAACCGACAGACAGGCTCGGTAACTGGGAAGAAGATTACCGAAGGCGCTTCTTCGGCAGGTGGCATGCAGCTCAGCTTCTTCCAGCTTGACGATCCGGTGTTGTGCCAGATACGCGACGAGATTCTGAACCTCGATGTCAATAACCTGACGCCGCTCGAAGCGCTGAACAAGCTGAATGACATCAAACGAATAGTGAAAGGGAAGTAATCAAGACTTCCCTTTCACTGTTTTATAAGCCTTCTGTTTTTACTTTTAGACGTCTGTAGGGTGGATTTGGATGTAATTTGCTGCTTACCTCGATATTTTTCCTGCTAATTATTCTCTATTTACATATTTTAGTTTATATTTGTCCGCATACGAACCCGATGTGACGGGATGCAGGCAATTTAGAGAGAGGCATTTATATTTTGAAAGACAGATTCCATCAGTTTTTAAAGGCATTTATTCTTTTTTCTACAGCTTATTTTCTGCACGCTTTTTTCACACGAAGAAGTATCGGTTTCTGTATTGATATGTCTGTTAACAATAAACACAGATATTTTTAACCCTAAAAACTAAGTTATGGAGAGCATGAAAAAGCTAAAAGCCGCCGTGCGCGGCTTCTCTTGCCTGACCGTACTCTGTCTGTCGGCGGCATGTGTCAATCAAATTGCTGATGACGATATTACGCTAAGCAATATCCCGATCAGTTTTTCTGCAAAAGTAAGCAAGGCATCGGCCGTGACCCGTGTCGATAACAGTGGTTTCGTGGCGGGCGATCGTATCGGCTTGTTTGCCACCATGGGCGGAGCTTCCATCGATGGTTACCGTTACATCGACAACCTGCGGCTGGAACACGACGGAACTTCGACACTTATCCCCGAACGCGAAGTGTTTTACCCCGAAGGCGACGGAGCATTGGATTTTGTAGCCTATTATCCTTACAGTCAGGCGGGCGTGGAAGAGGGCTTGACGGTGATTCCGGTGTCTGTACTGACCGACCAGAGTACTGCGGAAAACCGTTCGGCTTCCGACTTCTTAGTGGCGACCAAGACAGGAGTAAAGAGCAGTAGTGAGGCGGTTTCGCTGACTTTCAAGCATCGCATGAGCAAGCTGAACATTGAACTGATTCCCGATGATGCCGCAGGTTTGGACGACATCTATCAGGACAATCCGAAAGTGATTGTAACCGGATTTTATACGAAGGCTCATTATGACCTGAAATCGGGAGAGGTGAGCAATCTGGATGGGATTTCGGATATTGTCGTGTCTGGCGAATGGGAAAAAGACGGCGACCGGCTGACCGGCAAGGATGTGATTGTGATTCCGCAGGAAGCAGACCCGGAAAACCAGTCGGTTGTCATCGAGTGGAAGGGCATTCTATATACCTGCCCTATCTCGGCGGTAACCCTTGAGGACAATACGCAACGGGCCATTCAGATTAAAATGGCGGAAGTGGAAAACCGTACGCTTGCCGGAATTGTAGGCGAAGTGGAAGAGTGGGGCGAAACGACCAAGCAGGAAGAAACCGAAGGGTCGCTGCAAACAAGTGAAGTGCATATCGCTGCCCTGTCGTTCAGCACCTCCAATGTTTACCGGCTTTATAACAACGGAAGAACCGTGGGCGAGATTTGCAAGGAATACCTCGTTTCCGAGGCCGACGGAATTGCTTCGAAGGCCATTGTTGCCTATCCGGTGAAGAACGAAGTGACGGACTTCACGCAAGGTATTGTCCTGCAGCTGATAGGGCAGACCGATGAGGTGCATGGAGGCAAGGTAAGCTGGGATGCAGAGAGCAATACATTCACTTATACGGCCGGAACTTCGGCGCCCGTCGAGACGCTGTATTTGGACGAGAACCAGTCGATCGTTGTCGATGCCAAGCCGGAAACCTGTATGGAAGTCAACGTAGTTGGCTATCGGCTGCGTGATATGCGGGCCGGTAAACTGGATACCTATTCGGTGGTGAAGATAGGTACGCAATATTGGATGAGGCAGGACTTGTGTGCCGTCAGCTATAAGGACGGTACGCCCATTGAGCAACAAACCAATCTGGAGGATAAGGTGACGGGTTACTTCCATCCAAGCAATTATAGCGGCATTTACTTCTACAATGGTGAAGCCCTGTTGGCCAACGACATCGCTCCGGACGGGTGGCGGATACCTTCGACCGACGACTGGACGAAACTGAAAAAATACCTGAACAACGAGGCCGGCTTGCTGAAAGCCGCTTCCAGCAAATGGGAACCGCTTGATCTGGGTGAAACGCTTGCTCCCCATTCGGGCCTGACCGGCTTCAATGCCTATCCGGTAGGTACCTGGATTAAGAGCAGTCATCAGTCTGTCAATAAGATGGTGGGCTACTGGACGATGGAAGCGGACGGCACGCTTCCCGAACAGACTGTTTTCCTGACGGGCAGCGACGAAGGCTTTGTGATGTCGCCCACTCTCTCCACCCGTGGAGACTATTATAAGGCACTTTCCATCCGTTGCGTCAAAGAGTGATTGATGCTTCTCTAAAGGCTTGCTTGCAGGGCGTTTGTGGGACACTTGTGTGGCTCGCGAGCCGTGCAAGTGTTTCTC
>ULTX01044602.1_pt1 | contig 10090 bp, 9 predicted proteins | sample 1958041 | NCBI WGS metagenome assembly ULTX01 (sample SAMEA4835747, study PRJEB28245) | human gut metagenome | biome: gut microbiome; material: fecal sample | place: Denmark | collected 2008
TATAAAAAATATTAAATTATAGTGTTGCGGAATTAAGGTTTCATATATTTGCAGGCAGATTTAAAACATAACTTGTTTGAATTCCCATCATGTGACTTATCCAAAACATTTAAACTAGAGGAGGGAAAATTATGAAAACAATAAAAGGCATTTGCATCAAGAACCGCAACTTCGACAAATTCAAGAAAGTGGCCGATCTTATATATTTCGATGGACCCTTGTTGTCACACTACGTTACCAACAAGGGTGACAACTATCTCTTCTATTGGATAGACCAGGATGATACAAACAATCGTTGGATGTTCATCAGAACCGATTACGACAATATACAAAAGTACACGAATAAAAAGCAAACATTGCGTAACGTATTAAGTTCGCCATTAGACGACATAGTATATACTGTCGATATTGATGAAGAAGGCAATCACCACAATTTCCAGGCCCACTCCATAGAAGATCTTCCAGAGGATTATCTCCCTACCGAAGATTCTTATTATGAATTTGAGCCAGAAGATGTGAACAAAGAGAACTTGTCTATAGCAGAAATGAGCGGTAAGAAACTCGACTGGTTCCGCAAGGTCTGTGCAGCGGTACTGTAGTCACTTTTTCCGATTGTCTGCAATTCGTCCGCAACTTGCGGACAAATTCACTGATAGCACAATAACCATTGATATTCAACAAATTGCAGCCAACAAGCAAAATCGTCAACAGCCTGTTGACGATTTCAAATTATTGGTTCCTAACTCTAGTTCCGCATGTGGTTCAGGTACGGGCTGAAGGCCCAGAAGCTCCTAGCCCAGGGCATCGCCCTGGGTATAAGCGCAATCAGCCTTGCGCCCTGTAAGGGCAAAAGCCTTTTTAAAAAGGATATTAAGAATGAAAACAAGAGAAGGCAAGAAACCAGCACCATGATGGCAGCGATGTAGATATCTATGTAGAAATGCCCCCTAAGTTTTTCCTGATAGTCCGTCTGAAAGCATACCTTGAAGCCCTTCTGGGTTGCCCTGTCGATATTATCCGGAAGCACCAGCACCTCAACCCCTTCCTGCTCAAGGAAGTTGAGAGAGAGGGGATTTAAGTGATAGCGGAGCGATAGATAGGGGACACCAACGATCCGACATCTTATCTATCTTTAAATGGATTTATTCAATCCATCCACTATTTTCATCAGTAAAACATTCTTTTCTCACGAAAACACAAAAGAAAAAGCCCAAAAACTTGCAGAAAAGAGAAATATTTCTTATTTTTGCAGCAAAATAAACTGTAGAAATATGACAACAGAAGAACAATATAAAAGTTTTATACTAAATTGCACTACATCACCCAAAAGTGTCAACAACTATAGTGATTTTAAGCGCATTAATGGAACTGTAGCCAAAATCAAAGGAATCGAATCCTTTGATATTTACTCCTGTGTACATACCAAAGAACTACAAGATATCATAGATTCACTTTATGATAATGAAGAATTCAAGCAGTATGATAAAATTGGCAGTAACCAGTATTCTAACACATTAAAGACATACATGCGTTTCCTATGCGCTAAGGAACTTTTCTCGAACGAGGCAAAAAAGATAGATGCTCCTAAGCCCATAGGTCTCCAGCAGATTTACTATGGTGCTCCTGGCACAGGCAAATCAAAGACCATCAAGGACTTGACTTTCGGAGAGAGCGTGATTCGTACTACATTCCATCCAGACTCTGATTACGCCTCTTTTGTAGGTACTTATAAACCTATTACAGAAGAAGTTGATCTCCGCGATTGCTATGGCAAAAAGGTAATCGATGAAGAAACGAATGAAGTCGTAAAGGAAGAAAGAATTGCCTACAAGTTCATTCCTCAGGCTTTTCTCGAAGCCTATGTGAAAGCGTGGAAGAAACTAGGTAGCAAAAAGAGTGGAAAGAGCGATAAAAGCTATAATAGAATCCACCCAGCACTTCTCGATACTCCAGAAATATTCACTAAGAATAAGGCATCAAAGAAGCAATTTCTCATTATCGAGGAAATAAACCGAGGCAATTGTGCCCAAATCTTTGGTGACCTGTTCCAATTGCTGGATCGCAACGAATATGGCTTTTCAGATTATCCTATCGTAGCAGACAAAGATATGCAGAAGTATCTCGAAAAGGAATTTGCGGGATGGGAGATTACGAATAAAGACGAAATCAACCAGCTCTATGGCGAAACCAATATGGTAAGCCTCATCATGAAGGGAGAGCGCCTTGTTCTGCCTTCAAACCTCTATATTTGGGCTACAATGAACACCAGCGACCAGAGTCTCTTCCCTATCGACTCAGCCTTTAAGCGCCGCTGGGATTGGAAGTATGTGCCTATTCGCGAAGGTCGTGACAAAGAAACCAACGCTCCTCTCAACTGGTACATCAACACGGGAGATAAGCAGTACAAATGGTGGTCATTTATCAGCAAGGTTAATGAGCTGATTGGTTCACTTACCAATTCAGAAGACAAGAAACTCGGCTATTTCTTCTGCAAGGCAAAGGATGGCGAAATCGATGCCGACTTGTTCGTTAGTAAGGTTATCTTCTATCTCTGGAATGATGTGTTCAAGGACTATGGTTTCGATGATAAGGACTTTCAGGATGAAGAAGGCAAGATTCTGTCTTTCGACCGATTCTATGAGGATAAGAATGGCAAAACTAATGTTGATATAGCTAGCGTTAAGCAGTTCTTGGAGAATTTGGGAGTAGAGGAATACTATTCTGATGAAAGAAAGGATTCTGAAGATTCAGAAGATTCATACGAAAAAGAATCTGATTTAGAACTTAACAATAACAACAATAGCAATTCAACTTCATACGATTACACAAAATATCGAGTTAACGGAAGCAGCGAACTCCTAGGAAAAGGAAAAATGGCTCTTGCCGTAATGGAATATCTGGTTAATGATAAGAAAGAAACATATTCTGAAATATTATCAGATATATCAAGGATTATCAATTCAAAGACAGATCGAATTATTATAAAAGTTGAGGACTATCCTCTATGGAAAGAGAAATATAAAAATGACAAAGGTAAACGCTGGTACGACGATTACCCTTTAACAACAATAGATAACGTCAAATTTTATTTTACAACACAATGGGGCAAAGGAAACATCCAAGCTATTCTTCATTTAGCGAGAACAAAAGGATGTACTGTTGAATCCGTAGAATAACATAACATGAGAATCCTCATAGAAGAACATCAGTATCAGGCTGAACAGATCAGGGATGTCCTGCACGGCATTGACGCCATGCAGGACATTGATGGCAACGTCAGCATCAACTACGTTGGGTATTACTACAATACCCAGCTCAACGATTGCGTCTTCATTTTGCCGAAAGTACTGCTCGAAGACACCCCAGAGGGCGAAAAAGTATTCGGCAAATATGCCCCGGAAACCATCGTCAACCTGAACCAGAACAACCCACTCTCTCAACAGGAGAAAGACTTCATCTATGAGTTCTCTGGCTGGATTTACCGCACCATCGAGGTTTACAACAATACCACCCGAAACGGCATTGTCTATCACCAGAAAATAGCGTGCCTCGGTAAAAGTAACAGGCAAATCAACAACACATTCCTTGATATTCTGCTGGCTCTCATCGACTTCAACAAGCATAACCAGGATTTCATCTTCTTCATCCTGAAGAACATCCATTCCGGTTACAACCGCATTCATTGGTCAAAGACCATAGCCACCACGAGTGCCATCATCAGCAAAAACAGCCCTGTTTATACCCATCCTGTCAACAGGAAAAAGCAGATTAATTTTGATGAAGAACTCTTGATTATCTTCTATTCCATCCTGAATTATATCAGCGAAAGATACGGCTTCGCCAATCATACCAACTGCAATTTCCAGCTGATAACAGGCTATCGTTTCAAGACCTATCTGGATGGATTAGGAAAGACCAGACTGCTCCAGATTAAGTATAAATACTTCTCAGACAAGGCTTTACACCTCTGGCAACTATGCTACGATTTCTTTGACAATGCCAAGCGCATGAACATCCAGCAGGAACGCAAGGAGTATCTTCTGGTTAAGAGTTTCAATATCGTTTTCGAGGCCATTATTGATGAACTTCTAGGCGAGAAGAACATTCCAGTCGGACTGAAAGAACAGGCTGACGGCAAGCGCATAGACCATCTGTACAGCTACCAGAACCTGATTACAACAAGAAATCAGGAGCCAGTTTATTACATCGGCGACAGCAAGTATTATAAGCTAGGTCATTCCATCGGAAAAGAATCTGTATATAAGCAGTTTACGTACGCCAGAAACATCATCCAGTGGAACCTGAACCTCTTTATGAACGACGATAAGGACGATGAAGAACTGCAATACGACAAGCGTAACTTTGGCAACGTACCCAAGCTTCGCGATGACCTGACGGAAGGCTACAACATCATTCCGAACTTCTTCATCAGCGCAAAGATGGCAGAGAATCTCTCTTTCTCAGACCAGATTTCGTCAACCGACAGGGAACAAAAGTGCTTCAACACCCAGCATTTCAACGACCGCCTGTTCGACCGCGACACCCTTCTCGTCTTCCACTACGATGTCAACTTCCTCTATGTAGTATCTCTGTATGCCCGTCATAACGAGCACCAGAAATTCGCCTGGAAGAACCGGGTTCGCAAGATGTTCCGTGATGAAATCCAGAAGATGCTGGACGAAAGATACGACTTCTATCGCCTCACGCCGAAAGAAGATACACAAGTAGAAGAATTCGTCAGCCGGAATTTCAGAAAGCTTATCGGCAAGATATTCTCGCCAACGAAATCCAATGATTATCTGATACTTGCGTTCGAGAAAGAATACTCCTACGAGGAGCAGAAAGAAGCTATCATAAACGATGTTAAGGAGAAATTCTATATAGAGGGATTTGCCTTATCGGCTAACGACAGGATAGGCTAATATATTATAAGATACTTGCCACTACCCCTACATCTGCTGCAGCCCAGTCGAGCCCTTTCAGTTCTTCTTGGCTGCACCACTTGCTATCAGCGTGCTCACGCCTCTTAAACCCATCAGCATCGCCTTTTGGGGTACACAGAAAGGCAGTCATGGTTATCGAGAAATCAGGATACTCGTGATTCACAGTTACCAACTCCTCTCCTACTTCTACAGGATACTCCATTTCCTCCATCAGCTCACGAGCCAACGCCTGTCGAGGAGTTTCACCAGGCTCAATCTTGCCACCAGGAAACTCCCATTTATAGCTGGTATACTCAAACTTTGTCTTGTCTTTCTGCATGCAGAGATACTTGCCATCATGGCAAACCACGGCTGCAACTACATTATAATGTTTCATTGTTCTTATCTTCTATTTAAAATATCATTTACTCCATCCACTGGAAGTCTTCCTGCAATTCCTGCGACAACGGATTGTCCATGTGGATATCATACAATATGGAACCATTCGTCGTTACATCCTTTCTCGGATTCTCCAAATGACCAGTTCCGATATAAGTATATGGCAGAGTAATACCATTCTCGGCACTCACCTTTCTCACAAACACCAATACCCTCTTGGCAGTTCGCTGCAAAGCCTCATCCTTGGCAGAGATACGAGCAATACTCTCCCACTGGAAAACATCTGGCGACAAGAACTTGTCATTATACTTCAAATGTTCATCCAGCGAGGCATCCTTCTTTAAACCAGCAAATACATACATATTGCCATCCTTATAGTAAGTGCCATACTGATTGTGCTTCGGATTCTCTAGGATTTTCAAGAGCACCTGGTCCTGACGATAATCCTGCCACAACAGGAAATCTTCTTTTGTATCAGTATATCTTGCCTCATATTGCGTCAAGCCATAGTTGAGCAAATCTTGCAGATACGCATCATATTCATCTTCTCTTTCGCCACATAATTGCACTTCATCCGCTTCTATCTTCACAGCTGATCCCTCTTCCAGGAATCGCAAAGCGTGCTCCAGTTGCTCATGCCTGAAGCCAGAAATCTCCTCCTGGATATTGGCTTCTATGCGAGATAAAGAAGTCTCTCCCTCCAGTAAATTTCTGATTACTAGATACTCGTGTTCTCTTACCAAAGGCAAAAGACTAGACAGATAATTGATACAAGCAATCTGCTCTTCTGAGAATACCGGCAAGCCCTCTTCTTCTATACCCTTCAAGAAACCATAATAAGAATTGGTTTTCTTGGAGCCAATCTTTATCTTCATGAATTTCAAGAGATTAGGAGCATAATCACTATTCATATAATCCATGTGCGATGGAAAAGACGGAGTTTTCAGATATGCCTTGAAGTTCTGATAATCCATCTTCAGATAGTTGATGCGGTTGAAATTCTCGCTCTCAATCTTGTCGATGATTTCCTCTTTGGAAAGGTCATCGATGTGTACCTCAACGCCATATTTATCCAAGCCCAAGCTCTTGAAATCATTCCTTACCATGAACTTCAAGAGTTTCTTTTCCAAAATGGAATTGCGGGAAAGACTGCCTAGCGCCAAGGCTATATGAACGCTACGCTTATAGCTGTTGCCAATGAAATCGAGTATCGTAACATAAGGCTTGTTTGTATACTTACGAAGACCTCGACCCAATTGCTGCAAGAAGATGGTACTCGATTCCGTTGGGCGCAGAAAGAGCACCATGTTGACACCAGGAATATCCACACCCTCGTTCAGGATATCTACTGCAAACAAGATTTCCAAATCCCGGTTTTCATCCTGTAAATCATTGTAAGCACGAATACGTTCACCAGTCTTGTTCTTACCGCTCAAGAAAGCTGTATGGTAATAATCACCCAGATTATCAGCCATCATTCTGGCATGCTGTCTGTTGCGACAAAAAGCCAATGCCTTCAGTTTCTGCCCCTTCATACGATGTTTCTCTATCTGCTGATGGATAAACTCGCAGTTTTCAGGCATAGAGATTTGCGATATTAATCGGCGTTCACCTGAAGAGGTCAAGCCATAATCAACCAGTTCGTCACGAATACCATAATAGTGGAAAGGCACAATCAAATCATTGATGATGGCATCACGAAGCCGCAACTCGTATGGGATATTATTGCCGAAAATCTCTACTACATCCTGATTATCCATTCGGTTCTCGGTAGCTGTCAAGCCCAGCAGAAACTCCGGCTCAAAATAGTCGATGATTTTCCGATAACTGTCTGCTACAGCATGGTGACACTCATCGATGATGATATAATCGAATTCCTTCTTATCAAAGAGTTCGAGCGAACGGCACATCGAAACATTGGTAGAGAACAGGAAATCCTCACCTGTTTCCTTTGCCTCCGCATTATACAGACCGCAGGTTTTAGAGCCACCAAAGACCTTTTGGAATGTCTCCAGGGATTTCTTCAAGATAGAGCCTTCATGTACGATGTAGAGCAATCTGTCGGGGTTAAAATTGAGCGCATCGAATGCTGCCAGATACGTCTTTCCTGAACCTGTGGCAGAAATCACCAAAGCCCTCTCCTGACCGATGGCACGATACCTGTTCAATTCCCTAAGTGCTTTGCGCTGCATATAATTAGGTTTGATTTCAGAATCCGCCATATCATAATCCATATCCCAATGCTCAATAGCAAAACTGAGTTTGGTAGAATATTCTTTAATTCTATCCTGCGATAATTCATACGTCTGATTCCATAGGCTTTCAAACTCATTCATTGCATCAAGATAAGCCTCGGTATCATGCTCGCAATTTACCACCAAATCCCACTCTATGTTTTTCAGCAAAGCATAGCGTGTGATATTAGAAGAACCAACAACCATTTCTATACCATTTTCCAGTTCGAAAATATAGCCTTTAGAATGGAAACCATTGGTAAAATAGTTCTTCTCATCGTGGAAACATTCATCGTCCAGATGACACTCAAAATTAGGATGTTGCGCCAAACTCAAAAAGTAGTTTAACGATTCTACATCGGTAAAATTCTGATAAGTAGAAGTGATAATTCTTCCTATAGCTCCACGCTCTATAGCAGCACTAATGTCTTTAGCCAAGAGTACCAGGCCGGCTTTCTTGATAAAGCTGACTGAAAAAGCAAATGACTTGCAGCGGCGCAAGTTCATCTGAATGGTAGACAGGAAGGTTGTCTCTGTATAATTGGTCAAGAATCTAGATTCCATAAGTCTTGCATTTCTTTAATTGCGTACAAAAGTACAAAAAAGAATCCATTTACATCATCTTTTCTCCTATTTTTTTTCGGCTTATTTATCATATTCGGGGCGCCATATAAAGCTTTTGCCCTTTCAGGGCGCCAGGCGTGCGGAGATGAATACCCAGGGCGAGTGCCCTGGGCTAGGAGCTTCTGCCCTTTCAGGGCGTGAGGGGAATGGCAGGGATGTGTGAGGGGAATGGCCTTACCTTTTAAAAAAGCTCTTTTTGCGTATATTTATCAGATATAATTTGGCGCTTTCAGAGGAAAAGTGTAATTTTGTGGGAGATATTTAATTAGGAGAAGATTATGGCAACATTAACAGATGTAGATGCAGAAGCAATGAGACAGAGATTGGTGGTGAAGGAAAGTCTGACACAGGCTTTTAAAGAACTCCGTGCGGCAGAAGCTTCAGGAGCCGAACTTCCTGATGCCCGAAAATTATTCAAATAACGGAGGATATATTTATAAGTTATGGATGTTAAGGAACATATATTGGCGGCTATCCGCAAATGCTCATGGCTGACGATTATGACAACATCACCTACCCACTGACCGAACTCGGATGGGAACTGGGCGAGGAAATCAACCCCGTGATGTATACCACCCAGGAATGGGAAAAGTATAGGAATACACCCTTCGTCAGGAACGTAGAAAAGGAAGGGGTAAAAATATGAATATAAAGGAGTAATTACAAATGATACCGCTTCATTAGCGTGGTTACAGGTATCGCTTTTCACGTGGTTGGCGATACTTGTTTAAGGAGTGATAGTCACGTGGTCATAAAATGACATGAACCGTGACGCTGACATCGGGTTTTACGTTGTCAAGCCATAACCAAAAGTACTCGATTATCGCTTTCTTCTCTGACGCGATAGATGTTTTTTGCCCCCAAATGTTAAAGTTTAGTTAACGTAGCGGAAAAGCTACCTAAATATTTGGTATTTTATAGCTTTTTAGCTACCTTTGCAGTGTCATTCAGACAAAGAGTTCTTTTACATGTTTAATTACAACAATGAAACACAATCAATTGTACAATGAGTTGACTAAAGCGGGATGCTTTATCACTCGACATGGTGCCGAGCACGATGAATGGTTCAATCCCAAGAATGGGATGAAAATCAGAATTCCAAGACATGGTAGCCATGAGGTTAAGATGAGCGTGTTGCGTGATGGACATGTGGAGAACTCTTTTTATGGGAATTTTAAACAAATAAGATATATGGCAAAGAATGTAGTGCTGATTTTAGAATATGGTAATGGCGGATACTCTTGTTACAATGATGAGCCATTGGGTAATTATGGTGTCATAGATGGCGATGGTGCGACCGCTGAGGAAGCCAAGGCCGACTTCATGAAGGCTCTTCAGGAATGTAGGGATGATGACCCTAACAACAAGACCTTGCAAGACTTGACGTTTACATATAAGTACGACGTGCAAGCTTTCTTCAAGGAGTTCTCCTTTCTCAACGCTACCGAGATTGCCAGACGTGCAGGCATCAACCCATCACTCATGCGCCAGTATGTAAGTGGAGTCAAGACCGCTGGAGAGAAAACATACCAACGACTCAACGCCTGTATGGACAATATTAAAGCGGATTTACAAGCAGCCGTCTTTTGATGGTTGTGTTTTCATAAAGTAATTAAATGAACTCTTTAAGCCCCTGGTGCGTGACGCATCGGGGGCTTTTTGTGCCCAAATGTTGTCAGCATCATGGCTTTATCACAAACTCGACGGCATCGATGGAAATGGTGGAGTGGGAAGTTTCACCGAAGAAGAGAAGAATATGCTCCGTGGAGCACTATGCGAGGTTTCAAACCGCATACGTGCTGCTGCAGACTGAATTTGAACAAAATCTCTTTTCTTGCATCATTTAGCCTTTTTCCATCGGTCAAACATACGTAACTACTCAGCACCCCTATAGAAAACTTCTCGTTAATA
>ULTX01041546.1_pt1 | contig 10060 bp, 10 predicted proteins | sample 1958041 | NCBI WGS metagenome assembly ULTX01 (sample SAMEA4835747, study PRJEB28245) | human gut metagenome | biome: gut microbiome; material: fecal sample | place: Denmark | collected 2008
GCTCACAGGGACGGTTTTTGGATTTTATCCTGCATATAAGGCATCAAGGCTGGTGCCGGTGGCTGCCTTGTCAGCAGAGTAAGACAGAAAGGGAGAGGGCGAATGGAACAGGATGTTATCATAGAAATGAAAAAGATCAATAAAGGATATTTACTGGGGACAGAAAAGGTGCCTGTGCTGAAGAATGTGGATTTCAGGGTCAGAAAGGGAGAATATGTAGCCATATTGGGGCCGTCAGAATCGGGAAAACAGGCGCAGGAGGCCTGTATGCCTGTGATCGAAATGCTTGGACTTTCACACAGGCTGCGCCATAAGCCTTCCGAACTTTCCGGAGGTCAAAAGCAAAGAGTGTCCATTGCAAGGGCCCTTGTGGGAAAACCGGCGCTGCTTTTAGCGGATGAGCCTACGGGAGCGCTGGACACAAGCAGCGGAAAGGATCGTTCATATTGTGGATGGCTGCCTTTCCTGAGCAGCCATCCATTTTACTGGTTCAGGGAGCTTACCTGTGTTATACTTGTTACAAAATGGATACAAAAAGGAAGGATCAGGATAAATGTGTGATGCAGTGGTTACGCTCAAAAAGGGAGAAGGCAGAATTTTAAAATCCGGAGGCATGTGGGTCTTTGACAATGAAATTGCAAAAATGGAAGGAAATTTTGAAAACGGCGACATGATAACCGTTCATGATTTTGACGGTTATCCCATGGGACAAGGTTTTATCAATTTAAATTCCAAGATCCGCGTAAGACTGATGACCCGGGATGTGTCCAGGGAGATCGACCGGGATTTTCTGTATGAAAGAGTAAAAAACGCCTGGGAATATCGTAAGAAGGTGGTGGATACAGGAAGCTGCAGGCTTATTTTCGGAGAAGCGGATTTCCTGCCCGGACTTGTGGTGGATAAATTTTCGGATGTGCTTGTGGTGGAATCCCTGGCGCTTGGGATCGACAGACTGAAAGAGCAGATCATAGAGATTTTAAAGGAGATCTTAAGACAGGATGGTATTGAGGTTAGGGGCGTTTATGAAAGAAGTGACGCCAAGGTAAGACAGAATGAAGGAATGGAAAGAGTCAAGGGTTTTATCGGCAAGGAGTTTGACACCAATGTGCAGATAGAAGAAAACGGGGTCAAATATCTGGTAGATGTAAAGGACGGTCAAAAAACCGGCTTTTTCCTGGATCAGAAATATAACAGACTGGCAATCCAGAAGCTTTGCAAAGGTGCGCGCGTGCTGGACTGCTTTACCCATACCGGTTCCTTTGCGTTGAATGCAGCAGTTGCCGGAGCAAGGGAAGTGACCGGCGTGGATGCATCGGAGCTTGCAGTGGAACAGGCATCCAAGAATGCAATTCTAAACGGGGTACAGGATCGGGCAAAATTCCTTTGCAGGGATGTTTTTGAACTATTGCCTGAGTTAGAGAAAAAGGGAGAAAAGTATGATGTAGTTATTCTGGATCCTCCGGCCTTTACCAAGTCCAGAAGCTCCATTAAAAATGCTGTAAAGGGCTACCGTGAGATCAATCTGCGTGCCATGAAGCTGGTAAAGGACGGAGGCTTTCTGGCAACCTGTTCCTGCTCTCATTTTATGTCCTATGAGCTTTTTACAGAGACCATTGGGCAGGCAGCAAGGAACGTACACAAACGCCTGCGGCAGGTAGAGTTCCGGACACAGGCGCCGGATCATCCGATCCTGTGGGCAGCAGATGAGTCTTACTATTTGAAGTTCTACATCTTTCAGGTTGTGGATGAGAAGTAATGACTGGAAAGAGGCGGTAATGCTTGATTTATAAGGAATTGAAGGCATTTGACGTTTACAGAGAAAACCTCGTAAAGTACCGCAAAATATCACAAAACCGTGATTCAAAGTGGTAAGAAAAGTGGTAAGTCTTAGTGGTAAGCACCTGAAATGTAACGAGTGGTAAGCTTATGGGGAAAACGGTATGTTCTGTTTGAATGATAATGAGGAACTAACAAAAGACTAACCATGGACTAACGAAGGACTAACCACGCGTATCTTTCTTTTTCAAATAAGAGATGGTATTATTATTGTGGCAAGAAAAACGACTTACAAAAAGTTACAAATATATACGGAATGACTACGGTTTGGCTACGGTATTGAGACTTTTTTTGAAAAGGAAGTTATGATATTATTATCATGGAAGTAATGAACAGAGAGTAATCGAGATAATTCGGTTGCTCTTTTTGTATATTGACTTTATAAAAGTGTATGAAAAAATGCATGGTGACTTATAGTCCGTTGACTTATAAGTATCTATAAATACAATATGTATAGGAGGTACATTATGATAACTGATAAAGTGGGACTACGTGTTAAAGAAATTCGAACAAGTGAGGGTATAAGTCAAGAAAAGTTAGCATTAAAAGCTGAGTTGGACAGGACATACATTGCTGGAGTGGAGAGCGGAAAACGTAATTTATCAATAAGAAGTCTGGAAAAAATCATATGTGCCCTGGACACTTCATTTGAATCTTTTTTTAAAGGAATGTAGTGTTGACTATAAGTCACACATACTGTAGAATTAAGGAGGAATAACAATGCCATTTCCATATGAGAATGAACGATTAACACCTAATATTGTTACATATGAAGTCTATCAAGTTAATAAAATGCCGGATATGTTTCTTGAAGTAGAATTTACATATCCTAGAAGTGCACCATGGAGAACGGCTATTCCTATTTTGGAAAAATACCAAGGAATAAATTTTACAGAATCATCAAAAGAAGATGTTGAAGAGTGGATAGAACAATGTTATGAGGATATGGCTCCAACTAACGCAGCTGCGTGGTGTAGAAATGAGGAAAGATATTGGGAGGAACATGAAACGGCTGATAAGGCCAAGCCGTTATTTGATGTTTTGAACCATGAGGATCGATATCATCATACATACTGGGGATGCAGACAGTGTACAGACGTAAGCCTTGTTAATTCTCAATCCGCTAGTAGAATTCGTGCTTTGAAAAAGGATCATGGATATCATATAGCAACAAAAGATGTGTTTTGTCCGACTTGTGGAAAAATAACAACCCATGATATGCTGTTGAGAATTCCAAAACGAAGAGGTGAGAGTCAAATTAGATATAATATGCCCTCTTCTTTAAAAAGGAGGATCAAGGAGCATTTTAGTTTTACAGATGCTTGTTTTGATGAGAGATATCCTGAAGCAACCAAGGCATTAGTTATTGATCATAAATTTCCGGCAACACGTTGGGCTGCTGGGGAGACAAGAAATTTTAATACCATGACAGATGATGAAATCGATGCAAAATTTCAACTATTAACAAACCAAACAAATTTGCAAAAAGATAGATATTGTTTTAGATGTTTTAACGAAGGTATAAGAGGGGACTTTTTTGGAATAAAATGGTATTCTCAGGGCAATGAACATTGGGAAGGGGCAAACAATTCTGATGAAAATGGTTGTGTTGGTTGCCCATGGTACGATTTGAAAGAATGGAAAGAGCGGTTTAATGAATATCTTTCTCAAGAATAGAAAAGGTGGTGATGCGCTATGATTAGAACAGTTGGTAGCATATGTTCTGGAATTGAAGCAGCATCTGTTGCATGGAAACCGATGGGAGTATCATTTGAGTGGTTCTCAGAGATAGCTCCGTTTCCATCGGCGGTATTAAAAGAAAAATTTCCGAATGTTTCGAACATAGGAGATATGAATAAAATTCCGGAGTTGTTAAAAAAAGAGAAAATAACTGCACCGGATTTATTATGCGGTGGTACACCTTGTCAAGCTTTTTCTTATGCTGGAAGACAAAAAGGATTAAATGACGATAGAGGAAATCTTACATTAAAATTTGTTGATATAATAAATGAGAATGATAAAGTAAGAAAGAAAAATGGAGAAACACCATGTACTGTATTTTGGGAGAACGTTGAAGGAGTTTTAAGTGATAAAACAAATGCCTTTGGATGTCTTGTATCATCATTAGCTGGAATAAAAGAAATTTATAGCATGGACAAATGGCCTGTGGCAGGTCTTATAGAAGGTCCTAAGAGAAATGTTGCATGGCGTGTGTTGGACGCAAAACATTTTGGATTGCCACAGCAAAGAAGACGTCTCTATGTGTTAGCTGGCGGAAAAGATTTTCATCCAGAAAATTATCTATTTGAAATACATAATGGAGAAACTAGTACTTATCCAACATATCCATTAACAATGCAGAAAGATGGCCATCAGTTTGAAGTATTTAGGACATATTCTGACTGCTTATATTCTGCATATGGTACAAAGTGGAATGGTAATGCGGCAGCATATAATGGTTCATTGTTTGTTGTGCAAGATTCAAGAATACGCAGGTTATCTCCATTGGAATGTGAAAGAATGATGGGATTTCCAGATGAATACACAAAAATTAATGGCGCAAGTAAAACTAATCGCTACCAAGCTATTGGTAATTCCTGGGCGGTACCAGTAGTAAGGTGGATTGGTGGAAGAGTGATAAAGAACAAAGGCGAAGATATCTTTATAGGGCAATATAAAAAGCAAGTAAAAGATAGATACACAAAAATTAATAGTAGAGCTTATTTTTATGATTTTGGAAAGGGGATCATAACTATTAATGAAAATATGTCTATTAATTGCACTGCTGTTCCCGAAAATTGTTCATATAGATCCTTGTTGGAAATTGTTTCATCTAAGGTTCCGGAGTCTATTTATATTTCGCCAGTAGGTTGTCATGGAATAATTAGAAGAAAAGAAGAGAGATCGTTGTCAATAAACAAGCGTTTAGAACAAATACTTGTGGAGATTTCATCACAAATGGATTTTTCGGAGATTGAAAAAAAATCGCGAGTACAAAAAAGAGGAAAATATAGTAAAATATAGCCTCAATAGAACGTTTTTACAATTGTGAAAGAGAGATTAATTTAAATTAGTGACACATTGAGATTTATTAGTCCGTCCAGGGCGACAGCCTTGGCCCATAGATGTGTTGTGACACATCGTATTGGGTTATTATCTGTCACGCTTCGCTCAGATATCGTAGCTTTGCTACGAAAAGAAAAATTGAATTTGTGAAGAAATCAGCAAGGGCTGAAAAAAGGAATCGAGAAATCGGTTCCTTTTTTTATGCCCGGAAAAGGAGAAAATTGAGATGGAAAAGAAAAAAGTGAGAGCAACTAGGACAAATGGTCGCAAAGACAGTAATGGTGTATTCAAGGCAGGTCATAATGACCGGTCATTTAATCTTGAAAATGCAGAGCATGTTGATGCTGACAGGAGCAAATGGAATGTTTACTGGGACTATCAGCAAGGATATAACCTTGTGGATGAAAATGGAGTCCGACCGGAAAGAAAATATTTATTTGATGAAGTTGAATACCTTTATTATCACAAACAATTCGGAGATTCCATAGATGCACAAAATGAGAGGCATGAGAAGTCCAGACATACGGAAAGAATAAGAAATGTCAGGCAGATCATGGAGGATTCACGCACCTGTCCCGAAGAGACGATTTATCAGCTTGGAACCAAAGATGGATATGAAGATCCGGCAGTTTTTGTTAAGGTGGCAGCGGAATTGTTTGAGGTGATACAGGAGAAATATGGATCACATATGCAGATTCTTGATTGGGCTTTGCATATGGATGAAGCAACACCCCATATTCATGAACGTCATGTTTTCTTTGCAGATGATGGTTATGGCATGAACTTCCCCAAGCAGGAGAAAGCATGTGAAGCAATGGGCTTTCATCCTCCAAAACCGGATAAAAAGAAAAATAAGACCAATAATTGCAAAGTAAGTTTTGATGAAGAAGTCAGGCGTCTGTATATTGAAATTGCAGAAAAATATGGTGTGATAATTGAGAAAAATCCATTGACAGGAAAAAAACACTTGGAGAAAAATGATTTTATTATAGCCAGACAAGAAAAGGAAATCGAGAGTCAAAAGAATAAATTAGAGGAACTTACATTAAAACTGAATGATATTGATATTCTGGCACAGGAAGTGGCTGAGAAGGCATATGAACGGGCTTGTGAGGTGGTTACAGATACTGTGAGGACGGAAACAACTCTTGAAGATATTTCGACCATAGAAAATATGAGGGACAGGCTGACCGGCAAAAACTCATCTTTATCATCAGGTCAGAAGAATTTCTCAAAAAATATATTGAATCGTCTGGTTGATCTGATTTCGAAAAAATCAAAGGAAATCACGGTTGCCATTTCACAGAAGCTGTTATCTCCGTCAATTAAGCAGAAAAATGAGAAAGAAATTGCTTCTGTGGCACGCTCCTCAATAAAAATGAGATTGGCTGAGATGAAAGAAAAGGCTGATCAGAAAAATGACGATCACAATCAGAAAAAGCAATCGGAAAGAGAGGTGCGTTGATGGATGTATTCCGTGTTGTTAAAGATAATGTTACCGCCAGACAGGTGGCAGAATATTATGGTATGAAAATCGGTCGAAATGGGATGGCTTGTTGTCCGTTCCATGATGATAAGCATCCCAGTATGAAACTGGATAAAAGATACTATTGCTTTGGATGTGGGGAAAAAGGAGATGCAATTGATTTTGTTGGTAAGTACTTTGGTATGACATCCAAAGACGCTGCCATGAAAATAGCAGATGATTTTGGCTTGGAATATAAATCTGAAAAGTACAAGCCTCCGCAAAAGCCGTTAAAACCAAAGAAAACTTTGGAACAGGAATTTCGTGAGGCACAGGATTATTGTTTTAAAGGTTTGTCGGATTATCTGCATCTATTAAAAGAATGGAAAATTAAATATGCACCTAAGAGTATGGATGAGGAATGGCATCCACTCTTCTGCGAAGCTCTGGACAACATTGACCAGACGGAGTATCTGCTGGATACCCTGTTAAATGGCGATGTTCGTGACAGAGCTTTTTTAGTGCAAAATCAGGGAAGAAAGGTAAAAAGTATTCATGAACGAATTAGAGAATTTAACAACCACAGAGAGAAATGCATTACAGGAGGCTCTGAAAGAAAACAGAGAGCCCATGAGCGTGAACGAGGTTAAGGAAATGCTGCTTCGGACAGAAAAGGGAGCTGTGAAAAGCACGATTGGAAATTGTCTGATCGTGCTTCAGAATGATCCATATCTGACAGGAGCACTTGCTTATAATCTTCTGGCGGTAAAAACATATATCGTGAAGCCATTATGGTATCAGCGCCCGGAAGGAAGTGCATTGAACGACACGGATCTTGCATATATCCGTTTATATATGGAAAGTAACTATGGACTTACCTGTGAGAAGAAAATCGAAGATGCCGTTACACTGGCGGCACATGAAAATTCATTTCATCCGGTCAGGGAATATCTCAAGGAACTTGTGTGGGATGGAAAGAAACGCATCCGATATTGTCTGCATCATTTTCTGGGAGCCGACATTGATGAGTTCAATTATGAGATATTCAAATTATTTTTGCTGGGTTCTATTCACCGGGCATTTCATCCGGGATGCAAATTTGATGTTATGCTTTGCCTGGTAGGTGGACAAGGTGCTGGGAAAAGTACCTTTTTTCGATTTCTGGCGATTAAGGATGATTGGTTTTCAGATGATCTCCGCAAATTGGATGATGACAGTGTCTTTGAAAAATTACAGGGATATTGGATTATTGAGATGTCAGAAATGATTGCAACTGCAAATGCAAAAAGCATTGAAGAAATAAAGTCATTCCTGAGCAGACAGAAGGAAAATTATCGTATCAGGTATGATAAGTTTGCGTCAGACAGGTTACGGCAATGTGTGTTTGGTGGTACTTCTAATACAATGGATTTTCTGCCTTTGGACAGATCTGGAAACAGACGATTTTTACCGGTTCTTGTCAAGACGGAAGAAGCTGAGGTACATATTCTGGCTGATGAGGCTGAATCAAGAGCCTATATCAAACAGGTATGGGCAGAGGCAATGGAAATCTATCGTAGGGGACAATGGGAATTGAAACTGCCATCGGACATTCAGAAAATGCTCAAGGACAGGCAGCAAAATTTCATGCCGGAAGATACCAAAGCTGGAATGATACAGGCATTTTTGGATGCATATAATGGAAATACGGTTTGCTCTAAGTTATTGTATAAAGAGGCTTTAGATCATCCATATAACGATCCACAGCATTGGGAACTTCGTGAAATATGCGACATCATGAATCAGAGTATTGTTGGGTGGAAATATTTTTCCAATCCAAGAACATTTGCCGGGTATGGTCGTCAGCGTGGATGGGAACGGGATATTTCTGTAACAAAGTCGGACAACAGCGGAGGTATTACACAGAAAAAATTATTTGATGGATTTATTAGTGTAGAAAATCAAGAGGAACTGCCCTTCAAGTAGGCTTTTGTTGTAGGCCGTGTGCATAGTGTGTTGCGGGAATGTTGCCCGGTACAAGCTCTGATTTATCTGGCTTTTCTGTACTTTAACAACAGAAACAACAATAAATATCTAAAAAATATTAGTAGGAAAACAACATATAATTTTGATAAGGAAAGTTTGATGAGCCTTGTTGCAGTATTTTGTTGCAGGGCATTCTCAAACAGACGGTGGAGGAAGAATTGAAGAACAGAGTAAAAGAAAAGGAAATTATACCAGCATTACTGAATATAAAGGAATTTTGTGATTATCTGGGCATTGGAGAGACAAAAGCCCGGGAATTGCTTCATGATCCGGGGAATGGTTTTACTGTGAGGATAGGGAATCGGCTGTACGCTCACAGGGGGAAAGTGGATCAGTGGCTGTTAAAACAACTGTTTATTTGATTTATATGAGAACGTACAGGGTTTAACATATTTTAGGGAATTGAAAATAAAAAGCACTATTTTTATTTGAGGAGAGAATGTATAATAAACTTATCTTATTTGTGAATGATGCTTCATAAGGAGGTGATTTCTTGAATCAGATAGAATATTATATGGGATTACCATGTGATTTGTCTGGTAGCAGATCAAAAAATAGATTTCGATTAGAACTATTGTGGGGCATTAGCAGGATGCTTGAACTTATGGAATCTGCAAATGATTTTACAATTGTTTTTGATTTAGTGTGTGATATTGAAGTACATTTGGATAATGGGTTTGAATTTTACCAGATAAAGACGCACAAAGAGAGCCAACCTAAATATACGGCTAAAAGTTTAGTGAAGGTAAAAGAGGGAGAGCAGGGGTCTATTTTAGGAAAACTGTTTGTGTTAAATACAATAAGTACTGTTCCAGTAAAAACAGTACTTGTTTGTAATGCTCCATTTAAAGCACTTTCTAGTGAGCCGGGAGAAAATTGCCTTGACAGTTTGAGTCAGAGCAATAAATCAGTAATTATAGAAGCTATAAAAAAAGAGTTAGGAACAAAGGATGTGGATTTATCTAACTCATATTATCTTTATACGCCAATGAATTTATTACAGCCTGAGAATGAAATTAAAGGACAGCTTATGGCAACTTTTGAAAAAGTTAAAGGAAGTGAGCCGGTAAATCCTAATGCTTTATATCGGTTGGTGTTCGATGCGGTATCTGAAAAAGCTTGTTATGAATTTGATGCAAATGATTATGAACAAATCAAAAAATTTAAGGGTATTTCTCGTAATGAGTTTGACAGGATGTTAGATGCACATTTATCGAATGAAAAAACAGGAATCAATCAAACGAGAGATTATATTAATCAAATTAAAGGAATTCATGAGAAAAAAAGTTATAAGGATGCCTTAAATTCTTTATTACCTAAGATGGCTCGTTCACGGGTTCTTCAAAATATGGAAATCATGATGGCAAAAACATTGATGGAGTATTCTGAAATATCAGATGTTGAAGAGGCGATAGATATATTAACCGATTCATATCATGATAAATTTCCGGTTGAATATAGTAATGCAGAAAAAACAGTATGTTATATGATAGTAATTCATAAATATGTGGAAGGAGGATATGATAATGAGATTAATATTTAGAGAGTTGTTTATTTTTTCCCCTTCAGAAAAGAAGGCAAAGAAGGTAGAATTTACAGATGGAATAAATATCATTACCTCCAGTCAGGAAGATGGAACGGACAGAGGAAAATCTGTAATAATGAGAA
>ULTX01025590.1_pt1 | contig 10017 bp, 7 predicted proteins | sample 1958041 | NCBI WGS metagenome assembly ULTX01 (sample SAMEA4835747, study PRJEB28245) | human gut metagenome | biome: gut microbiome; material: fecal sample | place: Denmark | collected 2008
GCGTAACAGTGGGAGAGTAGGTAGCCGCCGTTTTAGAGAGAATGAAAGCCGGTTCAACATCTGTTGGATCGGCTTTTTTCGTGTTATATAGTGTCCTTTTGCTCAGATTATCTGTGCTTTTTCTACACAGGTCATAAAAAACTTCCAAAATAGGCAGAGATTTGCTATATTTTAGCTATATTTGTTAGGAATTAATCTAAGGATGAATTCTTATGGGTAAAGGTAGCAGAAGTTTGATATACTATCTCGTGATGTTACTTGTATTTGGCGGGTTGATGTACTTCATTATCAAAGAAGGTGAAGCTCGGCAAATACAGGAAGCTATTAGTGTGTCAAATGAGGCTCCTCATGATCTCAAGGAAGGCTTTTTTGTCTTTAAAGATCTGCTAATGCATCATGTGGAATCTTCCATTGGAATTCTTTTGCTGCAGATCATTGTTATTCTTATAACTTGTCGTTTATTTGGTTGGTTGTTTGCTAAAATGCAGCAGCCTACAGTTATTGGAGAAATTGTGGCAGGAATTGTTTTAGGACCTTCTGTATTAGGTCATCTTTTGCCATCAGTCTCTGTTTTTCTATTCCCTTTTGATTCGCTACAGAACATAAATATGTTAAGTCAGTTTGGCTTGATCTTGTTTATGTTTGCGATTGGTATGGAATTGAATATAACTGAAGTAAGACAAAAGCTGAAAGAGACAATTTTAATTAGCCATACAAGTACCATATTTCCTTTCTTTTTAGGTATGGTAACTGCATACTTCTTATATAACAAGTATGCATACGAGAGTACTCCTTTTCTTTCATTTGCCTTGTTTGTCAGCATAGCTTTAAGTATAACGGCGTTTCCTGTGTTGGCTCGTATTATTCAGGAGAAAGGATTAACCAAGACTCATTTGGGAACAATTTCTTTAGCAAGTGCAGCGAATGGTGATATTACTGCTTGGTGTTTGTTGGCTGTAGTCGTTGCAATTGCTCAAGCAGGAAGTATGTTGAGTGCTATTTACAACATTGGCTTTTCATTTATTTATTTGTTGCTGATGTTTACTGTTATTAGGCCTTTCTTACGAATGATTGGCCATATTTATCATAACAAAGAGGTGGTAGATAAAGGTCTAGTAGCATTTATGTTCCTTTTACTGATCGTGTCTTCTTATTTGACGGAGATTTTGGGTTTGCACGCATTGTTTGGTGCTTTTGTAGCTGGTGTGGTAATGCCTGATAATATTAAATTCCGGAAGATCATGACGGAAAAGGTTGAAGACGTTTCTTTGGCTTTATTTTTGCCTCTTTTCTTTGTATCAACAGGATTAAGAACGGAAATAGGTTTGCTGAATAGCCCGGAATTATGGTATATGTGTGGAATCTTTATTCTGGTTGCTATTATTGGTAAGTTCGGAGGATCGTTGGTGGCTGCCCGTTTTGTAGGAGAAACGTGGAAGGATAGTCTTTATATCGGAGCTTTGATGAATACAAGAGGATTGATGGAGTTGGTTGTGTTGACTATTGGGTATGACATGAAGATCCTTACGCCTCCGATTTTTGTTATGTTGGTGCTGATGACGTTGGTAACAACATTTATGACCACACCGCTCATTTCATTTATTCAATTTTGTTATCAGGTTTTTGGTAAATATAAATCGCATAAAGTGGAATGGCAACAACCACAACCCGGTGTTTTCAAGGTTTTGCTTTCGTTTGGTCGTGCAAGTAACGGACAGGTTATGTTGGATGTGGCTCATCAGATGTTTGCGCATACGAAGGATAAGCTGGAAATAACGGCTCTTCACTTGACTGTCGGTTCGGATGTAAATCCATTGCATACGGACAATTTTGAGGAAGTCAGCTTTGGACCTATTTTATATGGAGCACAGAAATTGAATATTCCTTTAAAGACACGCTATGAGGTTTCGAATAATGCCGGACAAGATATTTGTGAGATTGCTAATAAGGAAGGATATGACTTCTTGTTAGTCGGAGCCGGAATTTCGTTGAGTGATTTACCCAATGATATTGCAGCCAATCAGTATCGGACTTCTTTCTATGATAAATTTCTGCGCCATTTCAAAGCTCCGGAATCGTGGTTTTATCCGGGAGAGCTGTTGAAGGATAAAACGAAGATGTTCATTGAGCAGAGTCTATGTCCGGTGGGTGTGTTTGTGAATCGGAAATTCGTTAAGGCTAGCAATACATTAATCGTTATTCATTTTGCTGAAGATTTGTTCTTGTTGAATTATGCGGATCATTTGAAGCAGACAACAGGATCAGACTTGACCATTCTCAACTTGATGTCGAACGAAGCGAAAGACATTGATCTTGTTACTCAGCGTTTGTTTGAATATACGGAGTTGCAGCATAAGGCGATTGTGTATAATGGAAATAAACTGACTCAAAGTGTACTGTCTGCTTATAATTTTATGTTGATCAGTTATAATACGTGGAATTTACTTTCAGAGGTTTCTAATGAGGAATTGCAGAAGATGCCTTCAACTTTGATTTTGAGTAAATGATAGTAGATATATAAATGGAAAAGCGAATGGATGAGAGTGCTTACTTTATCCATTCGCTTTTTCTGTATAAGAGGCAAAAGCCAATATTATTTCCCGTGCTCTGATAAATATCTTTCTGCTTCGATAGCTGCCTTGCAACCGCTTCCTGCGGCTGTAATAGCTTGGCGATAATGTGGATCAGCTACGTCACCTGCAGCAAAGACACCAGGTACTTTTGTGCGTGGCGTACCATCGATCGTTTTGATATAGCCTACTTCATCAGTTTCAATCCATGGCTTGAAGATGTCTGAGTTTGGTTTATGACCAATCGCTAAGAAGAAACCGTCGATGGCAATATCAACCAATTCTTCATCCGGTTCTCCTTTACGTTTTACCAAATGAGCTCCTTCTACTCCGTTTTCTCCAAATAGACCTAATGTGTTATGCTCAAATAATACGGTAATGTTGGGTGCATTAAATACACGTTCCTGCATCACTTTGGATGCACGCAAATAAGGTTTGCGGACAATCAGATATACTTGTTTGGCTAAGCTTGCTAAATAAAGTGCTTCTTCGCAGGCTGTATCACCGCCACCTACAACTGCTACGTTCTTTTTACGATAGAAGAAACCATCACAGGTCGCACAAGCCGAAACGCCCATACCTGCATATTTTGCTTCATCGGGTAAACCCAAGTATTTGGCCGTTGCTCCGGTACTGATGATTAAGGTTTCTGTTTCAATCACCTTTTCTCCATCAATTGTAATTTTATACGGCGCTGCCGATAAGTCGGTTGCCGTAGCAATACCCATACGGATATCTGCACCGAAACGTTGTGCCTGCTTCTTCAAGTCTTCCATTAGTTGCGGACCTGTTACGCCTTCCGGATAACCCGGGAAGTTTTCTACTTCGGTTGTTGTTGTTAATTGTCCGCCCGGTTGAATACCTTCATATAAAACCGGTGCCAAATTGGCACGAGAAGCGTAGATGGCTGCTGTATATCCGGCTGGTCCGGAACCAATGATCAGGCAGCGAACTTTTTCATTGTTTGTATCACTCATTGAAATATACTTTTTATTTGTTATTCTGAATTTATCGTAAATCGATTACTTCTGCATCCGGATAATCGGATTCGTTGAATGAGAAAAAGGAATCGGCTTGATTCTTGCCTGTTACCCATTTACTGATATGGATGCTGACTGTTGCTCCGTTTTTATCCGTAATGGTGATGGCGGCCGGAATGTGAGATACTTTCTCGATTTGCAAATCGACTTGTTGGATATCACTTTTCTTTTTCGGAGTCAACGTAATATCATAAGCTGATTTGGCTTGTCGAGTTGTACTTGTTCCTTTGTATTGTACGGCAAATCCTTTCTTATATTGCCGAAGCAAGACAGCCGGATTGGTTAATTGCAATTCATCACCGCTGGGTGTACTGACATTCACTTCTTCGTTACGCATCAAATAGACCCATTGCGTTTCGCCGTTGTACCAGGTAATCATATCCGGTGTTTCCAACTTGAATTTATCACCTTTCATGTTGATGACTCCTTCAAAACTCTCCGAAATATTTTGTTGCGGAACAACCGAATGTATGGCAAAATTGGCTTTGATTCCGTTCGATTGTTCATACACCTGCGCTGCCTGATCTAAAATGGCTTGTGCCTCTTGTGCTTGTCCGTTTCCGGCAATACTCAGTAAAATCAGACAAAAAATCCATGAAAAATACGTTCGTAACTGCATCATACCTTTTTTCTTTCCGGACAAAGATAGTATAAAAAAACGAAACATCATATCACCCGTTTCATGGGCTTATCGGTTGGATGTTTTCAGTATAAAGGGAGCAATCAAGGCATATCCTTTATCGTTCGGATGCAATCCGTCTTTGAACAGTTGTTCGTTGATTTTTCCGTCCGACTGGAACAAGCCTTTTCCGGCATCAATATACAGACACTTATGTTCGTTTACCATTTTTTCTATCTTCTGATTGATTTGCCGAATCCGGTCTTCTCGCTCTCTACGAGGTAAAATACCAATGACGCGGATTTCAGCTTTAGGCTGACGATATTGGATGGCTTCGAGCAATACATCCAGACCGGTTACGATTTCCTCGTCTGTATTCATGTCGAGATTGTTTGTTCCGATCATCAAGATAATGCGTGAAGCTGTATATCCGTCCAATTCTCCGTGATAGATTCGCCAAAGGACGTTCTCGATACGATCCCAACCACAACCCAGGTTGTAGAAGTCTTTCATATATTTCTTCCATGTTTCGGGACCATTCTGTGCAGGCGCATCGGGTACTCCGCCCCAATAGTGTGTGATGGAATTACCGATAATGATCGATTGAGGCTGTGCTTTGTATAAGTTTTCTAGGTTATCCTCATGTCGTTTCTTCCATTCGTACATACCCGGTTCTCTTCGTTGGGTAACAGGAATGGTTGTTTGAATATTCCCGACAGGCATGTGCAGGATTTCCCGTATTTTACTTTCTACTACTTTTGCCTGTTGTTGCATACCCAAATCTGAAGGATGTACATAATCCACCCAACCATCGGCAGACAGATTTAATTCTTCTCTGGAAAGATAATATAGTTGTTTGGTTTGCTGTTTCAGCAGTTCGAAGGCTTTTCGTGAGGCTGCGTTGGCTTTTTGATAAGATTGTTTACTGCTTTCGCTCACTTCACCGTTGCTGTAACCGGCGTGTTCAATCAGTAAAATCGGTGTATCCGGATGCTTTTCCCGAATTTGTTTGACGCTGGCGATCACCTTCTCTTGTACACTTTCTTGTGTTTCGCCAGACAGATTGGGTAGGCAGTCCAGCAGATAGATTTGTGCCTCTATTTCGTTGATAAAGTCGATTACTTCTTTTTCCAGTCGTCCGTTACCCGAAAATCCCAGATTTATAAGAGGCAGATCCAAGTTACGCTGTACGATATTACCCCAAGCCATACCCGGACGTGAAGCACACGCACCTTGCGCAATCGATGTTCCGTACAGGACAATCGGCTTTTCACGATAGACAGGGATAAATTCAACGGACTGATCGTCCTGCACTCCGATTTCCATCCACTTCACTCCATTGTACAAAGGCAGACAAAGCTGGTATTCAAATCCCTGTGAATGGTAGGTGGAAGCTGACAGACCTGAATAGGTATAAACAATCGTATCGCCAAAGGAATACGTATTAAAGCAGAATTGCCGTGTTCCATCACTATTGATCCGATACAAATCAACACCCGAAACACCAGTTGCCGGCATGTGGGGCATGGCAAACGGACCACTAACCTGATATCTGATTTTTATTTCCGGACTATTACTGTAAAAATGAATTGCCAGTCCGGCTGAATTTTGAGACAAATTCCAAACGGCATCCCGAACGAGTGGTTTTGCCCGGTCTGGCAATCGGTGATATGATTGAGATAATTCTTCAACAAAAGCCTGGTTCTGTACAACTGGAAATCCAGCCTGCATCGGGTTAAACCATTTGATGGCCCAACCGCTTAAAGACAAGAAACTCAAAGCTAGTATCAAATAAACGATACGATTAGAAGCGTGTTTCATGATGTATTCTGTTTTATAAGTACAATACAAAGATAGTGATATCTGTTTCTTTTTTTAAGGGAATCTGTTTCTTTTATTTACATTTGTACGTCAAATCGTAATTCAATAACCATGAAAAGGTACTTGTTTCTTTTATTGCTTGTTTTGTTTGCTGCTTGCCGGCATGCTGATAGGACATTTGAAATCTTGGATAAAGCTGAAGAACTTATCCAGGCGAATGAGGCAGATAGCGCATATACGCTTTTGAAAGAGATTCCGAATCCGCAGCAATATCCAGAGAAGGAACGGGCTCGCTGGTGTTTGCTTATGACTCAGGCAATAGATAGAACCTATCGCACACACACGTCGGATTCGTTAATCCGTTTTGTTATCCGATTTTATGAGGGGAAAAAAGATTTATCCGAATTGCCTACCGCTTACTATCTATTAGGACGCGTGCAAAAAGATTTAGGGGACAACGAGAAGTCTGTCAGTTCTTTCCTAAAAGCGTTAGATCTTGCTAAGGAAGATGGAGACTATAAACTACAATATTTATCAGCATCTCAATTGGGGAATATATTTGAGTCTACAGGCTTTATAAATGAAGCATTTCGTTCGTACCAACAGGCACTACATTTTGCCGAGCAAGGAAAAGATAGTGTGAATATGGCTTATGCGAATATTTATTTAGGACGAGTGTATGGATTATTGAAAGTTTGGGATCAGGCGATAGTTGTTTTTCAACGATCTATTTCTATAGCAGAACATGTTTCTAATACCTTGGCTCTTCAATTAGGATTAAATGAATTGGCTGATACATATATACATATTCAAAAATATCAGGATGCCTTTAGCTGTTTACAGAAAATTCTTTACCTGAAAGAGAAATCAACGGTAAACAGCAAAGCGGTTACTTATTTGCATATAGCAGACCTGTTCCGTTTAATGGGTAATTATGATTCAGCTTATGTCTCTTTGAATAAGGCTCTAATGGCAGATAATCAGTACACACGACGAACCGTTTATCAGCATTTTTGCTATTTGTTTGAAGAGCAAGGAGATTATAAAAAGGCCGTGGAATATAATAAAAGATATTGGGCTTGTAATGATTCTATTCAAAATGCAGAGAGTGATATTATCCTAGATATAGAAACGAAATATTTGCGTGAAAAACTACTGGCAGAAAAACAACAACAGGAGTTAAAACAATCGAAATTGATATTTTGGGGTAGTTCTTTATTATTTGTGGCAATCATTATTATTTTGCTTGTTTACATGGATAAGAAACGAACAACCATCCGCCTGTTTGAACAATTACATAAAATTCGTTTTCAAATGGCTGAAAATAAACGGATTATTGCTTCTTATCAGGAACAAATGGATAGTCTATCATTGCGGCAATCAAATTATGATGATTTACAGCAGAAAAAGGCTTTATTGGAACAAGAAGTTTCCAATTTGGTGCAACGAAATGAAAAACTGAATAATCAGAAATTACAAATCTTGATCCGCCTCAATCAAAAGGACGAGGAAATCAAGCAATACGAAGAAATCATCAAGCAACGGGAGAATACACCGGATATATTTGCACGCATTAAACGAACTCTTACTCTTGAAGAGAAAGAATGGCCGGAACTGATTGCTCGCACAGACGCTTTGCACCGGCAATTCACCGAACGATTAAGAAAAGCTTTTCCCCAGTTAACGGACATTGACCTTCGTCTTTGTTGCCTTCTCCGTTTGGGGTACGGCAGAAAAGAACAGATCGACTTGTTAAAAGTTACGGATGACAACTTAGACAAGCGGAGACAAAGGCTGAAAAGGCGCTTAGATCCAGATAAAAAATGGGGAAAAGGCGAATTAGAACAATTTCTTCAGTCATTTTAATGGTCAGGTGTCAGGTAAAAAATCGCCAATTTTCTTTATAACGCTCTGCTAATTAATGAATTATTCCAATATCAAAGTGTCCATATAACAAATCATTTATTTCCCTACATTTGGAAAAAAAAATCTGGGTCCAATATGAAAGTATTGTCGTTCCTATTACTTTCAATTGGAAACTTGTTACTTTTTAATTTTTTGACAGTAGTCGTAAAGCTTTTCCATATATGTGCTAAAGTTTTTTGACAAATGTGGTAAAGCTTTTCGACATCTGTCAAAAATATGAAATGCAACGAGAAAAGGATTAGAAATAAATATAGTGAAGGTTTTATTCTAAGGAGTAACCCATAAAAAGGAAGTTTAATCAAATAAAAATATCAGATTATGAAGAATCTATTATCTATTTTGTTTTTGTTAATGTCGGTTTTCATGTATGGCCAAAAAGTACCGGTAATGAAAAAGTTTGCATCGGGAAAAGAGTATAAAATTGACTTATATACGGCTTATCAGAATCGAGCTCCGATTCTTCAAACAGGTCAGTTTGCCGAGGATATAGAATTTATTCCTTTAGAAACAACAGATGATTGTCTGCTGGGTGACTTTTTAACGAACATTGTAGTGACAAAAGAGAATATCATAGTTTTTGATTATGAAGGATGTTATCGTTTTAACCGGAAAGGAAAATTCTTAAACAAGATAGGGAAAAAAGGAAATGGACCAGGTGAATATACAAATCCGATGTCTATTGTTGTTGATACGTTGAACCATTGGGTATATTTCTCAGATGATGGATTTGGAAGATTTGTGAAATATGATTATAGTGGAAAATATATAGCGAATTTAAAAGTTGATGGAATGGGTGCAACAAATACGCTGTACAAACCAAAAGAATTTATTCTAGAACAGAATTTTTATCAGTTTAACAAGAAAGGAGAACGTTATAGTTTGTTTTACTATTCCGAAGACCAGAAAAAGATTCTCTCAAAGATGAGATGTGATTACGATAAAGATATTCCAAGATTAGCAATGTGCGATCCAATAGCTTATTCACATAAAGGGAAAATGTATATGAAAGATTTTTGGTGTGATACCATCTATCAAATGATTGATCCCTATCGGTTACAATCGTATGCAATCTTTGATAAGGGGACATTTGAACGCCGTACCCGTGATGATAAAACACTGACTACAGGAAAAGAGGATGCAACAGATAAAAAGGTCCTTGATATTATCCGAATCTCAGAGACAGATAGATACATTCTGATTTGTTCAAATAGAGTGAATGTTATTTATGACAAAACAACCCAAAAAGTATACGGAGGAGGAGATTTAGAAGAATATGAGAAATTGGGTGTACAAGATGATCTTTATGGTTGTCCCGGTATTCGCTCTGATTATTTCCCAAAAGGTGTAATTGGTAACACACTTTGTACTTTTCGCCATGCCTATGAATTTATAGAGAATGGAAAAGGCAAACACTCCATTACCGATTCCAGGTACAAAGCTTATCGGGAAATGGTTGATAATCTGGCGGAAGATGACAATCCGGTTATTATGATTGTGAAAGTCAAGAAATGAAGGGACTTAAAAATGGGGAAAATGTGAAAAATACCCCGTAAATAATAGAAGAAAATGTGATAAATGATTTCAGGAGAATAGGAAATATGACTGTTACTCCGTATTTAACTCGTATAATATTAAAAAGCCACTTCCCAACAAGTCAGGAAGTGGCTTTTTTATAAGAATGATTAATCCTCAATTTATGGGATCAAATTATGTTTCTTGAATACATCGTGAATAGCTTCCAAAGCACGATCCAACTGCTCTTGCGTATGAGTAGCCATCAATGAGAAACGGATCAATGTATCTTCAGGAGCAACTGCCGGAGAAACAACCGGATTGACAAAAATACCTGCTTCAAACAATTCTTTGACAATTAAGAATGTCAAGTCGTTGTTGCGGATGAACAACGGGATAATCGGAGTTTCAGTATGACCGATTTCGCATCCCATGTTACGGAAACCATCCAATGCATAATGAGTCAGTTTCCACAGATGTTCAATACGTTCCGGTTCGTTCAGCATGATATCAAGAGCTGCATTGGCGG
>ULTX01039159.1_pt1 | contig 10014 bp, 10 predicted proteins | sample 1958041 | NCBI WGS metagenome assembly ULTX01 (sample SAMEA4835747, study PRJEB28245) | human gut metagenome | biome: gut microbiome; material: fecal sample | place: Denmark | collected 2008
AACAAGGTGACGAGGTGACGAGTTAACAAGGTGACGAGGTGTGTAGCCTCTCAACAGATAAGTTGATCCCTTGCAAATCGAGAATCGACGAAATCAAACATCCCTGTCATTAGCTTCGCTCAAGACAGCTTTTATTTTTATACTTAGGTATAGTCTGAGCGATAGCGAAGAATCTCGACAAGTTGTGTAGCGAGATGCTTCACTGCGTTCAGCATGACAGACAAAAGGAATAAATCTGCCACCCATTAACCATTGACCATTAACCATTAACCATTAACCATTGACCATTAACCATTAATCATTAACCATTAATCATCAACCATTAATCATTAACCATTAACCATTAACCATTAACCATTAATCATCAACCATTAATCATTAACCATTAACCATTAACCATTAATTTTAATTTTCCTCATGGGTATCAAAGTCAAAGCACGCCAGATGAAGCTGGCAGTAGGTCCTTCCGCAGGACAGTATCGATTCATCATGTTAGCGGACATTTACAGTACGCTGAAAGAAGACAAAGTCATCAGTGAAGCCGCCCTGCGTTCCGGCATTTCCAAAGGCACCATCAGTGCCACGTGGGAAGCCATCGGCGACGTCATCAAAAGTTGGGCTACCGAAGGCCACTCCGTTCCCATTCCCGGACTTGGCACCATGCGTTTCGGTGTCCGTGCCAACTCGGTGGAAAACGTCGAGGACGTCAGCACTTCGCTCATCACTTCCCGTCGGGTCATCTTTACCCCCAGTACCGACATCAAGCAGGAACTGAAGGATACCTCCATCAACATCACCTGTTACGACAAAGACGGAAACGTCATCAAACAAGTCAACTCCGCCGACAGCGGCACCGTGGACGATGATCCCGATGACACCGGCACAACAGGCACCGGAGGAGGTGAAGATCCGTTAGGTTAAAAGAGCCTCACCCCCAAGAGGGTGTGTCAAAACAGAAGTATCTAAAACTCTCCTCCTTCGGGAAGGAGGAGTACCCGAAGGGGGAGGTGGTAGGTGAAAACATAAAGTATTGATATACAGAAAGTAAAAATACCTACCACCCCGCCCGTTGGGCACCCCTCCTTCCCGAAGGAGGGGAGTCAGATACCATCATTTGGATTTGACACACCCTTAGTAAGGAGGGGAAGTAAAAGGCGGAAGAGTTTGGGAAGAACCCCTAACCATAAACCCTAAATTATTCAAGTAGTTAAGAAGTTAGAGAAGTTAAGCCAATACATAGACTTCCCTAAACTCTCAACCCTAAACCTTAAACTCTCAACCCTAAACCCTCAACTATTAACTATTAACTTTTAATTCTCAACATGTCCGAAACCAAAAAGAAATCCACCTGGGTAACCATCCTCCACGCCATTGTCCAAGCCATCGTTGCCGCCCTCACAGCCCTCGGTGTCTCCAGTTGTGCAGCCCTGCTTTAGAATTTGAGTTTTTGAGTTTTTGAGTTTTTAAGTTCATGAGTTTGTGGAAGTATTAGTTCCAAGTTGAAAGAACTTAATTTAAGTTTCGCAAATAATACTTCTCAAGAAGTTAAGAAGTTAAGCCAATACTTTTGTGAAAAGGATACGGGCCATACACTTTATCGCCTTTAACTTCTAAGCCCATCATAGGGGGCGATAACTTCTTCTAACTTCTTTAACTTCTGTAAGTTTACAAGGTTCGGAATGCTCTGTTTGATAAAGTGCCGCTTGAGACGGCTCATTACAAACTCCTTGTCAATTCGCCAACTTGTTACTCGTCAACTGCAACTTGAGCTTGCGAATTGAAAATCGACGAAGTCAAAATCAAGAACCCCAAAACTCAAAAACCTAAGAACTCAAAAACTTAAGAACTTAAGAACTCAAAAACTCAAAGCTTAAGAACTCAAAAACTCAGAAACTCAAAAACTCAGAAACTCAAAAACTCAAAAACTTAAAAACTCAAAAACTCAAATCCTATGATTCAAGAAACCTTCCCCCTCACCGTCGCCGGTGAAGAAATCCCCGACGAACGCACCCTTCTGACCCGGGTAGAGAACGGTCTGCTGATGGACTCCATCGACTCCGTACGCTACATCATTCTGCATTGTTCCGCCACCCGCTGCAACCGCGACTATCCGGTAGAGCAACTTTTGCGCGACCACAAAGCCCGCGGGTTCCGCACCATCGGCTATCATTTCTACATCCGCCGCGACGGCAGTCTGACCCAGCACCGCCGCCTGTTGGAAGTCGGTGCCCATTGTCGTCCCTTCAACCGCTGCTCCATCGGTGTCTGTTACGAAGGCGGTCTGGATGCGGACGGTCATCCCGCCGACACCCGCACACCCGAACAGACCGAACAGCTGATACTGCTTTTCCTGAAACTACGGAAGCTTTTTCCACATGCCCGCCTGATGGGTCACCGCGACCTGCCCGGCGTCACTCCCAAGGCCTGTCCCTGTTTAGATACGAGGGCGGTATTCGGATACTTGGAGAATGAGAACTTACACAAAGTTATGTAAGCATCTGCCCAACTCAAAGGGAAACAGTGTTATGATGAGAACTAAGCCACTCATTTTCTTCTTCGCGGTATTCTTACCTGTGGTTTGGGTTGCGGCTGATAGGCTTTTAACCCGGCGTCACCAGTCAGTATTTCTACGTCAAAACCTATCTTTGCATAATAATTGGCTACATCAACAATAGAAGCATCTCCCAACGACTGCCCGGCTGGTGCCGTTTTTTTCCAACGGGCAGCCAAAGATGCCAATCCTTCTTCATTCCATAAGTCTTTCTGCTCGGTAAACGCTGCCCAAGGAGAATTAGCATTTGTTGCATCGATAATCTTGTCTGCCAATCTTTCAGCCATGCTGTAGCGATTGCCGTTTGCATGAGCGATGTGATTGCCAGTCTCGATGATTGTAGCTACAGGTAAAATAAAAGTTGTACCTTTCGCCTGTTCTTCAGTTATTTTCTGAGATACCCGGCCGTAAGTCCAACGATCGTCGTCAGGGCCACAACTCTCCATCCCCGAGACCTGTAACCAAACACAAAGAATACTGGTATCTATAATCAGAACTTTTTTCATAACGCATCCTCCGTCATCAAGTCGCCTACTGTGCCGCGAGCCATTAGTTTGGCCAAATTCTGTTTATCTTCCAATGGCGCTATCACACTGCAACCGGTCTGCTCCGAACGGGTAACATAACTGATAAAAGGAATCATTTCAAGTCCCAATGTATCAATAAGCACCGGATTATGCGTAGTACAAATAATATCAATCCCAGACCGTTCACCTAATTTCTGCAGGACAGTAACCAGTTCCTGCGAGCGGGAGGGATGAAGGCCGTTATCTACTTCCTCGATTACCAACAGACTACCGGCCTTACCCGTCAGCAAGGCTATCACGATAGCTATAAAACGCAAGGTTCCATCGGACATACTGCGCGCATCAATTTCAATCTTCTCGCCGTCCACCCATTCTTCTTCGCAATAAAGCATCGCATCGCTCTTGAAACGACCGACTTTCTCTGCCCAAATGCGCTTGATGTCTTTTTCCGGTAGAGGACGGACATAAGTAGTCAATTCTGTTTCTACCCGTTTTTCTTCCTCAGGGTTCATACCAGCCAACAAACCGGCTATATTCCCGGCATCGGGATTCAAACGCTCGGACAATGGAGAATAGTCGCGCATGTGATTGGGAATCGGGTTCAGAATAAAGATACTCTTCAGACTATTCTGTACCAGTGCGGCAGCTTCTTTCACCTTCTTGACCGCTACCAGATTCTCCATCTGATATAAAACAGTAGTCTGGCGATTTAAATCCAAACGCTTTCCCTGACCTGGTTTTTCCTGATAAAATCGTACCGGGATGGCTGGAGAAGAAGCATCCTCGCCGGCAATATCGGTTCGGAAAAGCATTCTGACCTTGTCAGATTTAGTGGTTACCTCCTCCAGACTTTCAAAACATATTTGCAAAGAAGTATCATTCCTGCGACAAGATAAAGTATAAATCAGGTCGTTTCCTTCATCATCTACGACCACTGATAAGGTAAAAGCATCCGTACCTTTGCGAATCATCCAATCAAGGCCGCCACGAGTATTTTGCGCAATCTCATTGACTGGAACCCCCCTGGCACTATCACACAAAAAAGAAAGTGCATCCAGTATATTGGATTTACCACTGGCATTGGTGCCAATGACAAAAGTCAAAGGATCTATATATAACTTTGATTCCTCAAAGCTTTTCCAATTCTTTAATTTTATTTCCTTGATCATAAAGTCAATAAATGGTCTGTTTGTGCAAAGATACAAAAAGGCGAGAGCAATACAAAAAGAAGCTTGCTTATTTTTGCATTGCCAAGCCGCATCCTGTCTTATCTAAAGAAAGTGAAAGGCGAGAGCAATAAAAAAAGAAGCTTGCTTACTCAACTATCGGTTGTTAACTCCTCAGCCCAACGAAAGACGGACGATAACTCCTTCAAGTTTGTTTAAAACAGAAGCTTGAATCAATTTGATTGTTTCGAACCGCCTTCTGTTTTTGTCAGAAATAAAGCAGAGGCAACCCTCCCCTCTCAACTTTCAACCCTCAACCTTTAATTATTATTTCCCGCATGGCACTCCCCTCTCTTCGGGAGAGGGGCCGGGGGTGAGGCCTTCATACATCCTCACCATCTCCTCCGCCACCTTTTTGGAAGAATACTGTGCATCCACCAACCGACGGCCGTTGCGTCCCATCTGTTCCAAATCCTCTTCGGACAAATCCAGAAAAGCGTTCAATGCATGGAGGATCGGGGCGGTACCAATCTCCGTCCACCAGCCACAATGGTGCAAGTTCAATTCTTCCCAGGGAGTACCGGTTGTCGTTATCACCGGCGTTCCGCAGGCCAACGCCTCCGCCACTACGATGCCGAAGTTCTCGGAATAAGTCGGCAACACGAACAGATCCGCCTCCCGGAACAGTTCCCATTTCCGGTCACCATAAACACCTCCACAGAAATCCACCATATCCTGAATCCCCAATTGGAGGGCCTTTTGGCGAAGCTGTCCGATATATTCCGCTTCTCCTTCTCCCGCTATGCGAACGGTATATCCCTCCAGCCGATCCTTCAAAGCCGCTACGGCTTCCAGCAAGAACTCAATGCCTTTCTTTACATGAATCCTGGACAGGAACAGAATCTGTTTTTTTCGTTCCCAACCAGTTTTTATATCAATCTGCTCTACATCAATGCCATTGGCAATTACCGTGATCCGGTTGTTATAGCCCAGCTTCAAGAGATTCTGTTTTTCACTCTCCGCAGTAGCATGCAAGCGGTCAGCTTTCACCACTGCCTGTTTCTGATAGAGACAGAGTGCCGGAACTTTCCTTGTCCAGTAATGCCGTGCCAAGATCCACGGCTCCAACATGCCGTGCGGACTAAGTACCACCTTATATCCGGCCTGTTGCGCCCACTTTTGTGTCCAAGCACTTTGCGGCATCCAGCAGCAGTTCACGTGTACCACGTTTGGACGGGTCTCATCCAGCAGTTTCCGCCATGCCTTTTTCAATGTACCATATTTCGACAAGCCTGCTGGCAACATAACCACCCGTGCGTTCTCTATCGGCAGTGGATGTTCCGATGCCGCCGTAGCGATGGTCAGTTCGCACAGCTTACCCAATTCCTTGGCGAGCAACTGCATGTAGGCACCCACACCGCCGGAGGAGCGGTCGATGCTGGGGATGAAGTGGAGGATGCGCATCATATTAACGTCCTCCCATACAAATTCCATAAATTCTCGGAAAAAGCCTCTTAAAAACGATCCCAACACCTACCCAAATCCATGCAAACAGCCACGGACTAACCATATAACTAAATGCAAAGCCAAAACTGGAATGAGGGAAAGGAAGTACCAAGAGTTTCCTCACCACATTCAAGGTAGGTTCATGATACAAATAAATGAAAAAAGTAAAACTACAGAAAGTCATCCAGTGTTTATGTCTGCCAAGATCAAACGTCGCAGGTACCAGTTTATCATACAGAGTCCAAAAACTTAAGATACCTGACAGTATGATTGGAATTTGCAAATATTCCCAAATGAATACTGGAAAAATCATTTCAAGTACACAAAACAATAAAAATACGATAGGAACCCCAAACGATTTAATACCCGAAAATTTATCTAAAAAGCACGCACCTAATAAAAACCAGAATATGCCATATATTGGTAACACAGGAATGGAGAAATAGCTTAAAACAAAAAATAGCCCGCAAACAATTGCTTTCCCCATCCATTTATTCATCATATACAGCAAGGGAGACAACACCACAATTAGTATTAAATCACGTAAAAACCATAAATGAAACGCATATGGAGATCCGTTTCCTGCATCCCAAAATAAAAAATAGCATAACTCAAGCAAAGGCTTCTCAAAATTCTCAGAAAATCCTTTAGTATTCATAAACCCACCTACTCCGGGAATATATTCCAATACCAAATAGGATATTGCAGGAAACAAACAGGCAATCAGATAAGGAATCAACAACGTCCGGATTCGCTTTCTTATCTTCATCCACAATTTTGCATACGCATGAGTGTCATCTTTATCTATACCTTGAAAGAACAAGTAACCACTAATAGCAAAAAACAGTGGCACAGCACAACGTCCCATCATTCCACTGATGAAGTCCTGCAACTTGAAATTGAATGTCATTCCTTGTATTTCATGAGGATAGTCGTGAAAACCGGAATGAATATATAGAACAAGGATGATGGAGAAGAAAGATAAGAGGCGAAATTTATCGCTGAGATAGGAGGTAATCATATTTATTGTATTATGGGTAATATTCTTTCTCTAGGAAACATATCTAACAATCCACCATTGGTCAGATTTATAATTTTAATATTCCTTTTTTGACAATAAATCGCTAATCTGTTTAAATCGTGCAAATGCCTTGAATGCATTAACAAATCTATCGCAAACTGCTTGGTAGATTTTCCCTCCAATTCTTTATCGTTCCCATAAAAATGGCTATCAGCAGATTTTATCATCTCATAACCAATGCCATTGGCATCGAATCCCGTAAAATATATATTCTCAAATTGATGTTGAATGGCAAATGCAAAACAACTTCCAGAAACTCCCAAATTATAAAAAGGCAGTTTTTGAGTTAGCCAATATATCTTATTTTTATAAGTCGAGAACAACGGATTATTCATCCATTCAATTGGTAAAATGATTTTTGTATTTGAAGACAAGCTCCATATTTCATCTAACCATGAAACCGGCCATATACCTTTCAACATCTTATTATCAACAAATATATGATATTTCGGTTGAAGCATTTTATATAGGGGATGCATAAAACCTCTATTTACAAACATCGTACACTTTCCCTGTAAAGGAGTTAAATCTTGAGTTTGCAAAGAAGGGCCATTTAATATGATATACAGATCTTTTTTTAGCCCTTCTTTAGGCATTGTTTCTATTCGATGCTTTATTCGACGAATCTGAGGATTTGCGATATAAAACAAAGATCTACGCATATTCTCAACAAAGGATAAAATGAAATCATCCTTCTTGACCATTAACGACCAAAAATCCATATCCTACTTACATTTTTCTTTGAACAGAAGTTCTGCAATAGTAAAATCATCTTCCCAATCGATGTCAAATGAATGCATTTCATCCATGATATATAGCCAAGGCCTTTCGCCTATACGATTCTTTTGTTCTAAATAGACTTCACGTTTAGCTAAAAACATCGTATGATTGATTTCAAACAAAGGCTCTAAATCTTGAGTCCTGGGCCAGGGAATATTCGTAGAATTGTTAACCAGTTTACCTTCTTTATTCAATAAAAAGTTTTTTAATTCTTTCACTCCAACAAGAGAATCATATCCTTCGGATAATTTAGATAAATAGCAGGAGATTCCTTCATCGTATTGTCGGGCATCACATAAGGGAGTAGTTACATGTCCCCATAATATATGTTCTGCATCAGTTATAGTAGGAACATAACTTATCAAATTTTGCAAATTGGTAGAACTTAAACAAAGTTCCTCTGGTCTAGGAATAATTTTAAGACGTTTATCAGAAGAGAATTGACTTGCCACATTCAAACAAACCTCATCATTGGTTGACAAAATTATTTCATCTACCAACTTTGTCTGTAACAGCTGCCTGATTTTATTTTCAATCAGCCCACCTTCAATTCCTGCAAAAGAACGTGTATTCTTATTTTTAACTCGTTCACTACCTTTACGAGTCGGTAAGAAAAAAGCAATCTTACTCATATCATATTAATTGATAAACAGATTGAACATTCAATTCACTATATAATGTTGGGGTTAAAGACTTCAATTGATTTCCACTATAAAGATTATAATCTTTAAACAATTGAGTATTTTCATTCGTTAATGCAACTTCTTTTTCAGACAGTATATTTCCCAAATAACCATCATAACCTGTCAAATAAATCTCTCCATCTGTCATATCCATAGCTGCCTGTATGGCAACAGCAGTACAAGAATCGGTATAAACATCCGTAAAAATAATCTTCTGAAGTTCATAAGTCTCTTGTTCTGCAAATGATGGCACTTCTGTTCCCATCGTTCGAGGATATGGAGACAGAATACACGTACCTTCAAAATTTTCCATTCCAACCGTTCTTTCCAACCGTTTAGCTTCGCTGCCAACTAAACAATAATATTTGCCAACTTTCAACTCTTTATATAAATCAGCATATCGAGCTGAAGCAAACACAACTGCTGCGGATTTTTGTTGTTCAATAAAAGCCTTAATGGCATTTGTATGAATTTCCGCATTTGCACCTCCACCAATAATGATTACATTGTCATACTTTCTCGGTTTAAATAAAGGATATTTTGCATTATCTGCAACGTTCTCCTTTTTATTGTTCAAAGCGCGGACTACATTATTAAAAGAATAAGTGCGATTACAAATCCAATCCATCACTTCTTTCTGTGGTATAGAGTTAGCCCCAGATAACATATATGGCAAATTAGTTCCCCATTGATACTTTTTCATTAGAGGAGTGAATGCCATGATGACATCTCCTAAAACATTAAAATCGACATCTAAGCCATAGTATTTGTTCAAATAAGTTAGCAACAATTCCATGTTAAGATTACCGGCACCACGCCCCATACCTAATATAGTTGCATCAACAAAGTCTACACCACATTCAATAGCTGTCAATGTATTTATTAGACCCAACTGGAGATTATTATGCCCATGAAAACCAATAGGACAAGTTGTATTCTCTTTTACCTGCTTAACCAAATTTTTCACTTCTTTCGGAGAAATTCCTCCATAAGAATCCACCATACAAAACAAATCTGCAATACCGTTTATTTGTTTTAATTTTAGGAGAAAGCCATCGTATTCCTGCCATTTAGACATGTACATCACATTAAAGCCGATTTCAAACCCCATCTCTTTTACTTTTTCTGCTAAATAAATAGCCCGATCAATATTCTTAGGGTCGATGGCAATACGTATCATATCCACCAATCCTAATATAGGATTTAACAAAGCATCTAAATCTTCTGTTACAACACTCTTTTCATTCAGCATTAATGCTAATTTTTTCTTCGACATCAACCTGATTCTCTGTAGTTCAGAAACAGGAGTATAACCGAACTTGCCCAAATAATCATTAGAAGGATTATTTCTATAGCCTATTTCCAAATAATCGATAGGAAGCCTATTCGTAGCTTCAATATACGAATCTACAATGTTATCCGCAAAATCCCAATTGGTATAATAACCGCCATCCCGAAGAGTACAATCAAGAATCTTCATTTTATTAATTATATTTATTCGTTTTAAGATCTAACAATATTTGAATCCAATTTTCTATAGCTAAATCAGTATAATCGAAAGTCGAAACTGGCATGTCAAGAAAAGAAAAATCGATATTATCCTTATTATTACTATCAATTACAAAAATATTATTGGAATTATAAAACAATTCCTTTTTTATAGATTGACTATTTATTATTATTTTCTGACCATTTGCCAATGCATTAATTACTCTCGGAG
>ULTX01056069.1_pt1 | contig 9991 bp, 9 predicted proteins | sample 1958041 | NCBI WGS metagenome assembly ULTX01 (sample SAMEA4835747, study PRJEB28245) | human gut metagenome | biome: gut microbiome; material: fecal sample | place: Denmark | collected 2008
GTTAACAATATAATATAAAATAAAAACGGAGCCTCATCCCTTACGGGCGAGACTCCGTTTCATTTTATATCAATTGCGTGTTCAGTTTAGTTTCTGAATTGCAAGACACCATTCTGGCAGTCCACAATAATCGGCTTACTGCGTTCCACTTCCTGTGCCAACAACTTCTTTGACAAGTCATTCAGCAAATAACGCTGGATAGCACGTTTCACCGGACGGGCACCGAATTCCGGATCATAACCGGCTGTCGCCAAGAAATCGTATGCACTGTCTGTCAACTGTAACGTAACACCGTTATCAGCCAACATCCGCTGGATACCGTTGATTTGCAGACGGACAATCTGATTAATCTGTTCCTTATCCAACGGCAGGAACATGATAGTCTCGTCAATACGGTTCAGGAACTCCGGACGGATAGTCTTCTTCAGCATGTTCATCACTTCGTTCTTGGTTTCTTCCACAATGGCATCATGGTTAGAGTCAGTCATTTTTTCAAACTGGCTCTGGATGTAAGCACTGCCCAAGTTAGACGTCATGATGATGATGGTATTCTTGAAGTTAACCGTACGACCCTTGTTATCTGTCAACCGGCCGTCGTCCAGTACCTGCAACAGGATGTTGAATACATCCGGATGCGCCTTCTCGATTTCATCAAACAGTACCACTGAATACGGTTTCCGTCTGACAGCCTCAGTCAGCTGTCCGCCTTCATCGTAACCGACATATCCCGGAGGAGCACCGATCAGTCTGGAAACAGTATGTTTCTCCTGGTACTCACTCATATCGATACGGGTCATCAGTGTTTCATCATCGAACAGGTATTCTGCCAGTGCCTTGGCCAATTCGGTTTTACCAACACCGGTTGTACCCAGAAAGATGAATGAACCGATCGGACGTTTCGGGTCTTGCAGACCGGCACGGCTCCGACGTACAGCGTCGGCCACAGCCTGAATAGCCTCATCCTGACCAATGACACGCAGGTGAAGTTCGTCTTCCAGATGAAGCAGCTTGTCACGTTCACTCTGTAACATCTTGCTTACCGGTATACCGGTCCAGCGTGATACTACATCAGCGATGTCTTCAGCTGTCACTTCCTCCTTAATCATGGCATTGTCGCCTTGTTTCTGTTTCAGATCGGCCTGGATATTCTTGATTTCGTTCTCCAATGCCTGCAGTCTACCGTAACGGATTTCGGCTACCTTACCATAATCACCCTCACGCTCAGCCTTGTCGGCTTCAAACTTCAGGTGTTCTATCTCCTGCTTGTTCTGCTGAATCTTGTTTACCAGTTCTTTCTCACTCTGCCATTTGGCTTTGTAAGAAGTTTCCTGTTCCTTCAGTTCGGCAATCTCTTTGTTCAGCTTGTCCAGCTTTTCTTCATCTTTTTCACGCTTGATGGCTTCACGTTCGATTTCCAACTGCTTCAACCGTCTTTCGATTTCATCCAGCTCTTCCGGCAAGGAATCACGTTCCATACGCAGTTTGGCAGCAGCCTCATCCATCAGGTCGATGGCTTTATCCGGCAAGAAACGTTCGGTAATGTAACGGTTACTCAATTCCACAGCCGCAATGATAGCCTCATCCTTGATACGTACCTGATGGTGATTTTCGTACCGTTCCTTCAGTCCACGCAAGATGGAAATGGAACTCAGCGTATCCGGTTCATTGACCATCACCGTCTGGAACCGGCGTTCCAATGCCTTATCCTTTTCGAAGTATTTCTGATACTCGTCCAAGGTAGTGGCACCAATGCTTCTCAGTTCTCCACGGGCCAAAGCCGGTTTCAAGATGTTGGCGGCATCCATAGCACCTTCGCCTTTTCCGGCACCTACCAAGGTGTGGATTTCATCGATGAACAGGATGATGTTACCGTCCGACTTGGTCACCTCGTTGATGACAGATTTCAGACGTTCCTCGAATTCACCTTTGTATTTGGCTCCGGCTACCAAGGCACCCATATCCAAGGAATACAGCTGCTTGTTTTTCAGATTCTCCGGTACATCACCCCGAAGAATACGCTGTGCCAGACCTTCAACAATGGCAGTCTTACCTGTACCCGGTTCACCTATCAGAATCGGATTGTTCTTGGTACGACGGCTCAGAATCTGCAATACCCGACGGATTTCTTCATCACGTCCGATAACCGGGTCAAGCTTTCCATTACGGGCAGCTTCAATCAAGTTGATGGCATACTTATTCAAAGACTGATAAGTATCTTCACTGGACTGAGAAGTAACCTTTTGTCCCTGCCGCAACTCATTGATAGCAGCACGTAATCCTTTATCGGTCATCCCGGCATCCTTCAAAATAGTGGCAACAGTAGATTTCACATTCAGCAATGCCAGAAGAATGGCTTCCAGTGAAACGTACTCATCACCCAATTCCTTCGAATAATCGACAGCTTTCTGCAAGACCTCATTAGCCTCCCGGCTCAGGTAAGGTTCACCTCCTGAAACCTTTGGTAAGGAAGCAATCTGCTTGTCGAGCACCGTAGCTACCTGCTGTCCGTTAATGACAAGTTTCTGAAAAATGAAATTAGTTACATTTTCACCGACTTTCATCACACTTGCCAACAGATGTTCCGGCTCGATAGCCTGTTGTCCCTGGCGTTGTACCAAGTTGACAGCCTCTTGAACCGCTTCCTGCGATTTGATTGTAAAGTTGTTGAAATTCATATAATGTCTCCTTTCTTATTTACGTTTTAGGGGGAAGCCCGCCTCCCGTCTCTTCCGGTATTCCGGGGAGGGGAAGCAAACTCGACTAATAATCATCAAATACTTTGCCAGAGTCAGAACAAATCATTTATATGCCTAATTGTCAGTAAGTTATATTTAATTTATGTAAATTTGTCCGAATAAGGAACAAAATGGCAGTTTATGCGAGTCTTTCCTTCTCCGGATGGGCTTTCTTGCTTTTTCTTTTGGCCGGCCAAAAGAAAAAAATAACAAAAAGAAAAACCGACGGCTTCTGTTTTGAGACGGCTACGTTTCTACGCTTTTTCGCCTCAAAACTAAAGCCGGATTTTTATTAACTGACTAGGAACTCAAAATCAAGTTCCCCAATTACCAAAGCCGTGAAGCAAAAAAACGACCTTGCAGGGGCGAGGTCTGCTCGCCTAAATACATACAGTCCGGTTAATCAGTTAACTAGACACTAAATACCAGATGACTACAAATCTGTTTTAATTTTTAATTATTCCAGTATTTTGGGAGGAGAAGTTTAGTTTGTATCTTTACATCCCAAAAACAAAAAGATATGGAAAAGAAGATACCTTTCGCTCCCCAAGTGATGCTGATAGATGCATCATACCTGGATCGTGTCGGCTGTGACCTGGCCGCTCATTTCGCCCCTATCGTGAAACGTGAACTCCCTAAAGCCGATTTGGCAGGTCTATTGGAATGTCTGGCACTGGATGCAGGCATGCAACCGGGAAATAATGAAATTCAGGTTATCTTTATTTATGAACCGAAAGAAGAAGTAATGAAGTTCTGTACCCCTTCTCATCTGGAAAAGGAACTGCATAATGTAGGCTTCCAAAGCCAGTTAGGAGAATTTTCTTTATATGCCTTCCAACCATCGGGAATGGCCACACGCGAAGACTTGTTTCGTGAATCACTGATGCTGATGACGGAATCAAAGGATATCCTCAAAGCCATATTGGTACCCGATGAAGACGCATATGGCAGTTCACTGAAGAAACTGATCACTTCGATGAAACAGCCTTCGGAGGTAACTGTTTTCGGTATGAATCCACCAGAAAAAGAAGAAATATACCGATTCGAGCTATTGGGCTTCTCTATTTTACAGTCACTGGGAGTCCGTTCCGATGAACTCTAATCTTTTCAACCAATACTTAATACCGTGTCCGATTTCCGTCTGAAAGCCTTTTACAGCGTAGCCAAGAACCTGAGCTTCACAAAAGCATCTCAGGAACTCTTTATAAGCCAACCAGCCATCACCAAACACATCCGTGAACTGGAAAGTCTGTATCAAGTACGCCTATTCAACCGGATGGGCAACAAGATTTCGCTGACAGAAGCCGGAACGGTTCTGTTAGAACATTGTGAACGTATTCTAACCGAATACCGTCGGTTGGAATACGATATGCATCTATTAAATAAGGAGTATGCCGGTGAACTCCGTTTGGGAGCCAGTACGACAATTGCCCAATACATACTTCCTCCCGTTCTGGCACGTTTTACCGAAAAATACCCGAAAATCACAGTTTCGCTGATTGATACCAATTCACGGAATATCGAAACCGCTCTTCAGCAACATACCATCGATTTAGGTATGGTAGAAGGGGTATTCCGGTTGCCAAACCTGAAATACGAACCTTTTTTGTGTGATGAACTGGTACCTGTAGTAGCTACAGACTGCCCCATCGGACAGTCAGGCGAAATCTCGTTGGAAGAATTCAAACAGGTTCCACTGGTACTTCGTGAACGTGGTTCCGGTACTTTGGATGCCATCGAACTGGCACTGGCAGAACAGCACCTGAAACTTTCGTCGCTGAACGTGCGAATGTATCTTGGAAGCACGGAAAGTATCAAATCTTTCCTACGCTACAGTCACAGCATGGGTATTGTATCCATCACTGCCCTATCCAAAGAATTGAAGGAAGGTAGTTTCCGCATTGTAGACATTGACGGTCTACAGTTCAAACGCCACTTCTGTTTCGTCTCAGCCCAAGGCCAGGAGGCGGAAACAGTTGTTCACTTCATGCGCTTCCTCCAGCAACAGGTATAATTTACATTCATTTCTTTACCTCAAGCAATCATCTAAAAACGAACGTTCGTTTTAGTTTAAACACGAGCATGTCTTAAATAAGATGTCTAAACGTTTTAAGTAAAACGCGAGCATGTTTTTAAATAAACAATCACTTACTTTAATTTACCCAAAGAACCCTATCACTTCCCAAAAACAGAGAAAGATGATAGGGTTCTCAAACATTTACCAAACAGACAATCCAGTCTATTCTAAAATATCTTCATTATTGCAACTAAATATTTCTATTCCACACGTTTGAAAGTCACTTTATCATAATATTCATAATCACGGCCTACTTCATGTGTTTCTAAAACTAATGTAGTGGAGTTTAATGTTAAAATATTAACATAAATACCTCCCATATAAAGCTGATTGCCCTCTATGCGAAAACTCCAACCTTCTGATTCAACTTTCCATTCTCCATCCCCCGCATACCACCACGAAGTACAAGTATTATCTTCAAAAAAGCCAAAGCGGTTATAATCAGCTTCAATTTCAGAATCATCATTCACATCACCCACATTATAGTCCCAATCATATCTTTCGCCTCCATCAATTTCATAACCTTGAGCACGTACTGGTTCCCAAATTCCATAAATCAAATCAACATCTTCTACTCCACCATCATCATCAGAACATGACGTAAATGTAAAAACAGAAATCATAAGCAGGCAAATTAAGCCCCAAACATTCACCTTTTTCATAGCTTTCAATTATTAAGTTAAACAAAAAATAAAACAAATATTATACTTTCCATCAATATTCAAATATAACATCTTATTACAAAAAACAACAAATTCACAAACAATATTCAAACAAACAAAGACAAAATAAATCACATTTTTACTTATAGACAAATATTTATATCAAACACAATTCATCTACTAAAAACAATATCACAATACACAATAATATTTATCAAAAACAAATCTCAATAATTACTTTTAAAAGTATCCGTTAAAAATTCAACCCCATTTCAGTATATCTATTTTTAGAAATATTTTTCACATGAATACTTGTTATTTCAAAATCTTGTTATACCTTTGCAGCCGTAAACATCACAACGGGGTATTAGCTCATCTGGCTAGAGCGCGACACTGGCAGTGTCGAGGTGAGCGGTTCGAGTCCGCTATGCTCCACGAAAAATGTCCTTGAATAATTTTCTATTCAAGGACATTTTTATTTCCATTCATTTATCTTTAATAATCTTCACAGCAACCGGTGCTCGGCAATATATTTCCAAAGAGGAGCCGCCATCAACGACTGCCGGATCTGATCGTTTACCAACAGTCCTCTAACTTCTTCCAAAGTAAGCAAATGAATGGATATATCTTCCGTAGCTTCCTGATGAGGTTCTGAGATACGTTCTACACCAGTTGCCACAAAACAATGGGTAAGATTCGTCATCGTACTGGTATTGCTCGAAATGGTCATGTGCGGCGTCCACACTCCCCCACCGAATCCTGTTTCCTCCAGCAATTCCCGCTGAGCCGCTTCGAGTGGAGTTTCCCCTTTCTCACAAACACCGGCACAAATTTCATACCCAATCCATTGCAATCCATGACGGTACTGACGTTCCATCAGAAATTTCCCATCAGTCGTGATAGCTATCACATTCACCCAGTCGGGATATTCCAATACATAATATTCATCCATCACTACTCCGCTCGGCAAACGGACCTTATCTTTCCGGGCTGTCAGCCAAGGGCGACGAATAAGGTATTCACTGTCCAATACCTTCCACTTTTTATCTTCATCAGAAACCAACTCTTTCATCGTTTACAAATTTATATCATTGTTCCAAAATCTTCATAGCAATATCCATGTAACGGATAATATCAGTAGTAAGCTCACGCACATACACATCCGAACGCTTATGTCCCAAACGAACTACAATAGCATTCCGGCTGGGGATGGCAATAATGTATTGTCCCAACATTCCCCGCATGTACGGATTCACCTGATTACGGTAATGCATCACCCACACCTGATACCCGTAATAATTCAGACTGTCTTTTCCCCACTGGTCTTTCAAATAAACAGCCGGAGACAAAGCTTCACTCATATAGTGTTCCGAAACAAGCTGCCTGCCGTTCCAGTCACCTTTCCGGAGCATCAGCCGGGCAAAACGGGCAGCATCACGCGCGGTGGTATGGAAACAGCAAAATGCCTTTTCGTCTCCTTGTTCCTTATCAAGTAACCAGAAAGCATCTTGTCCGGCCAGCATCGGTTGCCACAACTTCCGCTCAGCGTATTCGCTCAGTGTCACTCCGGTAGCAGCCTCCAGTACAAAAGCCAACAGCTGAGTCTCTCCACTTCGGTACGAATACTGTACACCCGGTTCATCTACCACATTCAGATTCATCACCAAGTCGTATAAATCATTCCCGTAGTAACCGTGGGTAGTGACTGAAAAAAGCGAAGCATACGCCTCATCCCAATCCATACCGCCACTCATGGTCAGCAGGTCACGGATAGTCACATCACGTTGCTTACCTTTCGTATATGCCGGCAGATAATCGCACACTTTATCGTCTACACTCCGGATAAGTCCTTCATCGATGGCTACTCCGACCAGTAGCCCGACAATGGTCTTCGTACAGGAATACAGGTTGGAGGTCAACGAATCGTTCCATCCTCCGAAATAACGCTCATACAAGATACTGTCATTCCGGATAACCAGAAACGAAACGGTTTTCAATTCCGCCAGATAAGCCAAGTCATCCGGTTCCATCCGATACGCATTGTAGTGATCAGATTGATACCAATCCCAGCAAGAATCCGGTGCATGGACCGTATTTCGATAAAAAAGCGTCAAGTCATCGATAGTTGGATAGAGGTGAATCAGTGCCTGACGGGCATAGTAAGGCAGGCAGCAGAATGTGATTCCTGCTACTGCCAATACGATGATGATTCCGGTTATTATCCAATGTTTCTGTTTCATTTATCAAATAAAAGAAGATTCTGGTAACTTTTACTTTTTCTTTTGGCCGTCCAAAAGAAAAAGATAACAAAAAGAAAAACGCCGGCTTCCGTTTTGAAGCGGCTACGAAACGTTTCCCGTCGGAAGCGCAGGAACTCGCTTCGCTCAAACAGCCTGCGCTTCTTTTCGCCGGGCTCCGCTTCTCCGCTTTATCGCTTCAAAACTAAGGCCGGAAAATTTCACTATGACTGAAATCCTTTATCCAAAATTCTTCAAAGAAAATCTTACTCCTTAAAGAATTTCTTCTTGTAATAAGATTCCGCCGTGTAGAGTGCCGCTACCGGATTGTTCCCCGTCACCCGGTCCTTCGTCACCAATGTTGTGACATATGCATCGGAATATTTATAGAAAAGGCTGTCGTGTCCCACACAAAGTCCAATGACCACATTCAAGTCGGTATGAGCTTTATTCAGCAAGCGTGCCTGCAAGATAGGATTACACATGGCTGCCCCAATCTGTTCACATTCCTGAGGGATTCCCATCGAACTTTTGGACTGTCCGGCTACCTTACAGATAACTGCATATGCATCGAATCCATTTGCCTGAAGGATCCGGACAAATGTACGGGCCTCCCGAATCAAACCGATGCAATTAGCTATTCCTATCCGCTTGGCCTGAATCTTCCGAGCAAACTCCATAATTTCCTGTACCCGTGTCCACTGGCAATATCCTTCGAATTCCACTTCCGCACTGGCAATCATGATTTCCCGGTTCCGTCCCTCGTCATAACGTTCCAAAGCCCATTTCCGGTCTTCTTCTTTCAAATGGACAGTCGGACAAAATTCCGGATAAGTACGTGTCTTGAACTTGCAGTTCTGCGTTCCGCAGTCTACACAACTATGTAGTTCTTCTTTTTCCATATAATATCTGTTTTTATCACTCCAACAAAAGTACATTTTTTCTGGCATAAAATGCTTCTCACAGGAATAAGGATTCGTCAAAATGCATACAAAATCAGATGTCACATCCCATATTTTCAAAGGAATTGCTTACTTTTGCAAATAGATAGAAAATGACAAACCATGCAAACGAGCGAACAAATGACACTTGAACTGCCCGACTTGTCCCATTCCATGGGAGAAAATCTAGGCGTAAAGTTCCAGGAAATTAAAGAAGGATTCGTAAAAGCAACCATGCCCGTCGATCATCGTACCTGTCAGCCCTTCGGTATACTGAATGGCGGAGCTTCGCTGGCATTGGCCGAAATGGTAGCCGGACATGGTTCTGTTCCTTTATGTCCTCCCGAACAGATACCATGTGGCATTCAAGTAAGTGCAAACCATCTGCGGATGGTCCCATTGGGAAGTTATGTCATCGCTACCGGAAAACTCATTCACCGGGGACGTACTACCCATATCTGGAATGTCGACATCACCGACCCGGAAGGGAAACTGGTGTCAACAGCCCGAATCGTCAATCAACTAGTAAAAAAACGCTCATGATTATACCCGAAAAAACGCTTCAAGCACAGATTCATGAACTGACACAAAGCCTTTGTAGCTTTGCCATCTACCGTCTGCCATGGACCGACGAACCCATTCTGGTCATGCAGCGAGAAGGAGAAGCACAAACGCTACAGCAACTTACTGAACTGAATGGAAAACAGGGATTTGTATTGGCACCGTTCCAAGTGACTTCTCAACATCCCATCGTACTTATCCGACCAGATATTGTAGCTAAGGAATGGCCGGCTATCAGTACAGCCTTGAAAGATCTACCGAAATTTCCGACCGCCGACAATGCCTGCCTATCGGAGCCTATACAAACAGAAAACGCTTTAAAGGAACAGTATGAAGCCGCCTTCGACCGTTTCATAACTCCTTTAAAAGAAAAGACATTCCAGAAACTGGTACTCTCACGCCACTATACAACCAACTTAAAGGAAGATTTCCATCCGCTTGCCACATTCATACAAGCATGTAACAGTTATCCGCGTATGATGATTTCTCTCTGTCATACTCCACAGACTGGAACATGGATAGGAAGTACACCGGAAATTATTTTGAGCGGACAAGAGGAACAATGGCATACCGTAGCGCTGGCAGGTACCATGCCGATGCAAGGAGATGTCATGCCGACCGAATGGAGCAAAAAGAACCAGGAAGAACAAGCATATGTAGGCGACTATATCCGTAAGACCATCAAGAAATTCGGAAACAAGCTCACCGAAAAAGGGCCCTATACGGCACGAGCCGGGCAATTGGTTCACCTGAAAACGGATTTCCATTTCATGCTGAA
>ULTX01025748.1_pt1 | contig 9953 bp, 7 predicted proteins | sample 1958041 | NCBI WGS metagenome assembly ULTX01 (sample SAMEA4835747, study PRJEB28245) | human gut metagenome | biome: gut microbiome; material: fecal sample | place: Denmark | collected 2008
TGACCGCGAAATACCCCGGTGCAAAGCCCCTGACCTGCACCGTCCGCAAGACGCTGGCTGATGAGAGTGTCAAGGAGTGCATCATCTACTCCGGCACCAAACAGGTGGAGAAGGTGGAGTTTGAGGCCGGTGCTGGCGAGGCTGGCGCACTGGTCGAGGCCTTTGCCGCTTCCAAGAACTTCACCGCAGCTGCAAAGACCGGCCAGGCCGCCAAGGAGCTGGCAGATGTATCTCAGACCCTGTTTACGGCTGGCACGAATCCCACCGTCAACAACGGTGCGTATTCTGATGCTCTGGAGCTGGTGGAGCCTTTTGAGATCAATACCCTGTGCGTGGATACTGAGGACAACGCCGTGCATCTGCTGGTGCAGTCCTTCATGTCCCGCATGATGGATGTCGGCAGCCTGATGACCGCGGTCGTTGCCGAGAAAAATGGCACTGCTCTTGATGACCGCATGACCCATGCCGCTGCTTTCAATGACGAGCGCATGATGTACGTTCTGAACGCCTCTGCACAGTATGGTGATACCATGCTGGATGGCTATCAGACCGCTGCCAGACTGGCCGGGCTGATCGGTGCGACCTCTGCAAGCTCCTCCCTGACCCATACCGTTATCAACGGCTTCTCTGGTCTGGGCGAGCCTCTGTCCAACACTCAGATCATTAAGGCCGAGAAGAAGGGCTGCATCGTGCTGAGCATGAACAAGTCCGGTCAGGTCTGGATTGACAGCGCAATCAACACCCTTGTTACCCCGCCTGCTGACCGTGACGAGGGATGGAAGAAGATTCGCCGCACCAAGACCCGCTACGAGCTGATTCGCCGCTGCAATACCACCAACGACAACATGGTTGGTAAGGTTGACAATGATAATGCTGGCCGCGCTGCTATTATCAGTGCCCTGCAGACCATTGTCGATGAGATGGTGGCCGAGGGCAAGCTGGTTTCTGGCACCGTTGATCTGAACCCTGCGCATATCCCCAACGGTGACAGCGCATGGTTCCAGATTGATGTTATCGACAAGGATTCTGCCGAGCACATCTACACCGACTTCCTGTTCCGTTTCGCAACCACGGACAGCGAGTGAGAGGAGGAAATCTAAATGCGTAACACTTCTTCTGCGAGCGATTCCCGCCGCACCCGTTCTGGCAAGGACGCTTCTGTCTATAACGAGAACGGCGTGATGGTGGCGTATATCGAAACCTTCAAATCCACTGTGAACTTCGCCAACTCCAAGTACAAGGTGCTGGGCGATATGCAGGAACACGCTACCCCCGGTAGCTATATCGTCACCCTGAGCTTCTCTGCCATCACCATTATGAGTGAGGAGTTCTTCACCGATGTGATGGCGGCCATGGAAATCGGCGAATCTCCCCGCTGGAACATTCAGGGTGCTCTGGGTGGCCGCGATGGCGATGAGGAGCGCGTCATGTACCGCGACGTTCTGCCTGATGGCGATATCGACATCCAGAACTACACCGTGGGCGATACCATCAAGCGGCAGTTTAACTGCTTCGTCAACAAGCCCCCGAAGCTGGCAAGCCTGCTGGCCGCGTAAGGCTGCATAACCCGATACCCGTACCGTAACCCGCATGAGGGGAGGCAATGAGCTTCCCCTCATGTTTATTTTTATATTATGACAAGGAGACATTTACGATGGCTGATTTTAAGAAAGGCGTTTCCCTTATGACTGATACTTCCGAAGCTGCTGTGCCTGAGGTCGATGATACCGAGTACACCAAGGACGAGGCCAAGAGCATTATCAAGGCCAACGAGGAGAACTTCATTCAGGGCCTGATTGATGCCGCCGGCTTCAACGCAACCGAAACCCAGCGCATCGAGATCGCCCGTGAAGGCCGCCTCTTCTTTGCCTTCAACATCCACCCTCTGACCTCCACCGACTATAACCGCTGCAAGGAGAAGCACACCAAGTACGTCCGCAGCAAGCAGCTTGGTATGAAGCTGCCCGAAACCACCGACAGTGTGAAGTACCGCTCCGAGATTATCTATCAGGCCACTACCGAGGATGACCGCAAGAAGCTGTGGGGCAACAAGGCCATCTGGGATGCGCTGCTTGCACAGGGTCTGCAGATCATGGGGCCTCTGGATGTCATCGACTATTGCCTGAAGGCTGGCGAGAAAGACCGCGTTATTGATGCCATCGACAAGCTGAGCGGCTTCGAGTCTGATTTGGAGGAAGTTGCAAAAAACTGATACAGTCCGGCGGGAAGCTGTGCCTGCTGCATCACATCTTCCAGCGTACCGGCATAACCCCTGATGAGTTCTATTTGAAGCCGCCCGGAGTGCAGACCTTTATGCTTGCCTCTATGCGAGTAGCCATTGAATCCATGCAGAAGGGAGGGGACGAAAATGGCTGAAACAATCCGAATTGAAATCCCTATTGAAACCGTGGACAAAACCGACCCCGGTGTGTCCAATGCCACCAAAAAGCTGGGGAAGCTGGGAGATGCTGCCGATAAAGCTGGCCAGTCTGTTGATAGGAGCCGCGAATACGTCTCTAAATTCGATGAACAGGCCAGCAAAACCCAGCAGAACCTTGCGAAGTGGGCCAAGGAAAAGTACCAGATTTATCTGGAGGCCAAAGAGAACATCTCTCCTGTTCTTGATACAATCGGTGGCGGCGTAAAATCTCTGGCAGGCAAGACGTGGAGCTTCACCCTGAAAGCTCTGGACTTCGCCACCACGCCGGTTAGAACCTTGCTGAATCTGCTAAAAAACCCCCTGCTTCAAGCTGGGGCTTTTTTCGGGGTAAGTTTGGGGCTGACCGATACCATCAACACCCAAAAAGACTTTGAAGCGGCCATGTCGCAAGTGCAGGCCGTGAGCGGAGCTGATTCCGATGAGCTGGAGCAGCTGACCAAGAAGGCAGAAGAGATGGGCGCGACCACAAAATTTACCGCCACCGATTCTGCTGAGGCTTTTAACTATATGGCCATGGCCGGTTGGAAAACGGAAGATATGCTGGATGGCATCTCCGGTATTATGCAGCTGGCCGCTGCCGCGAACGAAGACCTTGGCACGACCTCTGACATCGTAACGGATGCCCTGACCGCCTTCGGCCTGAAGGCTTCCGATGCAGGAATGTTCTCTGACGTGCTGGCCGCTGCATCTTCCAACGCGAACACGAATGTCAGCATGATGGGCGAAACATTCAAGTTTGCGGCTTCTATGGCTGGTTCTCTGGGCTACTCCGTTCAGGATGTTGCCCTGATGACTGGCCTGATGGCAAACAGCGGCATCAAAGCTTCCATGGCTGGTACTGCCCTCAACTCCATCATGACAAGACTTTCCACAAATACGCACCATGCCCGTGATACTCTGGAGGAACTTGGCATCAAGTTCTTTGACGCTCAGGGCAACGCACGTCCTTTGGTGGATGTCATGGAAGAACTACGCGATGCTACCGCCAATATGAATGATGAGCAGAAAACAAGTGTTGCGAATGCCATTGCCGGCACAAACTCTCAAAAGGGACTACTGGCCATTCTGAACGCCTCCGAGACCGACTACAACAAGCTGGCCAACGCCATCGACAATGCTGCTGGCGCGTCCGAGCGCATGGCCGATACCCAGCTCGACAACCTGTCAGGCTCCATCACGCTGCTGCAATCTGCTGTGGATGGCGTAAAAATCAGCTTTGGCAGCCGCCTGAATCACTATGTCCGGGATGTAGCAGACGGCCTGACCGCCGCCATGCCTGATGTCGAAGCTGCCCTGAGCGACTTTATGGACTTCGTTGACCGCAAATACGATGTCATGCAGGCAAAGATGCGCGACCTGACCGTGTCCGATGAGTGGCAGAACGCCGACTTTGGCGGGCGTGTAAAGCTGGCGTGGGACGAAATCGTTGCTGAGCCTTTCGGCGAATGGTGGAAGAACACCGGCAAGTCTATGGTCTCCAATATTGCCGGAGATGTTGGCCGCGGCATTGGCTCTGGCATCGGTGCTGGGCTGATGATGCTGCTGGGAATTGATGTGTCCGATTCCGTAAATGAGGGTGCATCTGTTGGCAAGGCTTTTGCTCAGGGCTTTGCCGATGGCTTCGATTTTGACACCATCAAAGACGGCCTGTTGTCTGGCATTGGCAACCTGTTCTCTAGTGCTGGAAAGCTGCTGCCAGGAGGCAAGAGCGCAGACCTCGGCTCTGTTGTGTCTGCTGCTATCATCGCGAAAGCTGCAATGCCTGCTGTGGGTGTTGGCAAAGATGTCTGGACTATCGGTAAGGGCATTTTTGGCGCGCAGGCTTCCCTTGGCGGCGCGTCTCTGGCCGGAACAGTCGCTGGGTCTACCGGCAACGCTATGGTCGCTGGCACTGGCGTTCTGGGCGGCCTTGCAAATGTTGGCTATGCTGTGGGCGGCGGCAGCAAGGCTGGTCTGTACTTCGGCAGCACCTCTGGTGCCCTGTCTGGTGGCATGGCCGCTTTGGAAGGTGCTGGAGCTGTTGCCGGTGCCGTTACTGCTGGAGCAACCCTTATCAGTGCCGGCATTGACGCCTACACTGCTATGAAGTCCAGCGATAAGGAAAAGCAGGCTGCCTATGGGCAGTCTGCCGCATGGAAAGCTGGCGGCGTGGCCACTGGTGCGGCTGCCGGTGCCATGCTCGGCTCTTTTATCCCCGGTGTGGGTACCGTTGTCGGCGGCCTTGTTGGTGCTGGTATTGGCGGCCTGACCGGGTATGTAGAGGGCAAGCGCGTCAAAAAGGAGTATCAGGAGAGCGCGGAAGCTGAGGCCCTGACCAACGAGAAGCTCCAGAAGGTCTATGAGATCACCGGTTCTTCCACCGACAGCGTGAACTTCAAAACCAAATCTTTGACCGAGGCCCTGAAGGACACAACCGTGACCACTGAGGAGTTCAATACCATGCTCCAGAGGGCCGTGTCTGATGACCTTATCGAGCATTTTGGCGGCCTGCACCTCTCCCTGACTGAAATCAAGGAGGCCGCCTCCTCCATTGCTTTTGACGGCGCAGAGACGAGGTTTAACAACTTCTCCACCGCTGTGCAAGATGTCGAAAGCTCTCTTTCCTCTGTAAAGTCCACCTTTAGCAGCTTGGAAAAAGAGAACTGGAAGATGAGCCTCGGCACCCATGTGACCGAAGCTGACGTGAAGGAGTACCGCTCCAGCATTGACCAGATGTTGTCCAGCACTGCAACTTACCTCGAAAACAAGCACTACGAGGCAAGTATGGCCTTCAAGCTCATTATGGGTGAAGATGCCAACACTGACGGTCTGGATGCCACCTATTCTGCCATTGATGCCCAGCTGGATGGGTTGGAGGAAAAGCTCAACACCGCCATAGATGCCAACATTAAGCTGAACGGTGGTGTTCTGAAGCTGGACAGCGATAGTGAAATCCTGAGCTTGCAGCAGCAGATTCAGGATATTACCAATCAGGTGAGCACGGCGCAGGAAAATGCCAAGTTTGATACCCTGAAAATCAAATACGGTGGGGCTGCTCTGGATGCTGAATCCTTTGCCAGCCTGCAAGAGGAACTGAAGAACACGGTCAGCAGCATGACCGGCCAGTACGATGAAGCTCTGGAAGTGAACGTGACCAACCTTCGGCTCCAGCTTGACCGTGGAGACATCAACCAAGCCGAATATAACCGCCAGTTGCAGGCTCTTACGGATAGCTATCATGCACAGGTGTCCGACCTCCAAGTGCGTGTTGAATCTTTCCAGCTTGATTCTATTGCTGAAGCTTATAGCTCTGCTCTGGACGGCATCTTGCCCGACCTGAAAGGCACGACCTCCGAGAAACTGCAACAGGCTATGGACGCGGCCTTGAAGGAAAAGCCCAACGTGGCAGACTGGACGAACTCTGATGTTGTGGAGTGGTTCGATCTGAACGGCATGGATGCCGAAACGCAGGCAGCCCTCGTGGAGCGACTGAAGGCTGTTGCGGACTCTATGCCTGCTTCGTTTGCTGATTCCATCCGCGGCAGCGGTCTGGGAAAAGCGGCCCGGGACGCAGTAGACGATGAGCTGGATGCTGTTTCTACTACCAAGTTCAAAAAAGATGTCTACGCCCAGTTCAATCTTCACTCCTCCATGAACAGTGTCGTTGCTCCATCTTCCTCTGGCTCCAGCAGCTACACAAGCCCGGTGACCGGCAAGACTGTCACCCCGTATGCTGCTGGCTATCATGGAATGAGCATCGGCGGCCACGCAACCGGCGGCATGGTGAATGGCCGCGAGCTGTCGTGGGTCGGTGAGGAAGGCCCTGAGATGATTATTCCGCTCGTTCCTGCAAGGCGCGAGCGGGCTGTTGAGCTATACCAGCAAGCTGGAGAAATCCTCGGCGTGACTGCCCACGCAAATGGCGGTCTGGTTGGCTCTGGTTCCAGCAGCTACACAAGCCCGGTGACCAGAAACTATATGGACAGCTATTATGACGGCCACACGAGCCGTCACAATGAGTTTTCCTCCGACACGGTAGATTATCTGTCTCAGACTGTAAACGAGGCTCCTGTGGCCTCCAATCTGTTCTCTGAGGATGATTCCGCCGCATCCACAAGCTCCAGCTCTCAGAACGTGGCCTCCACCTCCCAGAATGTGACCGTGCGACCCGAAGTTACGGTTAAGGTTGATGTAAACCCTGAGTTCAACATCACTGGCGGTGAGAAGTCCGAAGACGAAATCATGGCCGTTATCCGGCGGCACATGAAAGAGATGGCAGACGAGATCGGCGGCGAGCTTGCAACAAAGCTCGATGAGGTGTTCTCTAATATGCCGCTGAAGGGGGTGAGCGCATGATTTGCCTGATTCCCGCAGGAGGCGGTACGCCGTTTTTCTTCACCCCTCTGCCTGAACAGGTCGAGGTGAAGTATGGAGCAAAATACCAGACATTCGACACCATTTCCCGCGGTACTGTGAAGGTGCCGCGCGGAACTGATGTCACGGAGGTTTCTTGGAGCGGGGAATTTTTTGGATTCCCACGCCGGAACGAAACCATCGTAAACAGGATGTTCTGGACACTCCCTGCTGCTGCTCGCAGCATCATCGAGGAGTATGTAGACAACGAAACTGTTCTGACCCTTATCATCACTGATATTTGGCTGAATATTGACGTTACTATATCTTCTTTCCACACAACTGGGTATGGTGCGTTCGGGAACCTGAAGTACGACATCTCTTTTGCACAGAAAAAACCTCTCGAAATCTACACAACGGATGAACTGAACACCGATTCCTATGTGAAGAAAACCAACCCGCGCACTGACCTTGCTGCTACAAGCACTGGTTCTGGCCAGAGCTATAACGTGAGCAGTGGAGACAGTCTCTGGAAGATTGCCCAGAAGCAGTACGGGGATGGCTCCAAGTGGAAGAAAATCTATGATGCCAACAAAGACGCTATCGAAGCTGCTGCTAAAAAGCACGGCAAAAAGAGCAGCGACAGCGGCAAGTGGATTTACCCGGGGGCCTCCCTGATTATTCCGTAGGAGGCTGCCCATGGTCGATGTTGCAAAGCTGAAGTACAGTGTTTCCGTTGTCGGCGATGATGGAACGCAGTACAACATCAAAAACTATATCGAAGCTCTGGGCTGGGAAGAAGCCAACAAGGAAATCTCCATGCGGCTGACCTTCAAGGCCCGGAATGATACCACATCGAAAGGCCAGCTCTCCAGCGTTGTGAAGCTGGGGAGCCTTATCGTGGTGACTGCCAGCGATGGCGGTTCCTTCAATGGTGAGGTGGCCCGTGGTTTTGTGGAGAAGTGGAACCCGCAAGACCGAAACTCTGCATCTGACCTGTCCTGCATCTGCTATGATGAGCTATACAAGCTGCAAAAGAGTCAGGATAATGTGTATTTGCCTGATGGCACCGGCACACAGTCTGCAATCCAAAAGATTTTGGACGAATGGGGCGTTACCCTTGGGCAGTATAAGGGGCCGAATGCTACTCACGGAAAGCTGACCTTCAAGAACAAGTACCTTTCGGATATCATGCTGGAGCTGCTGGATGATGCCGTAAAGAAGGGCGGCGAGAAGTGCGTTATCCGGGCCACGAAGGGCAAGGCCGAAATTGTTCCACTTGGCGGCAATGATGATGTCTACGTTTTCAAGCTTGACAACACCATCTCCGTCAGCAACAGCCTCAGCACCGAAGACCTTGTAACGAAGGTCAAGGTCGTTGGCCAAGAGAATAAGAGCGGCCAAAGTAAAGTCGAGGCCACTCTGGACGGCCTCACCCAATACGGCACCCGACAGCGTATCTACCGCCGAGGCTCAGACGAAAAGCTGGCCGATGCTAAATCTGCGGCACAGGCCATTCTCGATGAGGACGGCAAGGTTGTTGAGGAAGTATCCGTCAACACGCCGGACATTCCATGGCTGCGGAAAGGGCATCTCGTCTGTCTGAAAGCTGGCACATCGCAGGGCAGCTATTATGTGCGCGGCGTTGTGCATAATGCGGAAAGCCTGACCATGACGCTTGACCTCCTGAAGGCTCCAGATGATGGCGGCGATTCTGGGGGCAAGCATTCCGTGGGTGACATTGTGAATTTTCACGGTGGCACCCACTACGTCAGCAGCTATGCCGATGCGAAGGGCTACAAAGCTACTGCTGGAAAGGCGAAAATCACCAAAGACCCGTCCTGCGCAAAGAATGGAGGGGCGCACCCGTGGCACCTCATCCATGTGGATAGCTCCAGCAACGTATACGGATGGGTGGATGAAGGCACGTTCGATTAGGAGGTGAACGCCTATGGATATGGATTCCAGCCCCGGTACAAACCGGCTGGGGCAGACCATTGCAAAGCGAATCGGAAAGCAGATGGAGGGCGAAAGCTCTCTTGTTCTGGACTTTGGCGAAATCAAGGATGACGAGAGCCTGCTGACGAATACATTCCCCATACCCATCCCGAAGGGCGAGTACCACGTTTTGCGGAGCTTGACCTACGGGAAGGTTGGCGACATCCTTGCCAAGACGCAGAATATTGGCAGCCCAGGCAGCGGCGAACACGACCACAAAACCTTTGTGCTGAATAGCGTTCATGGGCCTGTGAAGGGAACTATCGGCACCCCTGCTTCCAGTCAACCTGACCCTCCAGACCCGCCGCAGAGCAGCGCGGGAGGTGGTGGCCCTGAAGGTGCCCATCAGCACCACGTTCTCGTGCCTGAGAAGATGCGGAGCCTGAAACCGGGTGATCGTGTTCTCGTGGCATGGGTGCAGAACGAGGCCGTTGTCATTGATATTGTGGTCAGCTCGTAAAGGAGGTGGGCACAATGGCTCAAAAGTTATACCAGACCTTTGAAGTGCCGGAGATCATCAACGAGGAAGAGCAGCTCGATAAAGAGTACCACCGCAGCATGAAGTGGAACCCTGAGACGGGAGATTTTGTTCGGGATGGCTCCAATAGGGTGCTTGACTGTGACGGGCGCGAAGCGTTCATGATTTGGTGCTTTAAGGCTGCCCAGACTGAGCGTTACCAGTGTCTGGCATATCCTCGCTCCATCGGCACCGAGATGGAAAGCGTGAAGGATGATGACCGGGAGGTGGCACAGTCCATGGTGGAGCGCACCATTACCGAGGCCCTGAAGGTCAACCCTCGCACGGAATACGTCCGCGATTTTAAGTTCACATGGGACGGTGACGAGCTGCATTGTTCCTGTGTGGTGAAGGGCGTGAACTGGGGCGAGTTCCAAATCTCAATCTGAAAGAAAGGAGATGATGCGATACGCAGCCTGAATTTAATATGCCGGACTTCATGGAGGGGACATCTGTTGATGAAATCCACCGCAGGATGATGGCCGAGCTGCCCGATGACATTGACGATATGCCCGGCGGCTTCCCCTACGACATGACACGCCCTACGGCACTGGAAAAGGCCGAGCTTATAAACTTTCATCTGGCCCGCGCTATTATGATTGCGTTTCCGCAGTCCGCGTGGGACGAATGGCTTGACCTGCACGGGCAGCAAGTCCACCTGACCCG
>ULTX01065715.1_pt1 | contig 9949 bp, 7 predicted proteins | sample 1958041 | NCBI WGS metagenome assembly ULTX01 (sample SAMEA4835747, study PRJEB28245) | human gut metagenome | biome: gut microbiome; material: fecal sample | place: Denmark | collected 2008
CATAAAAATCTCTCTTAAAGTTTAACTTTACATTAATAAAATTTATTTACTCTAACAGGGCGCAAATTTAGCAATAAATTCCTAAAGATTAACGAGAATTGAATAAAACTCGATAATAAATCCGTTTTTTAACACTTTACCGACAAATTTCTTAAATATAGACTTATAAATATGCAAAATGTTTATCTCTGAATCGACAAAATCACAGATTTGGATGCTCTGGTTTCCCAAAAAAGTTATTCCATTCCTAATATTCTCTAAAATCCTTGCATTTTACGAAGGAAATACAGATAAGGCAGGATTAACCAAAATATAATAAGGAATATGGAAAAGATTAGTTACCGCTTAGTTTATAACCGTAAGAACAGTTTGAATGATAAAGGTATGGCCCTTATCCAAGTAGAAGCCTATTACAAAAAGAAAAAAATATATTTCTCTACACATATATATGTGACTCCTGAACAATGGGATAAGAAACATCAATTAATAGTATTCCATCCTCACAGTGAAATCCTTAATCGAATGCTGGAAGAATTCATTTTAAATTTGCAATGGAAAGAGTTGGAATGCTGGAAGCAAGGAAAAGTTATATCATTGGATTTATTAAAATACCCATCTAAAAGCCAACAAAATAGTGTCGAAAACCTGTTTATCCGATTAGGTAGAAATTGGGTAGAACAATCCAACCGGAAAGAAAGCACTAAAAACAATCTTTATTCTACTCTCTCGCTATTACAAGAATTCAGTCCGGATGTGAGTATTTCTGATATATCATATACATATTTGAAGGATTTTGAATCTTTTCTAATCAAAAAAGGACATGCTGTTAACACTTATAGCCAAACATTTAAGGCATTTGAGAACACTTGTCAATGAAGCAGTCAGGCAAGACTTGATTACATCAGAAGCCAATCCTTTCCGGAAATATCAGATTCGGACTGTTGCAAGTAAACATGTCTTTTTACTGCCGGCTGAATTGCAGAAACTAGAGAATCTGTCTTTACCCGAACGTCATAAGCATTTGCAACATACACTTGATGCCTTCCTTTTTTGCTGCTATACAGGATTAAGATATTCCGATTTTACACATCTGTCTGCTGATAATCTGATTAAACCGGATAAACGAAATATATGGATAGTTTTTAAGTCCATCAAGACCAGTATAGAAATACAGATACCTTTATATTTACTGTTCCAAGGGAAAGCGATTTCTATACTTCATAAATATTCTAAAGACCCCAATATATTTTTCAATTTGAAGCCTAATTCCAGTGTGAACAAAGAACTGATCAAAATAGGGGAATTAGCCAAAATCAGTAAACATTTCTCTTTTCATACAGCCAGACATACCAATGCTTCTCTATTGATTTATGAAGGAGTGCCTATTACTACCGTACAGAAATTACTTGGGCATCAAAGCGTCAAGACTACAGAAGGTTACAGCAATGTTTTTTCTTCTACTATTATCAATGATTTAAAAAGATGTAAACGTTAATTCCCCAGATGTTGAAGGAGGAATAAGGTATATCTTTTATTGGAACTGGAAACAGTTTGTCAATTATTCGTCTAGCAATCTTCAGTTTTTTCTCATATACGATAACATAAAGCTCAAAAAAAACAATGATAATAAACTATTTCAGTTCGGCGAAGACTTTGATGATTTCATTCATCGGCTTCCGCACTCAGGAGGTAGCTGTCAAATCACAAGTAAATGTTGTTTTGAAGTCTGATGCAGAAGTCTTGGACGAAGTAATGGTTGTTGCTTACGGTACAGCAAAGAAGTCTTCATTTACGGGATCAGCTTCTAATATTGATAGTAAGAAATTGGAACTTCGACCAATTACTAATGTTTCAAAAGGTTTGGAGGGTCAAACAACAGGTTTGTTGACAACTTCAGGTTCCGGCCAGCCTGGTGAATCTGCCAAAATAGTTATCCGTGGTTATGGTTCTATCAATGCTTCACAGAATCCGTTGTATGTAGTGGATGGAATTCCTTATGACGGTGATTTGTCTTCCATTAATCCAGCAGATATCCAATCTATGACAGTATTGAAAGATGCATCAGCTGGAGCTCTTTACGGTGCACGTGGTGCAAACGGTGTAGTGATGATTACTACAAAACAAGGTAAGGAAGGTAAGACTTCTGTAACATGGCGTTCTACTGTTGGTTGGTCATCAAGAGCCCTTCCGGAATATAAAACTGTAAACCAGAAGGATTTTGTTCAGTTGACTTATGAATCATTGCGTAATGGATATATTTTCAACAATGGTTATGATTGGGCTGACGCTGAGGCACAGGCTCGTGCCGATTTAGGCAGTACACTGGGTGGTGAACTTTATAATCCGTTCAAAAATTACACTTGGGATAACATTATCGATCCTGAAACAGGTATGGTAAGATCAGATGCTCAGTCTGTATGGAATGAAAGATGGATGGATGCTTTGTTGAAAAACAATGCGTTCCGTCATGAACATCAGCTGGGTGTGAATGGTGGTACAGAGAAAACAAAATATATGTTCTCTTTGGGCTATTTGAATGAAGATGGTATTCTGGTAACAACTGGATTCCAGCGCTATAATGCACGTGCAAATGTAAATTCTCAAATTACAGACTGGTTTAATGCCTTTGTAAATACTTCATTGTCTCATTCTGTGCAAAACTACAGTGACTATGACGGTACTTCTGTTTCGAATGTTTGGTATTCTTCTCAGTTCGTATCACCGTTATTACCTTTATATATAAAGGATATGGACGGAAACAATGTATTGGATGAAGCTGGCCAGCCTCAGTTGGACTATGGTGAGAACGGACGTCCAGGTAGCTACAATGATTACAATCCACTCGGAGGATTAGTTGATGATAAATCAAATATCAAGAATGATGTAGCTGGTGTTCGTACGGGTATTACTTTAGGTTCTGATAAAGATGAATATGGCATTTTTAAAGGCTTAAAATTAGCTGTAAATTTTGGTGTGGATTATCGTAATCAGACTAAAATGTCATATATGAACATGTATCATGGTAATCAGGCTGCAGCAGGTGGTTTGCTGACAAAGAACAGCAGTCGTATGCAGAGTTATACATTCAACCAGTTGTTGACATGGAATCGTTCATTCGATCTTCATAACATTGATGTTATGGCCGGTCATGAATTTTATGCTTACCAATACGAATATCTGGAAGCTGGTAAGACAAATTTGGTAGATGGCATTTTGGAGTTACGTCCGGGTACGACACTGTACGCTGCAGATTCTTATACTGATAAGTATCGCATTGAATCATGGATGGGACGTGTAAACTACAACTATGATGAAAAATATTATCTTTCTGCATCTATCCGTACAGACGGTTCTTCTCGTTTCTATAAAGATAACCGTTGGGGTACATTTTGGTCTGTAGGAGGTAACTGGCGTATCTCAAAAGAGAAATTTATGCAGGACATCAAATGGGTTGACAACCTGTCTGTGAAACTCAGTTACGGTCAGCAAGGTAATGATAATATTTTGAACTCTTTAGGTGGAAGTAATTATTATCTGTGGCAGAGCTTGTATGATTTGAGTTGGGCAAACGAAAATCAGATTGGTGCTATGGTGAGTTCTTTGGAAAACAAGAATGTTACTTGGGAAAAGAATGGTAACATGAACGTCGGGATTGAAGCCTTGTTGTTTGATAGCCGTGTCAGCTTGAACGCAGAGTATTATAACAAGAAGACTGTTGACATGTTGTTGTCTTACCCGATGGCCACTTCTACAGGCTTTAACGGATATAATGCGAATGTAGGTAACATGCGTAATAGCGGTTTCGAATTTGAATTGAGAGTAACTCCGATTCGTACAGATAACTTTACTTGGAATGTTACTTGGATGGGATCTACTGTAAATAACAAGGTGTTGAAACTGACAGGTGAATCTCCTGAGATCATCAGTGGTGTATATAGTATCAAAGAAGGAATGCCTATCAATACATTCTATATGGCCAAGTCCGCCGGAGTTGACCCAGCAACAGGTGCTCAGTTGTATTGGGTTTATGATACCGATGAAAACGGTAATATTACAAATGAACGTATCAGTAGTGACTATGCTAAGGCTGCCAATAGTAAGTATTATTTAGGAAGCCGTATTCCTGATTTGTACGGAAGTTTGAGTACTGATTTTTCTTGGAAAGGTTTGGATTTATCTATTTTGACGACTTACTCTATTGGAGGAAAAATTTATGATGGTCTGTACCAAGGTTCAATGGAGAACATGTACTATAACAATGCATGGAATGAACACGCTCTGCGTCGTTGGCAAAAGCCAGGTGACATTACTGATGTTCCGCGTATCGAAGTTGCAAGTGCAAATACAACAACTGACCGTTTCTTGATTGATGCTTCTTATTTTACAATCAAGAACATCACTTTGGGTTATACTTTACCTAAATCATGGATGAATAAGGTATCATTGAACTCTGTTCGTGTATTCGGCTCTGTTGATAATTTAGCTATTTTCAGCCACCTGCAAGGTATGGATCCGCAATATAATTTCTCTGGACAAACTGATTACAGCTATTCTCCGAATAGAACAGTATCATTAGGTGTAGAAGTTAATTTCTAATTAATAAAACAAAAAAAGAAATGAAAAAAACATTCAAATATATATTTGTTGGTTTGTTGGGATGTGCTACATTGTCATCCTGTTTGGAGAGCTCGTTGGAGACAGCACCGACCGATTCAATGTCAGGTTCTGGTCTGCTTGCCAATGCTAATGCCGCTCTTGTCCCTCTGAATGGTATCTATCGCTCTATGTATTCTTCTTGGTCACCAGCAGGAAATACACACCAGAGTTTTGGTATCAGTTCCTATAACTTGATGGCAGATGTAATGGGTGAAGACTTTATTCAGGCTGCTCAAGGAAGTGGATGGTTCTGGTATGACTGTCTGTATATGGTAAAAGATAGATATACTTCAACATCTTGGCGTTCATACGATTTGTGGAATGCTTATTATACATGGGTTTCAAATGCAAACTACATCCTTGCAGCAAAAGAAACTATGAGTGGAGAAACAGCTGACATCAACTACGTGATGGGACAGGTTTACGCTATTCGTGCTTATTCGTATTTCATGCTGGCTCAAAGTTTTGCTCGTACTTATAAGGGACATGAGTCTGAACCATGTTGCCCAATTTATACAGAACCGACAGTAGCTGGAACTCAGGGAAAACCACGCTCAACAGTTCAGGAAGTATACGATCAGATTTTGTCTGATATCAATACCGCTATCGAATTGTTGGATGGAACAACACGTCAGCATATCTCGCATATTGACTATGCTACAGCTATGGGGTTGAAAGCTCGTATTGCATTGGTGATGGAAGACTGGAAAGCTGCCAAGGAATCTGCGAAAGCTGCTATTGAAGCTAGCGGATGCACTGTTCAGCCTGTAAGTAATTTTATGGGATTGAATGATGTGACATCTAAAAATGTAATGTGGGGTGCTAGAATTATTTCTGATCAGTCTACAATGTATGCAAGCTTCTTCTCACATATGGATGCAGATGGAAGCGGTTACGCAAACAGTGGGGCATATAAAGAAATTAATAAGCTTTTGTATGATGGTATGGCTGCCAACGATTCTCGTCGTGCATGGTGGGATCCTACTGATGCCAGAAACGGAGATTGTGGATATATGCAGAATAAATTTAAGTTTGCTGATACACAGACTTGGACAGGTGATTATATTTGGATGCGTGTAGAAGAAATGTATCTGACTGCTGCTGAAGCTGAATGTCGTTTAGGTGAAGAGGCTGCTGCCATTGAAGATCTTACTGCTGTGATGGGACAACGTGTAGAAGGATATACTTGTACAAAGACAGGTACTTCTTTGGGTAAATTGACAACGGATGTTACAGGTTCACTGCTTGAAGAAATTATTACTCAGCGTCGTATAGAACTGTGGGGTGAATTTGGTCGTATCTACGATATCCGCCGTTTGAAACAAGGTTTCGTCCGTACCACTGCAATGGGTTGGCCGACTGCAGCTCAGTTGACAAACCGTCCAACCAATGATCCTGAAAGTTATATGTGGGTATTGACTATACCGCAGAGTGAGTTCGATGGTAATGCAAATATGAATCCGGCTACAGATCAGAATCCGGTAGGTGATACCAAATAATATTTAAAAGTAAGAACAATGAAAATAAAAGGATATATTTACGGAATTGGTGTCGTAATGGCTACATTATTTGCTTCTTGCGACACAGATAATATGAAAGAAGTTTTCCAGGAAACTACAATGGGGGCTGCTTTCTCATTCGGAGCTCAATCCGTTTCATTCCCCGCTAATGGATATGAGGGCTTTGATGTAGAAGTTACACGTGCAAATTCATCTGAAGCTGCAACAATTTCGTTGACAGCTACAATGGCAGATGGTTCTGCTCTTCCGGCTGAAATTAATGTTCCTTCTTCAATTTCTTTCGAAGCTGGTGAATACAGAAAAATGTTACACGTAACAGTTGGCGATATCAAATCGGGAACTACATATTCAATTGTAATAGCATTGGATCCTTCGGTAGCATCTTCTTTTGAAAATGCTATTACCACAAAAACGATTTCTGTATATAGAGATTATACATATACCAGTATTGGAACAGGTAAATTAGTTTCTGAATTCTTTGGAGCTGAAGGGGAGGCTGAAATTCAGAAAGCTGATGATATCAATTGGTACAAAGCTATCAGTCTGTATGAAGACGGTTATGATGTAGTTTTCAAGATCAGTGATGACGGAAAGACTGTAATCGTAGATAAGCAAGCTGTCGCTTCTGATATCAGTGGATATGGTACAGCATATGTTGCTGGTAATGGTACATTGGAAAATGGTGTGATAACTGTTACATTGGAATTCACTGTAAGTGCTGGAAGTTTTGGTACTGCTACAGAAGTGATTACTTTACCGGTAATGTAATTCATTTCAATTCTTAATTCTGATGGTTTTATTTAAATGATCAGATATGAGGGTGAAGTCTTAGATTTCACCCTCTTTTTTATGTCTATCGATTTAGTGTTATTTATCTTTTAAGGTATTCAATTGTGTTAATTATATTCTGCACTTGTACTAGCTTAGTTAAATTTTATAGAGTCGATAGAAATTTGCGATCAGTAAGTTCTGTCCCTTTTTTATGCAATAAAGGTTACCGTTAGAGGGTGCATTGGACGCTGTAAATATCTTTTATATTTGAGTATATATTTTTCTGTAGGGGCAGAGGCTTTAAAAGAAAAGTTGACTGTGATATAATGAGTTTTGATAAAATAGCAATGTGTTGATAATCAGCTTATAGGTGGATTTTGTCCGGAAAAGGGGAATAATAATGAACCTTTGAACCTTTTTGGGATAAAATGAGTTTTATTCAATTCTTTATGATTGTAAGGATTTAATACTGATTATGGAAAAAGTCCACCGGACGAAATGGAATTGGTTAATCATCCGGTAGAAATTGGAAACTTAATCAGATATGCGTCGTTTGATGGTTTTATACCTTTTTCTTTCTGAACATCATCCAACGTATAAGTGAGGCTGGAATAGTATGGCTTTGCAGATTAAGTTTTTCGCTGCGTTCATCCACACGTTCATACAGTCGTTCTGCATCTTTATCGGACAGCATACCGTCAGTTTGTAGTTGTCGGATATTTCTACGCTCGTTGCAGAGTAACATGCGTGTGGCCTTCTGAGTCAGAGCATGTTTGTAGGCTTTCGGGAAGTCATTGGCCAGTTTATTCAGTATGCTGTTCATGGCTTCGACGTTATGTTGGGTTTCTTCTTTTAATGTGTTCAAGACCACTTTCTGTTCGTCGTTCAATACTTTTGAATTTTCCAATTCGTCCAACAGTTTCAAGTCCTCTTTCTGTAGGATGATGAATCCTCGTCCCAGGTCGTACACAATTCCGATACGTTCCTTGAAATAAAAACTTATCCACGAACCTATTTTAGGAATTTTTTGCATGCCGTCCAGGATGAAGGTACGGTTGCAGAAGTTGAAGATGGACGGACGGTTGTCTAATGCATAGCTTCCGTCGTGGTCATAAAGTTCATCCAGTGAGTTACTGAGCAACATGAATGATGTCTTGGCGATAATACCTTCGTCGTATATTTGGTGCAGAAACATCTTTTCTTTGTCCAGCACGCGCAGTCTGATTTCATTCATGATATCGTTTGTCATGGGAGTGGCTTCCTGATCATTGGGCATGGCGGTAATATACTGACTGACTTTTTCCCAGTTGGCTCCGTTCAGTGCGTCACGTGTCTTCAGCCTTTCAAAATACTTTTCAGAATTTTCATGCAGGAGGTTCTGTATTTTGTTTTCCATCATGGTACGGGCTGTAGGAATATAAATCAGTCCTAGTTTATTGAGCAGCCATCGCATGGTAGTGGCGTTGATACAGAGGGTCAGCGTTACTATTCCTGCGGTAAAAAACAATACCTGACTTCGTATTCCGTCGGGTATGGATGGGGTATATGAGACCATCAGCGCCAAAGTCATACCTAGTGCGCCACGCAGACCTCCCCAGGTGAGAATGATGGATTCTTTTCTGTTCAGTCCGTAGCCCGAACGTTTCATGATGGGGTAGAGTATCATGATTGTGACATACCGGATGATATTCAGAGCTATGTAAATCAGTATCAGTATGATGCAATGTGACCAGGAGAAGTCAACTTTTTCGGCTATCACGACACCTACGATGATGAAGATGAGTGTGTTGGCTATGTAGGTAAGCAGCTCCCAAAAACTTCTCATGAATGTATTGACCTGTGGCTTGAGTCTGGGCTTGCCTACATAAGCGATAGTCAGACCGAATGCCACCAGTGCAATGACACCGGAAATACCTAAATACAATTGTGCCAGTATGAATACCAGATAGGCTGAAAGTATGATAACACTGTTCTGAATCATTTCTTCAGAATTGATACGGGTAATGAACCAGATGACCAGACGGGCTGCAATGAAGCCTAAGATGGCACCACCTGCCACTACCTGACAGAACTCAAGGATAGGGGTGAGATCGTCACTCCGTCCCCAGACAGTAATACCATAGAAGAGCATGAAACAGACGATGCCGGTACCGTCGTTTAATAGTGATTCCGCGTCTACCAGGGTAGAGAACCGTTTACTGGTTTTTAGCTCGTGAAGTAGAGCTACTACCGCAACGGGGTCTGTCGCACTGATTAGCGCTCCGAACATCAAGGCGGATGCCCATGTCCAGTTCTCATAACCGGGGACAAAGCTGCAGATCACCATCAGTACGATGGCTGTAAGTATCATACAGATAATCAGACCGGGAACAGCTAAAAGGGTGGCATTGGTCAATGTTTTTTTGAAGATGTGCAGGTTTAATTCGTAGGCAGCGTCAAAAATCAAGATAGGCAGGAAAATGTAGAGAATCAAATCTGGATTGATGTTGGCTACACTATCCAAGGCACTGCTGAATTGGGACATATGGTGGAATATTCCTGCCCGATTCATGATTCCGGCAGCTAATCCGATGGCGAATAATCCTACAGTGTAGGGAATACGTGTTCGTTGGAACAGAGATTTGAAGATGGCTCCTACTGTCAGACCGGCAATGGTCAGTAGTAAAGGGGTAAGGAGGGTTGTTTCTTCCATAGTATAAATTAGAGTTATGATTATTAAAATCGGTTTGTAGTCAGTTTAGAATAAGGTATTCTATATCTGATAATTGCAAATATAGAATAAATTATTAATTTTTGTTATCTGATACTTAAAAATATTGTTTCCTTTTTTCTTCTTGTCCTACCATGGAAGTAACAAGGTTACGGTTGCTGTTTTATATCTGAAGGAAGAATTCTGCCGTTGTCACAGAATCGTTTATTCAAAGGATATTCCTGGGATAAATCTTTATATTATTTCTGATATAGTCGGAAATATAAAAATCCGGTCTCATTGGATTTGTTTC
>ULTX01067378.1_pt1 | contig 9946 bp, 3 predicted proteins | sample 1958041 | NCBI WGS metagenome assembly ULTX01 (sample SAMEA4835747, study PRJEB28245) | human gut metagenome | biome: gut microbiome; material: fecal sample | place: Denmark | collected 2008
CCGAAGCCGCGGCAAAGGCGGTCAAGGAGCTGATAAGCGCCCTTGCCAGTTTGGGCGGCGGCACAGCGCTTTTCATTGTGTTTTCCATCGTCATTGTCGCGGGCGCATTTCTGGCTTCTCCGTTGGGGATTCTCTTTGCCGACGAGCAGCAGGCAGACGACACCGTTCCATTGGCAACGGCCATCGCGGAAATCCAAGGTGAGTACCATGTAGAACTGGAGCGCCTGCAAAACGGAGATTTTGCGTCTGTCCAAATTGTCGGGCAGGCCCCGGACTGGCGCGAGGTCGTTGCCGTTTTTGCTTCTAAAACGGCAGGCGCGGAGGACGGCGTAGACGTGTTCACGCTCGACGAAGAACGTGTGGAGCTGCTGCGTCAAGTCTTTTGGGATATGTGCGAGATCACAACGGCAACGCAGGACGTTGACGTTCCGGACAGTGATCCGGACGACGATGTGGACGACAGCCACACAGGGATTGCGCTGACCATCACGATCACAGCCAAGACCGCCGAGCAAATGCGCCTGATATACGCTTTTACAAAATACCAGAACGACGCGCTGGACATTCTGCTAGAAAACCTCGGCAGCTTAAATATCCCGATGGGGTCACTGACCATTTCGCAGGAAGATGCAATCGCGCTTCTTGAAAATCTCCCGGATGATCTTGACCCGGCACGAAAAGCCGTTGTGGAAACGGCGGTACAGCTCGTCGGGCGCGTGTCGTACTTCTGGGGCGGAAAATCTTTGACGCTCGGCTGGGATGATCGCTGGGGCGTTCCAACGGAAGTGACAGCCGCAGGCAGTGGCTCCACCGGCACGGTACGTCCGTTCGGCTTAGACTGTTCAGGCTTCGTCGATTGGACATTCTACAATGCGACGAATGGCAGCTACTACCCCGGACGCGGCGGTGGTGCAGCCACGCAGCACAGCTATTGCACGAACATCTCATGGAGCGACGCGCAGCCGGGCGACCTTGTGTTCTATCCTGACGATTCCCACGTCGGCATTGTCGGCGGCAAGGACGCAGACGGCAATCTCCTGATCGTCCATTGCAGCGGCGGTGCAAACGGCGTTGTTATCACCGGCTCTGCGGGATTCACCAGCGTGGCAAGGCCGGACTGTTTTGCAGAATGAAATACATCTCACCGTGATACGCAATTCGACAAAAACCGGGCTGGGCGATCTATGTGTCCAGTCCGGCTTTTCTTATACCTATTATAATGTAGAATCTTGCCGAATTGCGTATCACGGTGAGATTCATTGTTTCCGCATGATTCGATCCGGGAAAACGGAAGCATCTATCAAGTCTGCGGGATCAATGTCAAGCGCGTCGGCAAGATTGAAAAACACATCCAGCGAAAAACTCTTTGCCACGCCCGGCGCTTCAATGGCACTGATAAGGGAACGGCTGATCTCTGCCTTTTCTGCAAGCTGCTCCTGCGACATTCCGCGCATTTTGCGGAGCGCAGCGATGGCAATGCCCAACTGGATAAAACGGTCGTGATTTTTGAATGAAATATTTTTGCCCATACACTGCACCTCCTGCGTATAAGCAAATTATACGAGTTCCCATAAAATCTTTCTGTCTGAAATGGTGTCGTATTGATTTAATCTGTGAGCAATACTATAATAATCAAAAGCGAATTAACGCATACGAACATATTTGCACACAGTTTACAGAGAGACAGAAAGCAGGTGTTGGAATGGCTACGCCCAAAAGCTGCGCGATCCTTGGACACAATCCCATGCGGTTTGCATGGGGATTTGATGAAGAAGCTGCGGAGTGTTACGACATGAAGCTGGAACTGGCCCAGCAGATCATGGTGCTGCGACAGCAAGGGGTGACACACTTTTCCGTGGCTTGCGACTACGGCATCGGACTATATGCCGCAGAGATCATTAACGCGCTGCGGAATGACGATCCGGAACTGATGCTGTTCTGCATTACACCATACGAGGAACAGGCAACGAAATGGACGCCGGAGCTGCGCAAACGCTACTTTGATATGCTGATAAAATGCACACACATGGCGGCTGTTAGTCTCCATAAGCGGCCGGATGCACAGCTTGAAGCCTACCGCACGATCATCCGGCAGTCCGATATGGTGCTGGCCGTCTATGACCCGGCATCCGCGCGCGGCGACGATACGGACGCGGCGATCCAATATGCGCGGGAGCTGAAGCGCCCCATCCTGAGTATCCACCCGGATACGCTGCGTACTAGCTGCCTGACTGAATTTGAGTTTATGTAAACCAGCACTTATTCAAAGATAAACTATCATTTTCTGCTCTTTTTCAAAAAGGTATTGCAAAAAGAAGAAAGAATAGGTAGAATAGAATCAAATTGCAGAGAGTTATCGAGAAGGGTGTACACCCTTCTCGTCCGTAGGATACCTACGGACGATGATTTACTGTAAAACTGAATATTGAAATACCGTAATACACGCCATGTCCGCAACGCTCTTTTGAGTAGGACAGGCAAGGAAGCAGGCAGAAATGCCGACACGAAACGGTGCTGTGCGCGTGAGGCCACGCCGAAGCGGAGCGATCCGCCGGGACGAAAGTTCGCCATTGCAGGGAAAACCTGTGAGAAGGTAGGATGTGGGCGCAGGGGGGACTCCCTATAACGCAAGTCAGAAGAACTGTATTACTCGCGGAAAACCGCGATTGTGTATTTGCAGCGGCGAGCGATTTCCTGTTGCAATGGGCGAAAAACCGCCCAACTGCCGCTGATTTCATGTTGAAATCGGCGCATTTTGTTTTTTGGACAAGGTGCGCCGCTTCAAGCCGGAATCGGCTTTTATTTTGCCCCCTATATTGGTGGCCTGGTCTGCAAATGGGAACGGCAGACCGGGCCGCCGCTAAAAAACTGATACACCGGGCCTTCGCCCGGCTTCATACGGTGAATCGCACCGACAACTGAATAGCCACAACGGGAAAGAATACCTGTCCTTTCCGGGGAAGTACGCGACGACGCGGAGCGCCGAGCGTGCCAAGGGAGGACAGACGCGGTCAGAAGTGGGCGCAGGAACCGATACCGGCAGCGTGGTGTGAACGAAAATCGTTTATTACGGCTTTTGCCGTGAGAATCGGCGCAGCCTTCTGCTTCCGGACTGCGTCAGATAAAACAGGAAACGAAAATTTGTAAAGGAGAAGAACAAACATGAAAGCAAAGAAAGCTCTTGCGCTCATCCTTGTGCTGGTCATGGTTCTCGGACTGCTGACTGTCACAGCCTCCGCTGATACTGCGGGTTCTCTTGGTTCGCCGACCAACGGCATCAAGAGCATCACGATTACCGGCGCGAATATCAATAGCAATGAGGATCGTACCCTGACGGGCAGCAGTGCCCCGTATAACCTGACGTACAACGTCTTGCTGGCCAGCGGCACGGCTGATGGAACCGTCGTAACGGCGACGTTTGAAAAGGAAAATGCCTCGAATGAAAACCTTGTGGTTTCTTCCGCGAAGCCGAACTCGATCCTGAACGCGGTATCCCGCAAGCATATCAAGAAGCACGCCAGCCTAACCTACAACGCGACAGTGCAGAACGGCACAGCGACCATGACGGTCTATGTCTATCCCAATCTGAAGGATAGCGTCAAGTCCTATGGCACTTACGTCATCAACTTCCAGCTGGCGGATGTCAACAATCCGATCACGGTCAACGGCACACAGATTCGCTTTGGCGACCCCGCGTATCCCATGACCGAACCGGAGCGCTACATGAGCTTTGAAGCAACTGGCACCAATGCGTATAATGCTGTCTATGCTGGCCCGACCGCTGGCTTTGTGCCGGATCTCTATTCTCTCTATCTGAAGTCCGACGCAGCGCTCACGCTTACCAGCAACGGCACGGACATTGTGTTCCGTACCTATGATGCCAACGGCAACATGACCGAAACCAATACTGTCACCGGCACGTCCGGCGATGGCTACTTCTCGACGGTCATTTATGTCAAGGCAGCCGGTTCGATTCAGGTCGCTACCGCTGGCAGCACCACCGCTACCACCATCAACTTCAGCGCACCGAACGATCCGTCCTCCGTCCATAATGCGCAGCTGCATCCGGAAGGCGCAACCGCCTATCTGCCCGGCCTGACACAGTATGCCAACCGCGGCGACTGGGGCAGCATCAGCGCTGGCGGCGACAACCTTCTTGATCCTGCCAACAAGATCAAGGGCTACTATGGCTTTGCCGCGAACGGCTTCTCGCTCGGTTCTCTGGGCGGCTATGTCCAGTACGATTTCAGCAGCAACCCCATTCGGAATCTGGACACCAACCCCTACGGCGTAGACTTCGTGGTCTATGGCAATGCCTTTAACGGCAACCCGGAAGCTGCTGCGGTTCAGGTCTATGCGCAGGAAGTCCTTACGGATGACGGAAACGGCAACATTACCTATGGCCCGTACAAGTGGTATGAGCTGGCCGGTTCGATGTACTATTCGGACAGCGCCGTCCGCAACGCGACGGTTTCTTACACGCTGGCAAGCAATGGCGCAATTACCGCCAAAGTCAATGACACAGTACATTCTCAGAATCCGTTCGTAACGAACGCAGCGTGGTTCCCGACAAAGGGCAGCATGAACCATGAAGCAACGTCCGGTATCAACGACACGACAAACACCTATATCACGGAGTACACGGATACGACGCTGAAATTCACCGGCGTGACCAGTATCCCGGACAGCGACTCCAATGCGGACTATGCGTTCGGCTATGCCGACGTGACCCCCGTGCCGAGCGTCAAGGACGGCACTCCGGTCAACCCGTATACGCCGTATACCTCCGACAAGGACGGCGGCGACGGCTTTGACCTTGCTTGGGCTGTGGACATTTCCACCGGCGAGCCTGTCAAGGTCAATAACGCCAAATACGTCCGTATTTATTCCGCTGTTCTGTATAACACTGGTATTTTCGGTGAAACTTCTCCGGAAATCACCGGCATTTTCCGTGCGGTTGGTACGACTGGTACAGTTGCGACTAGCGATGCAGTTATTTATTTTGGTGACGCAGCAGTCCCCACTCCGATGAATAACAATGCCAAAACATCCGTACTGGCAGGAACATATTGGTTGGTTTCTGAAGAAGAATACGTCTATGTAAACGGTATTGAAGTTAGCAGCGATGCTGCAAGTGGTGATGGTTACGAAATTACCGTCACAAGTGGAAAACCTGTTCAAATTATTACACAGTCTGGAACGGAAGCTCCTTTTATTACTGTGCTGAGTTGTGACTAATTCTTGAAAAATGAGAAAAACAAGTAGTATTTATGCAAAAAATGTGGGTGCCAATCGGCACCCACATTTTTTAAGAATTGTTTCGCTTTTTCTTTCCATTATCATTGCCGCTTGTTCGTTAAATCTGACTGCCCTAGCAGCAGACAAAGAACTGCAGATTGGCATGACATCTACTGAAAGAGTAGGAACAATAAGCTATCAAGCTTCCACTTATCCATTGTTATATATTCATGTAAACGGACAAGAATATGATGCTGTTCGCATAACAAAAGAAAGTGGAAGTATTGTTGTAAACGATACCACATATAGCTATCCAAAGTTTATTCTTGCCAGCAAAGATGGTTCAGTCGGTGGCGACGGAAGCATCCCTTACGATCAAAACAATAGAATCTTCAAGGCAGCAAAAAAATACTATGAAGATAACGTTTCAAACATTAAGTTGGACAAAGAAGATGCACACTCTACTGACGAGCATCTTCTATTCTTATTGCAGTCAGGATCACGCAGAGATAGAGTAATCTGTGCGTTTCTTATGATTTCTTGGAGTGAAAAAACCAGTGTCACTGTCAATAAAAACAAACTCACCGAAAAGATTACTGAAGCCAAGAACAAAAATTCCAGCAACTGCAAAACAGAAAACGACAGATACAACGCCGGAACAAAGGCAGTCAGTGAAAAAGGCTTCTGGTCAGATTTCCAGACCGCACTTACCAGTGCAAAATCGGTCAATGAAAATGCAGCTGCAACACAGCCGCAGGTAGATTCCGCTCTGGGAGCATTGACAGCAGCCATGGCGAATCTGATTCCGATTGGTCAGATCAACCCCACGAATCTCTATGAAACGATCGAGCGGTGCAAAAAGTCTAACGACGTTCTGAAGGGCTGCACCGAAAAGACCGTCAATGCCTACCGCACAGCGCTGACCGAAGCAAATGCGTATCTGGACGCTCTGTTCCAGAAAAATGCCGAGGGCATAGTTGAACCTACGACGGAGAACGTCGCAGACTATCAGGGCAAGGCGGATGGATATGCCACGACCCTGAGTAAAGCAACCGCAGAGCTTGCCAGAACGCTGGACAGATACGGAGACGTGTCGCTGGCGCTGGACGCGATCCCGGCGCTCTGTGAGCTGGCAGACAAAGCGATCAGCAACAAGGCGCTGATTGGGCGCGACACGCTGAAAATCAAGCGTGACGCCGCCTATGCTGTCTGGCAGAAGTACGCGGAAACGCAACTGAATCTGAACGCCAGCGAGTACACGGAAATCAGAACGGCATACCGCGAACTGTTCGATGCCTACTATCTCGGCCTGACGAACACGGCGGAGAGCATCACCGTGAACGTCCGCGTCACAGACAGCGCCAGCCTGAAAGACCCGGACTTCTATCATGTAGACTCCGAGTGGACAAGCACGACATGGACGGGTTCTGTCACGCTGACGGGCGACCAGACGCTCGGCGCACTGGAAACGCAGCTTGGCAGCAAGCTCTACAACAAGGGACGTTTTGATGGCAACGGCGCGGCCAGCTACGCCGCACTTATCAATGGCGTCTATGCGCACAGCTTGCAGAGTTTCAGCGGCTACTTCTCTGATGACTATTATGAAAACGGTACGTTCACCTACTACTCTGACCGTTATGTGCTGCATGACGGCGACACGGTAGAGCTTGTGCTGCTTCCGAAGCCGGAGGTTTCTTCCTATGCGGGCGCAGGAAATTCCCTGAATGAGAATTACACCATGCGCTATATGCAGACGGCTCGATTCGAGCAGGACGACGCACCCGTCACCGGCACACTGACCGTGACCGAGGGCGAACCGCTGACGCTGCACGTTTCCCGTGCGTATGCGTCCTTGCAGAGTTACACGGGCGAGTACAGCGCGTTCTCCGGCGCGGAGCTTTATGTTTCCCCGGAGAACAGCGGCACTAACGCTGCTGCTGCGGGCGATGCTGCCGCGCCGAGTTTTGACACCGGCTATCAGACCGATGCAAACGGCGACGTGACCGTCACGCTCTATGGCTCCGGCTGGGTGCATCTGTACGCCGCCGATCTGCGCGAGGACAAGGGCTTCTGGGGCAATACCGACGTGTCCGGCGGCCCGCAGATCGAGGAGCTGCCGAGCATGACAGTCGGTGCTTCCGTCTGGATTTATGTGAACGCCAAATCCGGCGATGAACTGACCGCCGGTCTTGCCGCGCTCAAGCAGGAACTGGACGACAGTTATCAGGACGTTGACCGCACCCTGTTCACAGACGACGAGCGGAAGCAGATCGACGATACCTACAACGAGAGCTGCGAGAAGTTCAAGACGCTTGACAACCTGACCGTCGCAAAGAACCTTGTGCGTGAATTTGACGCACTGGTGGCGCAGCTTGCCAAGACGCATCAGGGCAACGACGCATGGCGCGCAAACAACCTCCGCTATGCGCTGGATATGCTTCCCGACGACCTGAATGACTTCACACAGGGCTTTGCCGAGCGTTTCAGATGGCTCCAGAGCGAAATGGCGCTTGCAACCGAGCACCAGATCAACCAGATGAGCACGGCGCAGAAAGCAAAGTATGAAAAGCTGAAAGAAGCCTACGGCACGGACGGTTCGACGCTCCCCGCTGCTGTCAATCCGACTGTAACGGTCACGATTGCGGACGGCGCAGACTATCAGGGTGACTTCATTGTTGCCAACAACAGAAGCTATGCCTATGTCAGCGACGAATACGCGAACGGCAACGACCGCGTCAATGTTCCGTCTGCGACGGAAAGCAGAATCCGCACCAGCGCGGCCCTCGGCGCGTTCAACGCGACCGACTATCGCTTACAGGAGGGTGCTACCTATCAGCTGACCATTGCGCGTAAGCTGGAAAGCGGCGCTTATGCTTGCATCTACAACGCAAAGGTCGTAAAGGTCGAGGTTGTAGACGAGAACGGCAATCCCATTGAGGGTGCTACGACTGGTATCTACAACTACACGGAAGATCATGACAGCACCAGACGACGCCACTACTATGACCCGTTGGACGCAACGAAGGGCGAAGCCGGTATGACCGCGGCGACTGTCAGCTTCTCGTGCGTGATGCCGCGCAATATCGTCGTCAAGGTCTATCTGGAAAAGGTAGCGACCCCGGACGAGCTGACCGCGACAAAAACATCGCTCAAGAACGAGCTGACAGCTGCCTATCAGAAGTACACCAAGTCGGAGTATTCCAACGCAAATTGGAATACTCTGGTCAAGGCGTATAACGACGGCATTGCCAACATCGAAAAGGCAGAGAACGTGACCACCGCCACGGATGCAAAGAACGCTGCTCTTGCAGCGATGGCAGCCGTGGTTAAGGACATGGAATACGACTATGGCACTGTGTATGTCACCGTTGAGAACACGACCTTTACACACGATCTCTGGCCCACAGGCAAAACGTATTGGGATGGTACGCAAATCGACCGTTTCCCGGTAGAGTTGGATTCCACATCTACCATGATGAGCTGTGTAGTAGAAGCACTTGATGAGCGCGGCTGGACACAGACCGGCGCATCCAGCAACTACATCACATCGATCAATGGCCTTGCCGCGTTCGACGGCGGCTCTCAGTCCGGCTGGATGGGAACGCTGAACGACTGGTTCACCAACGTGGGCTTTGGCAACTTCACGGTTGCGAACCACAAGCTGGGCGACGGCGATGAGATCCGCATCATGTATACCAGAACCGGCTACGGTGAGGACCTCGGCGGCACATGGAACAACCAGAACACCACCCTAAAGGCGCTTGAAGTGACTGGAGGCACGATCTTCCCGGCGTTCACGTCCGGCACGATCGGCTCGACAAACGAGTACACCTTGCAGATCGGCGATGAAAAGGCCGAAATCAAGATCACGCCGACCGCCGCGAACAAGAATTTCCTTGTAAAGACCTTCCTCAACGAGCAGGTGACCGACAAGAACGAGGGTGTCAGCTTCTATAAGCGGACGCAGACCATCCCCGTTGTCGCAGGCGACACCATCTATGTTGGATGCGGCGTGAAGGGCTGGCCGACCATGAACACGCAAGCTGGCAACACGCAGACATCGAATGGTACATGGTATGTTCTGAAAGTGGTCAATGCAAAGGTTGACGACGGCTCCGCATACGTCATGGGGCTGATCGACAAGTATTGCATCAAGGTAGAAAGCTACAACTACAAGAGCATGGAAAGCGGCCTGAGCATCACCAGAGCTGCCTATGACGCGCTGAGTGAAACCAGCCAGAAGAACGTCACCAACTATCAGAAGCTTGTTGACGCAGAAAACGGCGTTGCCAGCTTCAAGAAAACCGCTGATTTGTCCGTAAAGATCGCCGCCCTGCCTTCCGTCTACCGCGCAACGCTGGAAGATGTGGAGCAGATCAAATCGGTGCAGGAGATTTATGAATCGCTGACGCAGGAGGAAAAAGACCGTCTGACTGTCAACGAGTACAATAAGCTCATGGCATTGATTAAAAAAATCGATGGTCTGAACCAGGAAGCGGCAAATAAGGTTATTGACGACATTACCGCAATCGGTTCGATTGACGAAATCACACTGGAAAGCGCAAAGCAGATTCAGAAAGCGCGCGCTGGCTACGATGCACTGAACAAGTACGCACAGTATATTGTCAAGTGCGCTAAACCGGTCAACTATTACACGCTTCTTGATGCAGAAGCGAAGCTGAAAGAGCTTCAGGACGCAGCCGCTGAG
>ULTX01079686.1_pt1 | contig 9934 bp, 7 predicted proteins | sample 1958041 | NCBI WGS metagenome assembly ULTX01 (sample SAMEA4835747, study PRJEB28245) | human gut metagenome | biome: gut microbiome; material: fecal sample | place: Denmark | collected 2008
TTATCCTTATCTCCTGTTTCAGGATCTATTGGAAAAGATTGAAACACTTCTCCATCAGATAAATAATCTTTCCAATAAGCCAGGCTGTTTTCATAATTATTTCTATACCGTTCAGATATCTCTGTATTAAATTCCTCTAACAAAAGCGTTTGATCTACCTTTTCATAAACATTTCCAAGAAGTTCATTGTATATTTCTGATAACCGCTTAAAAAATGTATCCAAACTTATCCCATCCATAACAATATGATGAAACAAATGAAATAAAAACCATTTGTTGCCGGAATGAATAGCATAAAAACGACAAGGATATTCTTCTGACAAATTGAAAGCACGCAAACAATATGTCTTTATTAATTGAATGATTTCATTTTTATCTGTACATGTACCTTTTTCTACAACCCAAAAAGGAACCTCACTAAAATTGTCATCCACATCAAAATAGGGTCTATCTTTTAAGACACAAATTCGAGAGTGAAAGGGAGGATATTCAAGCATAATCAAACGATATGCTTCTTGTAAAGCCGATAATGACAAGTTTCCTTCTACTGCAAAAGTAAAATTCGTATCATTATACTCTACGGCAGGATATTTCAATTTGTCATCCAGCCAAAACTTATATTGTATAGGATTCAACAAAATCATAAGTCAAGTAACACTAATTAAAACTCATACAGTATTTTTGCCAAGAAATTAAGCCTCTGTTGTGGCAATGGCTGCATACAACTTCCCCCTTGATAATAATCAGTATTAAACAAGTTATACACTCCCACAGACAATCCCCACTTTTTATAAAAATAATTTGCTCCAACATTTACAATGACACGTGCAGAAATTACATTATCTGGAAGATATACTTGATTCTCTTCTCCACGGTATAAATAAGGATCCACTAAAGGACTATACTGCTTGGAAAGAACAGAAACATTCAGCCAAGGAGAAAGTTGTCCTGTCCGTTCTCCTTTCAATAAATTATAAGAATACATGCCATTCATTTGAAAGCTTGGAAAATTGTTAATATTTTTTCCACTTGCCACATAATTACGACTATTCAATACATATTGATATAACAATTTCATATAAGCCATGGAAGAGGAAGATTTATAGGACAATACTCCTTCAACCCCCATCAAATCCAGTTTTCCAGCATTTGAATACATATCTTCCATTTTCGACATATCGTAATAAATCAAGTTGTTCAAACGATTGTAGAAAATATTTACTTCATAGTTCAAGTTCCATTGACGAATAATCCCTGTATAATCCAACTGAAATGCATCCATCTTCTCAGCATCCAATTTACTTCCTCCAGAATAAGTAGCAATTGTACTAGCACGATAAAAATAAGGAGCATCCACAAAGGAATGAGCATAACTTGCTTTAAGGTTCATACCATCCTTAATTTTATAAATTAAAGAAATACGTGGAGAAAAAGCATTCAATTTTCGTTCATTATAACGCTTCTTATAATCATATCTTAATCCTCCATTAAAAATAAAGCGTTCACCCAAATCTGTTTTTAATTGAGTAAAACCAGACAAATTAATTTCATTCCCAGATTTCAATACACTGTTTCTACCTGAATACGTCAATATGATTCTATCAAAATGATCACCTATCAAGAAACTATTATCTTGCATGGAATAATTTTCAAACTGTGCTCCTAACAACAAAGTAGCAGGAAAGTTATTGATATGAAAGCCATAATTAGTTACAGCAGTAACCCCATATGTATAATCGCTCCAGGATTGTACCTGATACAACCCATAATCGCAAATTACTTTTCCAATATTTTCATCTATAACTTCATCAGAACCTGCAGGGAGAAACCTATCATCAGGCAAAATACTATCTCCACCTACATCATAAAATGTACAGTTTTCCATATCAAAAAAAGCAGTCAACTTTCCAGTCCATTTGCCCCATGTATTTTCATAAGAGACTTCGGCATGTGTAGCCTGACGCGATCTTCCCGGTTTTACCCCATTGATCAACCGATATTGGTCATAAGAAAACAATCCTGGATACAATACGGTATTGTATGAAGTTACTCTTTTAGAATATTGAGTATTAAAAAGAAACGACAGATTATTCCACTTAAAAGTACATCCCAAATCATATGATGGTTTATGATTATATCCACCTATGTACAACGAACCCGGTTCTTCTATTTTTCCCCAAAATTCATCATCATCAACATCTATATTACGCTTCTCCCCTTTGGAAGTATATACGGAAGCCCAGGCCATCACATCCCATTCCAAACCACCTTTTCCTAAAACAATATCTGCCTGATACGTATGATTGCTACCAGTTCCAATTGACAATTTAGCTCCATCAATATCTTTCCCTGATTTAGTGATAATATTAACTACTGCAGTTAGCGCTACGTTACCATAAAGTGAAGAAGCTGGACCACGTAACACTTCTATCTGCTTAATTTTATTTAAACTAGTCCGATAATCCGGTGCCTCCGAATTTGTAGCACGACTATTCAAACGATGTCCATTAAGCATAATCAATATTTTTTCTTGAGAAGATGAATACACGCCATGCATACTTACATTCATTTCATCTCCCTCCACCAAAGATATCCCAGGCACATACAGAATCAACAAATCAGCCAAATTCTTCGCCCCTGAAACTTTAATCATTTCTTCCGTAATCAAAGTAACCGGTACAGGAGCCTCCTCCAACGTTTCTGCTTGCTGAGAAGCAGTCGTAATAGTTGCCTGTCCTTTTTTTAAACGATCTATCATATCAGCAAAACGTAAAGGATCAGAGAAACCAACTGTGTAATATGGGTTATATTTAAGCAACATAGATGCATATTGCTCTGCTTCTGCCATTTTATCCTCTTCCAGATAACACAATGCCAGTAATTTCAAGGAAGTTTCCTTCGTACGTACAGAAAAATCATTAAGATTAGCTGAAAGTAACTTGATAGCTTCCTCAAAACGTCCAATCTTATACGCTTCCTCTGCCTGCTTGTATAACTGGATTTCCTTTCCTTCCTGAGCAAAGACTCCAATACATACCCACAATCCTACTATGAACAAAAAAAATCTTTTCATTGCTTCATCGGAATAATCAGTGAAAATTTCGTACCCTCATTCAGTACTGATTCAAACTCAATCCGCCCATGGTGTTTCTGTACAATAATGTTTCTGGTTATAGCCATTCCCAATCCCGTACCATGCCCAACAGGCTTGGTTGTAAAAAAGTTGTCGTAAATTCTCCGTTTATTTTCGTCTGAAATACCTTTTCCATTATCAGCTATACTAATGCATAATTCTTCTCCTACCATGCTGACACTTACACGAACTACAGGAATGTAACTTCCATCTGTACATTGCTGCTGCTTTTCCCAAACTGCGTAATAAGCATTATTCAAGACATTAAGAACAGCCCGATTAAGATCTTGTGGTATAACCAAAACCAAAGGTAAATTCTCCGGATAATCTTCTTTTATAGAAACATTGAAACCATTATAATTGGCGCGCATGGCATGATAAGCTAACCAGACATACTCTTTTACTTGTTTACATATATCTGTAGGTATCCATTCATCTTCTTTACCACGCGAAGCAAGAAGAATATTGTTAACAATATTTATAGCACGTTCTCCATGTTCTTTTATTTTTAAAAGATTTTCTTCTAGGTCTACAATAATCTCTTCAACCTCCTCAAAATTCTCGGAGGAAAGTCCTTCTTTTACATCAGTCAGTATGTCTGTCAAGTCTTTTAGCAACACATCCGACATTTTACTGAAATTGATCACAAAATTCAACGGGTTTCGGATTTCATGCATAATTCCAGCAGTAAGCATTCCTAAAGAAGCCAACTTTTCCTGTTGCTGCAACTGATTCTGTAAATTCTCTATTTGTTTTTTCAGTTCTTCCATATCCGTATAAATTTTCTAATTAACCATTTCCAATTCCGCAGAAATTCCTTCCTCACTCAAAGGCAGAGATATAATAAACTCTGTATACTCATTTTTCTGTGAATGTACTGTAATCGTTCCATTATGATTCAATATTATTTCTCTACTCAAGAATAAGCCTACACCAGCAGCTTCGCCTGTTGTCTTAGTCGTAAAAAAAGGATCAAAAATCCGTTCAATAATTGTATCCTCAATACCTATCCCATTATCATAAATATGTATATATACCTGTTTTCCTTCGATAAGATCTACAGATAAACGAATCACTGCATCATAAGGATTTTGACTAAACTTCTTCTTCACTGCGTATATGCTATTAGCTAAAAGACTCATTACAGTCTTACTTAACTGCTCAGCATTTGCATTGACTGCCACAAACTCCAACTGTTCATTAAACTCTGTGTGAATATGATAATCTTTGATGTCCTTGGCATAATATGTATTCAACATCTCAAAATTCTTACGACAGCACATCATCAAATCTATTGGCTGTAATACTGTACTCCGATCCTTTAAAACTTCTTCCATTGCCTTCAAGATACGAGTAACATTAATACCATGAGATTCTATCTTGGAAAGATTCATATTTACCATAGACAATACATCTTCCGTATCCTCATAAACTTCCTTATCAATATTATCTTTTTCATCGCTTAGATTCTGCTCTATATCTTTAACCAACCCTCGTGTTAAATGAGAAAAATTATTAATATAATTCAATGGATTCAAGATTCTATCAATAAGGCCTTTCGTCAATTGTCCTACTGTAGCCATCTTTTCCTGACGGATCAAAGAATCCTGAGCCTTCCCCAAATCATCAAGTGCCTTTTCCAACTTTTTAGACTTCTCCTCTATTTCCTCTTTCTGGGAACGTATCTGAAAAGTACGCTGTTCTACAATATTCTCCAGATGTATTTTTTCCATCATCAGACGATGAGTACGGAAACGTAATAACAAAACGATAGCTAGTCCCAAAATTAATACATAAGCAGTTATAGCATACCACCTCAGATAAAAAGGATATCGAATAGTAAAATTAAAACTGGCAATTTCTGTCTGACGACCATAATTATCCATTGCCATTACCTCAAATGTATAATTACCATACCACAATTTTAAGAACTGCACTGAAGTTGATTCGCTCCATGGAGACCAGTCATCATTTCCTTTCAAACGGTACCGATACATTGGTTTAACCAAAATGGATGTATTATCTACCGAGTAATTAAAACTAATATTATTATTCTTGCTGTCCAACACCAATGGTTTTGTGAACTCTTTCGGCCGCAATCCTTGTATAGAATCAAATCCACCATACAAAATTGAGTCTTTTCCTAAAGAGACTTCACGAATAAAAATCCGGGATGTCTGTTCTAACCCCCGATCCTTTACAGTCTGATCGGTCATTATCAATCCGAAATTTCCTCCAAGCCAAATTTCTGTAGGCAATACACAAAGTGCACTGACACTATAACCAATCAACGGTGTCACCTGCATTTGTGTAGAAAATGCAGACTGTTTCAGGTCTACAATCAAAAGTTTCTTCTGCAAGCTGTTTGTCAACCAAAGTCTTTCTTTATAATCTACATAAACCGATTGAGGATATACTTTACCAATACGTTTCATCAAGATGGTATCAAGTAATAATTCTTGCCCGGCTTCATTCCAATAATAAATACCACGCCTACTCATCATATATACTTTCTCATGCCATTTGAAAAGCATCTTATAATCAGCTGTTAGTTTTGGAGATATGCTATCGTCCATTTCCTGCAATACAAAATCCTCTCCAAGAGATTTCTGATGATACACTTCTCCATACATAGTACTTACCCACAAAGTGCCGTCATCACTTTTCAAAAACTTATTTACGCGTTCAACAGGAGCTATCTGTTTTTTTACCCCTTCAGGAGAAAGATAATAAATAGCATTCAATTCGCCGATATAATACCCACCTTTCTTATCCGGATAAACCGAAAGGGCCTGATCCTTCGTAAGTTGCTTCACTACATGCTGATGGACAATAAACAATCCCTCACTCGTAGCAGCCAACAATTTTCCATCAGACAGATGAACCAACTCCCAACACGCTTGTTTAATCTGCGAGATTGGAATAAAACGATTACCCGATTGGTAAAACAATCCCTGTAAAGTTCCCACATAAAAACCTTCCGCTCCCTTATAGATATCCAAAACTTCACCTTTTAGCCCCTGTGTTGCAGTAAAACGACTATATACAGAAGAAGCATTTATACAAAAAACCCCATTATCGGTAGCTCCCCATACATTACCATCTATATCGACAGCCAGATGATTTACATTATTATTACACAAACCACTTTCTTCCGACAACACATAAACTTCATCTCCATCAGAATTTATAGCTACAACCCCTTTTCCCGAAGTAGCCAACAAAGTTATTCCAGTTTCCAAAGGTATCCTCTGATTAACCTTGTAATCCTGATAATAATCATTTTCAAAGTCTTTCAACAAAGCTTCCGCTGATTCTGTCTTTTCTTTTACTAAAGATTGATTTAAAACAGCAAAAACATCTCCGGAAGAAGTATAAACTTTAATCTTTTCATCTTCCTCAATAATTTCCACAACTTCTCCAATCCGATTATCATCAGTATCAGCCGACAATAGATGCAAAAACAAATTACCTACCGAATCAACATCTAAATAACCAAATACATTATATCCTCCTACCCAAATACGTTGCTGTCTATCCTGATACAAAACTGTTATACGCGAAATTCCCGGAGTATGAATAATATGCCACGTTGACTGATCATAATATAAAAGACCTTCAAAATTGGCCACATAAACCCTACCGTAACTATCACAAAGAATACTGAAGTTCCGACTATGGGCTTCATACTGTTCTACTCCAAAATTAATAAAAAAAGGAATGCCTTTTTGTGCAAAGCTAATTATCGCTTGGCCAAGTATAATCAAAAGAAATATTATCCGCTTCATTTTCTTTGCATGTTAAGGTTTAAAAAGCTCAAATGGGACATTTACACCAATATATGTATTCCATTCTTCCAGAGTGAAATTACGTGACAAAGTCTCTCTAATTTTACTAGCCATCTGTGATGGAGAAATTACAATCCGTGACAAAGTACCGCTTTCATCTCCCACCCAAATGCAACTGGAATCGGGCAAATAGAAACAATAAATCCAATCTGTAGACGTAGTCAGATCTATCGGATTTAAACTCTTATCCCACATTTTCAAATGCAAATCATAACTGGAAGAAAAAAGATTATCTCCCTCAAATGCCACTTGTGTAACTGCAGACTGATGACCTATCAGACGTTTGACAATTTCATTTTTTTCATTCATTAAAAACACGGTTCCGGTATTAGTCCCCAATGCCATAATACCCAAATGCTCAGACCAGGCACAAGAAGTGACATGAATATTTAACGGTAACTGCTCTTCATATAAACTACCATCTTTTTTTATTCTTATCAAAGAACTATTATGACAAAACAAAAGATAATCATTTTGCCTTTGTCCTATAGCAGAAACAGAATGAGGTAACAATATAGTCCGTCCGACTTTCCTCTCAGCCATAGAAAAAAAGATAATAGCAGTATCTGTTACTCCTGCCAACATACCATTTGAGAAATGAAGAAGATATTGGAAACCTTTTCCATTTCCAGGCAATGTAATAATATAAGAATTACCGTTACGAGGTATAACCACTAATCTGCCATCGAACGATAAAGCATATAGTGTATTATCTGAATCAATAAATATATCCCTGAAATCAAAAGCTGAATCTCTGAAAAGGAATTTACTGTTCAAGCTCTGCCCATCTATCTGCCAACGAATAATTTCCCCATACTTACTGATCGTATATAAAACATTCTTTTCTACTGATGAAGCAGCAATCCGGCTAATTCCACCCTTATGTTCATTCCAAACTGACACGGCATGACTATTCATGGCCAATGCATTATATACTTCTGGTAAATAAAGATTACCATCATAACGAACTGTAAAAGTATAAGCTGCATAAGCCATCAATGCAGCTAACTCAAAATTTTTAGCCTGATATTGTATTTGAGAAAGAGAACTTAATGAACGTGCCAACGCAATATATCCTAGCGTATCTGCCACACTCTTTGCATATTCTGCTTGAAGCTGTCTATCTTGAGCAATCATACGTTGTTCTTCTGCAACTTGAAAAGCTTCTACTGCATTCTTCTCTGCATATTCAGCATTCCGCCGTTGTATTTCAGCTTGCATACGCATCTCATTAGCTATACGAGTCTGCATCATCGCTTCTTCCCGTTGTCTGTCAGATATCTCTTTCTGCTGATATGCAATATCTTCCATCTGCTGACTGATACGCCGGACCACCAAAGCATTCATTTCCTTCTCCTGCATTTCAGTTAGCTGATTCTCGAGTTCCTCAGACGTACGCTCCCGTTCAATTGAAGTCCGATATAGACTGACACTTAACACAGCCAACAAGACACATATTATACCCAAAATAATTGAAACTATCGATTTCATAAGATAGAATTAAGGTATATAATCTTTTTACACTTCCACTCTAACTGTCAAACCATATTTTGCCTGATTTATTCTCTACAATTTTCCTGTAGAGAATAAATCCAACAAAATAAAATCTTTCCTAACAAAAAATGCAATCTACACAGCATTCAAAACTTTCAGAATCTCTGAAGCCAATAAATAACAATGACCACCTGTACGAGCAGAAATCAAATCATTATCTACAACTACATCTGCATCTACATAATTCACTCCATAATTCTTAGCATCACCTAACAAATTATTATGGACAGTCATCTTACGTCCTCTCACAACTTCAGAAATTGGAGAAAACAACCACAAGCCATGACATATAACTCCTTTCAGAATATCTTTACGAGCAAAAATCCGTCGTAAGAAGTCACAAGCAGGTGGAAGCTGATGAACATCTTCTGTATAACGAAGACGATCGGCTACCATGCCAGCCGGAACAATAATAGCTGCATAGTTATCCAAATCTGTTTCTGAAAGCACTTCAAAACTCTCGTTACAATACAAAGGTGCTCTGAATTCATGTCCTGTAAATGTAATTCCAGGATTTCCCCAAAGCCGTGACAACAGGTGTACTTCATATCCTGCTTCTTTAAAGCGAAACTGATAATAAAAAATCTCATTTTCATAATAATCGCTTTCTATGAGGATTCCTATCTTATTTTTCATGACTGATATTTTTTTTGATAGTTAATACATTCTCATTATTATTATATTCATAAGAAACCACATCCATCATCTGCTGCACTAGAAAGATTCCAAGTCCACCTATCTGACGTTCCTCTAAAGGAAGACTGATATCAGGCTGTTCACGCATAAGCGGATTAAAAGGAATTCCACCATCCCGAAACTGAATAACCAGTTCAGTTTCATTCTTAGTAATTTCTACTTTCAGATAACCATTATCATCATCCGGATATGCATAATCAACGACATTGATAACGATTTCCTCACAAACCAAATGGACTGGATATTGAACATCACGACATGAAGCCACCTCTTCTGTCTGAAGAATAGCAGAAACTATTTCTTCAGCTTTACCGGTGATCGGTTGAAATAGAAGTGAAACCATGACATAAATCTTATTCTGAAACAAATACTATATAATTCTGCAAGCCAGTCATTTCAAAGATACTTCGAATTTCCGGAGCACAATTCTTAAACTCAATAACAGGATTACCACCTAATTTTTGTTTGGCAAAAATAATAGTACGAATACCACTACTGGCAATATATGTCATCTTTGAAGCATCAAAAACAACTTTTTCTATGGTTTGACCTTTATATGCATTCAAATCCTCCATTAATGCCGGAGCATTTGACGTTGTCAACTGTTCACCCAAAACTACTGTCAAAACATTATTATCTAAATTTACTGTAAAATCTTTTTCCATAACACTTTTTTTTAATATTATCATTTATATTTATTTTT
>ULTX01069739.1_pt1 | contig 9912 bp, 7 predicted proteins | sample 1958041 | NCBI WGS metagenome assembly ULTX01 (sample SAMEA4835747, study PRJEB28245) | human gut metagenome | biome: gut microbiome; material: fecal sample | place: Denmark | collected 2008
GACGCGCTTGCCAAACGTCACAGGCGTGTCACTGTCTTCGCTGGCAGCATCCATCAGGTTTACGCGGGTCAGGTATTCATTGGAGGACATGATATTGATGGAGTTCTCTCCGGGGATATTCATGAAATTGGGAAGTCCGGCACCCGATGCCACAAAGAATCCTTTGAATCCGGCTTCTTTCAGTTCGTCGACACTGAGTGTTTTGCCGATGATGCAGTCTTTTACGAAGTGTACACCCATCTTGCTCAGGTTCTCGATTTCCACGTCGACAATCTTGTTCGGCAGACGGAACTCGGGTATACCATATTTCAATACACCGCCAATCTCATGCAGTGCTTCAAACACCGTGACGTCGTAGCCCAGTTTCACCATGTCTCCGGCAAAAGACAATCCGGCAGGTCCGGACCCGATGACTCCCACCTTGATTCCGTTCTTTTCGGCTACATGAGGCAGTGCAATGTGTCCGCTTTCACGTTCATAGTCGGCGGCAAAGCGTTCCAGGTAACCGATGGCTACAGCAGGTTCGCCCATCTTGAGGTGGATACATTTCGATTCACATTGTTTCTCCTGCGGACACACACGACCGCATACAGCCGGCAGGGCGCTGGTCTCTTTCAATACACGGGCGGCTTCGAGGAATTCTCCACGTTCAATGTTCTTGATAAAGCCCGGGATGTTGATACCTACAGGACATCCCGTCATGCAAGTCGGATTGGCGCAGTCAAGGCAGCGTTGGGCTTCCACAACGGCCTGTTCGGCACTCAACCCACGGTTCACCTCTTCCTTGCGGCTGTGTGAACGGTACTCGGGATCCAACTCAGGCATGACAACCCGTTTGATAGCTGTACGTTCCTTGGGCTTCATGTTTTTACGCAATGCCACGCGCCATTCGGCATCGCGGCTGTCACGGTCTATCTCGGCCTGGCATTCATGTTCACCCTGGAAACGTTGCATCTCTTCCTGTTCTGCCTTTTTGAAAGCTCCCATCCGCTTGAGCATTTCGTCAAAGTCAACCTGATGTCCGTCGAATTCAGGACCATCGACACAGACGAACTTGGTCTTTCCCCCTACGGTGATGCGGCAGGCGCCACACATGCCTGTTCCGTCGACCATGATGGTGTTCAGGGAAACGTCAGTCGGAATGTTGTATTTCTTTGTCAGTATGCACACGAACTTCATCATGATGGCAGGGCCGATGGCAAAGCACTTGTCAACCTTTTCACGTTGGATGACGCTTTCGATACCTTCCGTCACAAGTCCCTTGCGCCCGTAAGAACCATCATCCGTCATGATGATAACTTCGTCAGAACTCTTTCGCACTTCGTCTTCCAGGATAATGAGGTCTTTGCTACGTCCTGCCAGCACGGAGATGACACGGTTTCCTGCTGCCTTCAATGCCTGGATAATGGGGAGCATGGGAGCGACGCCTACACCACCTCCGGCACATACTACCGTTCCGAAGTGTTCGATGTGCGTGGCTTGTCCGAGCGGTCCCACGATATCGGTGACCTCGTCGCCGACGTTCAGTTCGCAGAGTCGGGTGGACGACAGACCCACTTTCTGAACTACGAGTGTAATAGTGCCTTTCACGGGGTCCGCTTCTGCAATTGTCAGCGGCATGCGTTCTCCTTTTTCTCCCACACGTACGATGACAAAGTGTCCTGCTTTACGTGATTTTGCAATCAGAGGAGCTTCGACTTCTATTTTGAAGACTTTCTCTGAAAATTGTTCTTTCGAAATGATCTTATTCATGTTTGTTCTAGTGCTTTAAGTATCTATCTAAAAAAGTTGGCGTATAGAAACTTCGCAAAGATAGTGGCTTTTGACGTATTGCCCAAAAGTATCTTCCTAAAATGCTCTGCCGAGACAGGCGTCAGCTAGCAAATTGTTATTGAATGGAACCGGTTTGAAACGTAATATCGGGCAGTAATGCCTGTTGGAATGAATCAGGCGAGGGGATAGGTTGTCAGAAGGTAAGAGATGCAGAGGCGATAACTTTCTTTCGTATTGTCAATGAATCTTGGGTTCCGGTGAATGATTGATGCCGGAAAGAGATAATGGATGTGCATGTGTCAAGTCTCCGTCGCAGCAAACGAAAGTCCTGCATGGCATATTTTCGGAAGATAGAGCTCTTGTCGGATGCCATGCAGGACTTCATGGACGGGTGCCTGATGCGAGGGTCAATCCAGATGGAATACTTCCTCCATGGTCGCCCACCATTCTCCTTCCGCCCGGCTTTCGAGAGGCTGCTGGCACGGCTCGCAGAAGGTCCACCAGCGTTGCGTCTCGGGGTCAGCTGCCATCTTGGCCATGTCGGCAGCATAATCGTTGCCGGTATATTCGTAGTAGCTGAACAGATAGCCGTCCTTGTAGTAGATGCTATAGTTCTGCAGGTTGCACTCTTTGATCATTTTCTTTACCGAGTCCCAAACGGCAGCGTGTAACCGCTTGTACTCTTCCAGGCGGCCCGGAGCCACCTTGATTACACTTCCATAACGTTGTACCATGGTGATTAGTTTTTATAGTTTTCAGGTTCTTGTTCATCGCAGCCGCAGGTAGTCACCTACCCGGGGCGTATAGTCTTCGTCTTTATCGTTCAGTTTATACAGGGATTTCAGGCGCATGCCATAAGTCTGGGCGATGGAATACATCGATTCTCCTTGTTTCACCCGGTGGATGATATGTGGTTTGGGAGCCTTCCGGTGTTTCTTCTCCAGGTAGACAATATCTCCGTCGCGAAAGCGATAGTCCTTGTAGAGGTCATTGTATTTACGCAGCTTGCGCTTGGATATTTCAAACTCGTTCGAAAGCGATTCGAAGGTGTCTCCATCGCGTGCTATCACATAGAGAAGACCGTTGGCGAGGAGCGGTTCGTGGACGAAACGTACCGGTTGGTCATACTTGCTTCGTCCTTTTTTGGTATCCAGCTCATCCAGTTCATACAACTCAATGATGGAAATCAGCTGGTCGGCATAACGTGGGTTCGTGGCATAGCCTGCCTTCTTCAACCCCCGTGCCCAGCCTTTGTAGTCGGTGGTCTTCAGCTTGAACAGGAACGAGTAGCGTCCCCGTGTGGTGAGAAACCGTGAATGGTCCTCGTAGGATTCCCGGACTGATTTGTACGCACGGAAACATTCTCCCCGGGCATCATCGTCGTGGTAGACGGTACGGCCATTCCAGTTGCCGCCACATTTGATGCCGAAGTGGTTGTTCGATTGCCTTGCCAGCTGGCTGCGTCCGGCCGCGCTCTCCAGCAGTGCTTGTGACATGGTGATGCTTGCCGGAATCCGATAGCGTGACATCTGTTCGACGGCGAGGTCCTTGTATTTATGGATATAGTCCTCGTAGAGCTTGGTCCTGGTCTGTGCAGTCATGGTCAGGACTGTGCCCAGGCAGGCCATCCCCGCTAACCAATATCTGAGTTGCATACGTCAATTCGTTTTGAGTTTGTGCATTACTTGAATGGATAATCACTTTTGACGCAAAGTTAATGGAATCTGTATGTCACGTATCTATCTGATGGAAATTCTTGTGTAAACAAAACATTTCTTTGGGCTTTTTGTCTATTTTTGTAGGCAACCAACATTCAGTCTGTGATTATGCAAAAGCTAGAAATCATTTGTCCCGTCCAGGTGTTGTCTGAAGAGGAATTGGCTGTTGCCGATTTGCAACTGGTGCGTGCCGCCTGTGAGGCAACTTCGCGCAGCTATGCTCCCTATTCCTCTTTCTCGGTAGGAGCAGCCTTGCGTCTGGCTGACGGGATAGTCATCCAGGGAAACAACCAGGAGAATGCAGCTTATCCGTCGGGATTGTGTGCCGAACGGACGGTAATGTTTTATGCGCATGCCGCACATCCGGAACTTGCCTTTGACACGCTGGCGATTGCGGCTCATGACGGGAAAGGCTTTACCGCCCGTCCGGTCACTCCCTGCGGAGCTTGTCGCCAGGTGATGACAGAGATGGCAAAGGCCTCCGGGCATGCCTTCCGGGTGCTGCTGTATGGCACGGAGTGTATCTATCTCCTGGAGGATGCCCGTATGCTCCTTCCACTCTCCTTTGACCTTTGAACCCAATCGGGCTTGGTGAATTGCCGAAAAGCTTTCCTTATGTTCCAAACGCCAGAGACTCTTTGGGCGTCGGTGCCGATACGGGTGATACGAAAAGAAGGTGTATCAGAATTGGATTTTCCATTTTGATACACCTTCTTGGGTATGTATTCAGTCTGAAGGACTATTGATGCTGCTCACGGAGGAGGTCATTGACGGTCTTCACCGGATTGAATGTGCTGAGAGGTACTTCCACAAAGACGGTGTTCCAGTCGCTCATGGAGCCGTTCCACAAACCGGGGAGTTCGAGAGCCTTCAGGTCTTTGCCATTCTTCGATTTGTAGGAGATGAAGCCGGTGTTGGGGTCTACATACTTGGTCAAGTCAAACTTGTTGCCCTTGTAGTCGCGTACGGCACAAACCAAGTCTACGGGATTGAAATGGGTTCCTTTTTCAAACATGGCTTTCTTCGCCGGATCCTTCATGTCAATCTGTGAGCTTTCGAGGATTTGCAGCGATACGGTGCCGTCTTGGTTGTATGCCAGGAACGGACCACCGCCCGGTTCGCCTACATTCTTTACCATACCGCAGACGCGCATCGGACGGTTCAACTTCGATTTCAGGTAGAGCACGAGGTCTGCATCTTCCAGGTTCTTGATGTCCGAACGGCGGCAATACAGCTCCTGCTGAACGAAGCGAATCATTTCTTCAATCTGCTCGTGAGTATATTTGCCACTGTCAATGAGGCGCAGATACTCGAAGGCGCGTTCCTGCAAAGTTACCAGGACGCCGGCAATCAATTGTTTGTAGGTCACGGTGTCATCTTTCAGACGGTCGGGAACCACATTGTCGATATTCTTGACAAAAATGATATCTGAATCCAGGTCGTTCAGGTTCTCGATGAGTGCTCCGTGACCACCGGGACGGAAGACGAGACGGCCCTTCTCATCGCGGAACGGATGGTTGTCCATGTCGGCTGCCACCGTGTCGGTGCTGGGCTTTTGTTCCGAGAACGATACGTGGTAGGTTACTCCGTACTTGGCTGCATATTTATCGGCTTTCTCTGCTACCAGTTTCTCGAAGAGGGCGCGATGCTCGGGGGATACCGTGAAGTGGACGTTCACCTGTCCGTCGGCACCGGCTGCATAGAGGGCACCTTCCACCAGGTGCTCTTCCAGAGGGGTACGTGCTCCGTCTTCGTATTTATGGAACTTCAGCAAGCCTTTGGGGAGTGCGCCGTAATTCAGTCCTGCTGCTTCGAGCAGGTTGGCTGCAACTGCCTTGTACTCGCCGGCGGCAAGTAAGGCAGGAATATCCTTGCCCTGGTTGCGGAGGCATGCCTCGTTCAGGTCGTTGTAGAAAGCGAAGTGCTCTATCTGGGAGAAGAACTTCTTCTCGAAGTCGGTCTGAGGTTCGTTGTGGTCGCCGCCCAAAAATTCAAACATATTCTTGAACATGCGGCTGGCGGCACCCGATGCGGGGACAAATTTTGTGACCTTGTGTCCTGCTTTCTTGTAGTTCTCCCAGGCACGGACATAACCGTCCAGTGAACATGCGTCAGTAGCCATGATACCGTTGCCGATGGAAGCGGCTGCTTCCAGCTTCAAATAGGGGAACCCTTTCTCAAAACAAGCCAGCTGGGCAGCAATTTGTGCCTCGCTGATGCCTTTCTGTGCCAATAAGGCTTTATCGTCTTGTGTTAACATTATATATGGAGAATTTAAAGTTAATGCAAGTAATTGTTGACAAAATACCTAATTTTTCTGCCAAAAATATAAATATTTCCGAAGAGTAAAGCACAAAATGGATAAAAAAAGTACCTTTACATGCAAAATTTCTATTGCTATGGAAGAAAACGTTTTTTTCACTCCTGAGGAACACAAGAAACTATGCTTACTCTATAAGAAGCTTCTTCGGCTCTCTGACGACATGCTCCGTGAGGACGACTGCAAGAAGCTCAAAGGCATCCTGATTGAGGCTGCCCGCAACCAGTCACTCCGGCGCGATGTCTTCGGACTGAACCCCATCATCAAGGATATGGAAACAACTGTCATCGTGGCAGAGGAAATCGGCATGCAGCGTGCTTCCATCCTGGGCATCATGCTCCATGAGAGTGTGCGTGGGGGCTTTTACACGCCTGAACGGGTACAGGAAGAGTTCGGGGAGGACGTGGCAGGCATCATTCGCGGACTGATACGCATCAATGAACTTTATGCCAAGAGTCCGACCATTGAGTCGGAGAACTTCCGCAACCTGCTTATCTCTTTTGCCGAAGATATCCGCGTCATCCTGATTATGATTGCCGACCGTCTCAACGTGATGCGGCAAATCAAGGACTCACCCAACGACGAGGCGCGTGTCAAGGTGGCAAACGAGGCCGCTTACCTCTATGCTCCGCTGGCACACAAGCTCGGACTCTACAAACTCAAGTCGGAGCTGGAAGACCTCTCACTGAAGTATACTCAGCATGACATCTACTATCACATCAAGGAGAAGCTCAACGAGACCAAGGCGTCACGTGACCGTTACATAGCTGCCTTCATCGAGCCGATACGCAAGAAGCTGGAGGAGGCGGGACTGAAGTTCCACATGAAGGGGCGCACCAAGTCCATCCACTCCATTGCGCAGAAGATGAAGAAGCAGCATACGACTTTTGAGGGCATTTATGATCTCTTTGCCATCCGCATCATCCTGGATTCTCCGCTCGACAAGGAGAAGCAGGAGTGCTGGCAGGCTTACTCCATCGTCACCGACATGTACCAGCCCAACCCCAAGCGACTGCGTGACTGGCTGTCCATCCCCAAGAGCAACGGGTATGAATCGCTCCACATCACGGTGATGGGGCCTGAAGGCAAATGGGTCGAAGTGCAGATACGTACGGAGCGGATGGACGAGATTGCCGAACGCGGACTGGCTGCTCACTGGCGCTACAAGGGGGTCAAGGGGGAAGGAGGACTCGACGAGTGGCTGAACTCCATCCGCGAAGCACTGGAGAACAGCGACAACGACATCCAGGCAATGGACCAGTTCAAGATGGAGCTGTATGAAGACGAGGTGTTCATCTTCTCGCCCAAGGGAGACCTCTACAAGTTGCCCAAGGGGGCTACGGTGCTCGATTTTGCGTTCCACATCCATTCGAACCTGGGCTGCAAGTGCATCGGGGCGAAGGTGAACGGACGCAACGTCCCCATCCGGCACAAGCTCCAGAGCGGCGACCAGGTCGAAATTCTTACGTCGAGCACACAGACCCCCAAGCAGGATTGGATCAACATCGTTACCACTTCGAAAGCACGCACCAAGATACGGCAGACGCTCAAGGAGGTTGCCTCCCGTCAGGCTGCCTTTGCCAAAGAGACACTGGAACGCAAGTTCAAGAACCGCAAGCTGGATTATGACGAAGCGGTGATGATGCGGCTCATCAAGAAGGAGGGCTTCAAGGAAGTGACCGACTTCTACCAGAGCATTGCCGACGAGACGGTCGATGTGAACGACTTTATTGACAAATACGTCGCCATGCTCCGGCGTGAGAATGAGCAGCCTGCCGAACTCCCCCTGCGCAGTGCCGAGAACTATAACATCCAGCTTCCGGTTGAAGAATATACCAACACGAACAACGATGTGCTGGTCATCGACCAGAACCTCAAGGGCATAGACTTCAGCCTGGCAAAATGCTGCAACCCGATTTACGGCGACGAGGTCTTCGGCTTCATCACCGTCAACGGCGGAATCAAGGTACACCGTTGCGACTGTCCCAATGCACCGCAGCTGCGTTCCCGCTTCGGCTACCGCATCGTCAAGGCGCGTTGGGCAGGTAAGAGCAAAGGACAGCTTTACCCCATAACCCTGACGGTGGTCGGACATGACGACATCGGCATCGTGAACAACATCACTTCGATTATCTCCAAGGAACCCGACATCCAGCTCCGTTCCATCGGCATCAGCTCCAACGACGGACTGTTCTCGGGCAACCTGACGGTGATGGTCGATGACACCTCGAAGCTCGAATCGCTCATACGCAAGTTGCGGACCGTGAAAGGGGTGAAGCAAATCAAGCGGAACTGACCGCATTCGAGAAGCATTTAAACAGCATTTGAACAACCGTTAAACGGCAAAATAACCGGGCGGCATCAGGCTGCCTTCCTTAAAAAACAAAGACTCAAATGGATTTCCTACAACTGATACAACTGAGACATTCCGTGCGACACTATGCCACACGACCCGTTGAACCCGAAAAGATTGACTACATTCTGGAGTGTGCCCGTCTGGCACCTTCCGCCGTCAACAAGCAACCGTGGCGCTTCATCCTGGTGCGCAGTGAAGAGGCACGTGCCAAGGTGCAGCGTTGCTATCCGCGCGAATGGTTTGCGGAAGCTCCCCTATACATTATTATATGTGCCGTAGAGACGGAAGCCTGGGTACGTCCGTGCGACAGCAAGAACCATGCGGACATCGATGCCGCTATTGCGACCGAGCACATCTGTCTGGCAGCTGCCGACCGGGGACTGGGCAGTTGCTGGGTATGCAATTTCGACAAGAGCATGTTGCAGGAACTTTTCCAGATTCCTTCCGGTGCCCATCCCGTAGCGATAGTCCCCATCGGTTATCCGGCAGAAACCGAACGCCCCGAGCCCCGTCGCAGGCCGATGGAGCAGTTGTGCTGTGAAGACCGCTTCCCGGTGAACACGGACGAGACGAAATGACAGACTGAAATTTAACCAACCAAACAACATAATAAAATGAAAAAACTACTGACCATCCTGGTGTTGCTCTTTGCAACGACCACCGTGCTTCTGGCACAGAACAACGACGCAAACAAGCCTGAAATGACTTTTGAAAAGACAACATACGATTTCGGTTCCTTTAAAGAGTCCGACGGACCCGTCACGTGTGTGTTCAAATTTACCAATACCGGTAAGGGCCTGCTGGTCATTCATCAGGCAATCGCTACCTGCGGCTGTACGACTCCCATCTATCCCAAGGAGCCGATTAAGCCCGGGGAGAGCGGTGAAATCAAGGTGACCTACAACGGAAAAGGACGTCGTGCCGGAGAGTTCGAGAAGTCCATTACCATCCGTTCCAACACAAAGGCACAGATTCATCGTCTGAAAATAAAGGGAAGCATGATTGCAGACAACTGACAATAATCCTCTTCCGGCGGTGCAGACCGGCATGAAGGGTTCTGCAGATGCCGGACGATAGAAGCAAACGAAGGCACAGAGCAGTCCATCGGTGAGTAGACACGATGGCTCTCTGTGCCTTCGTCGTTTGACGGGTCCGGGCTGTATGTCATACATGCCCGGGATAGATGGGATATAAGTACGGCTTAGATGGACCAAAGTATTATACTTAGACCCCCTAAGTATAATACTTAGCCTGCCTAAGTATAATACTTTGGTCCATCTAAGCCGGGGGTTGTCTGCGTCTGTCCCTAGGGTGGGAACGGTACAAGTGCCGCTTTCCCGACCCAGGCACAGGCAGACGGTCTGGTTAGAGCTTGTGAATCGTCTTCATGAGCTGTTCACCCAGTCCGATGGTGTAGCCTTGGGAGACAAATACCACCCGGTTGAAGGTGTCGGCAACCAGGAAGATGGGCAGACCCTTGGACGCATCCAGCTTCATTTCGCGGATGATTTCCGCGCGTATCTTCCCATCCGGGTCCGTTCCCCAGATCACAGTGGAGGGGAGTGGCGGAAAGTCTGACAGGCGGAGCTTGTTCAATTCCTGCTTATCCGGGCACAGGAATATCAGGGAGCGTCCCCATTTCTCGAAGTCCTCTTTCAGGGCAGCGATGTCACGCAGGGCATGGTTCGTCGGTTCCTGACCGACGCCCAGCAGCCCGACTACGTAGTAGCCCCGTCCGGTGGTAG
>ULTX01002519.1_pt1 | contig 9858 bp, 3 predicted proteins | sample 1958041 | NCBI WGS metagenome assembly ULTX01 (sample SAMEA4835747, study PRJEB28245) | human gut metagenome | biome: gut microbiome; material: fecal sample | place: Denmark | collected 2008
GCTTGCTACAATATGTTTGACCCCAAGAACGGTGTTGCGCTGGTAATGCTGTTCAGCGGTTCAAACCTAAGCTACAATGAAGAGGTAATCGGCCTTACGGGGCATTGCTTGAGCTAACCACGCTCGTTTGTGCAAACTGTTAGCCGACCCTCTCATTGCAGCGTTCGATTTACGCAGGTTGAATCATCGGAGCAATCCGTACATTCGTGTGACTAAGCAAGCTGAATCGGTAATGAACTGTGGCGGTCGCCGGTTATAAAACCAAACAAAGGAGGATTGTGTATGAGCGCAGGAGTCATTACAGCGGTTGGAATCGATGTTTCAAAATATAAAAGCACAGTGGCAGCCAGAAGACCAGGCGGTGAAGTGGCTTTACTCCCATTTGACGTCGGCCATGATGTCACCGGTATCAAGAATCTGCTTGAGAAGCTACAGGGGCTTGACGATGAAGGCAGCGAGATTCGAATTGTCATGGAGCATACAGGAATGTATTGGAGACCCGTGGCTTTGGCGCTGCAACAGGCTGGATTCTTTGTCAGTGTAGTCAACGCGATTCTGATCCACAACTTCAGCGACAATTCACTGCGCAAGGTTAAAACGGATAAAGCGGATGCGTTGAAAATCGCAAATTATGGTCTCACATTCTGGATGGATCTGAGGGAATATTCCGCAGAAGATGAAACAAGGCAAATGCTGAAGATCCAGAATCGGCTCTATGAGCGGACAACCACCACCGGTACAATGTTGAGAAACGGTTTAATTTCACTCCTGGATCAGACATTCCCCGGTGCCAATAAGTTATTTCTGAATGAAGGCAGGAACTCAAAGGGCCATGTCAAATGGGTGGATTTTGTGATCCGCTTTTGGCATAAAGAATGCGTAGCAGCTTTATCCCTACATACTTTTGCAGACACCTTCCAAAAATGGTGCAAAAGAACCGGTTACAGATTCAGTACTTCCGATGCCGAACGAATCCATACCGCAGCCAGGAACGCCGTTGCCACGCTTCCCAAAAATGATAGTACAAAACTGCTGATAACGCAAGCGGCAATCAGCCTGAATACCGTGTATGATTCGCTTCATGCGTTCCGCACAGAAATGAACCGGCTGGCCTCTCTGCTGCCAGAATATGAGCTGGTGATGGGGATGGAAGGTGTCGGAAAAATCACAGGACCGCAGTTGATGGCTGAGGTTGGTGATGTCCGCCGTTTTTCGCACAAAGGTGCTCTGGTTGCATACGCTGGTGTGGACGCACCACCGTATCAATCCGGTACATTCGATGCAAAGAATCGTCATGTTTCAAAGCGCGGTTCACCTCACTTGCGTAAGGTGCTGTTTGAGATCGCCTCCATGATTCTTGTTCACGGAAACCCTGACAATTCTGTATTCTGCTTCATGGATAAGAAACGAGCGGAGGGAAAGCATTTCTATGTCTATACTGTGGCCGGAGCTGCAAAGTTCCTGCGGATTTATTATGCAAGAGTAAAAGAATATCTGAACACTCAAGAAATCGCTTGACTCTGCTGTAAATACGAAACCTCAAAGTCATAAAACCCTCAGGTCTGCAATTTTTACTTTGTTGCAGGTCTGTTTTGTTATGCTCATTTTCAGATATCCGATTTTTCATTTTGGGGCTTGACACCTATTAGCAGGTTTGCCAATTTTGCATCTTTGCATGGATGTATGCGTTTCCGCCCGCTTTCCGTCCGCTATTTTTTCTCGATCAGCTCCTGTAAATCCCGCTTGACCTGGGTATAAGTCAAAGCGGGAATGGGAATGGAGATGCCCGAAATCAGCTCCGCTTCAAACCGCCGCAGGGCGACAATATACAGCGTGTTCACAAGATAGCCCCGCCGCAGCGGGTAAAACACTTCCGGCAATCTCTCTTTCAGCTCCCGGTAGATATAATTGCAGCTCACGACCCGGTCAACGCAAACTAATTCCGTTCATTCACGTCGTATCACACTTCATTCACTCCAAACCTATTGACATCCAAAACGCCGTATCGTAAAATACAGGGGAAGGGGAAATTATGCGCTTTTTTGCGGAAAAAGGGGGTTGACAAACTATGCCGTTGAACAATATACTTACGACAGACAGACAGACAGACAGACAGATAGAGGTAAATCTGCCTGTTTTTGTGCTGTCCGCATATCGCTATAGCAGAGGAAGCAGTTGTCCATTCCAGCCGGATGGATGACCGCTTCCTTTTTGCGTTTTTTGATAGACCAGCACAGGAACAGGAGGATGACTATGAAATTAAAGAAACGGATCGCCGCCCTGCTGATGGCGGGCGCGATGGTATGCTCCACTTTGCCGGTAAATGTACTGGCGGTGGAAAATTCAAATCGAAATGTAGGCGGTTTATGCGAACACCACGCCGAACATACGGAGGATTGCGGTTACACCGAGGGCAGCGAGGGGACGCCCTGCAATCACGAACACACCGAGGACTGCTATACCCTTGTGACAAGCTGTGTCCACAAGCATACGGCGGACTGCTACCCGGCAGAAAGCGTATCGGACAACACAGCCAGCCCGTCCGATGCGGAAAATCGGGAGCCAACCGAGTGCAGCCACGAGTGCAGCGAGGACACCGGCTGTATTAAAAAAGAATTAGACTGCAAACACGAACATGACGAGGCTTGCGGCTATGTCCCGGCCACTGAGGGGAGGCCCTGCGGTTATATCTGCGGCGAGTGCGACGTAGAGGACGAGCCGGAAACGGCCACCCCCTCTAATGCGGCGCAGCTTTCCGCAGGGGACGTGCAAAAGCTGATCGACGCCCTACCCGCAACGGACAAGTTGACGACCATGACAAAAGATGAGCAGAACGCAGTTTACGCCGACTTGCAGGCGGCATACGAAGCCTACGAAGCCCTGACCGAGGACGAACAGGCACTGCTTACCGGGACAGAGGTTTTCGAGAGCCTGTTCCACTTCTTCAATGGTATGGTCAATTTACTGGCGGAGAACGGCGTTTCCTATTTGGACGAAAACGGCAGTAAACAGACAGCAGATAATGTCACTGTGGTGGAAAGCGGCACAACCGCATGGAATGGCGGCTGGTATGTAGTCAACGGCAGTGTGACCATCTCCGAACGCGTCACTGTTTCCGGCGATGTCCGCCTGATTTTGGAGGACGGTGCCGTCCTCACAATCAATAGAGGCATTCAAGTACAGGATGATGACCGAGACCCCAGCAATGGCAGCGCCAATAAACTGACCATCTATGCCCAGTCCGACAAGGAAAACATGGGTGCGCTGACCGCAAACGGTAATAACGGCGGCGCGGGCATCGGCGGCGGAGATTCAGGCTCAGGCGGCAATATCACCATCAATGGCGGCAATGTCACCGCAACCGGCGGACAATATGCAGCCGGAATCGGCGGCGGAAATAGTGGTTCTGGCGGAACAGTCACCATCCACGGCGGCAATGTCACCGCAAGCAGCGGAGATTCTGGAGCCGGAATCGGCGGCGGATATAGTGGTTCTGGCGGCACTATCACCATCAACGGCGGCAGTGTCAAAGCAAACGGTGGAGATTCTGGAGCCGGAATCGGCGGCGGACGGAGGGGTTCTGGCGGCGAGATCACCATCCACGGCGGCAGTGTCACCGCAACTGGCGGACAATATGCAGCCGGAATCGGCGGCGGATATGATGCTTCTGGCGGAACAGTCACCATCCACGGCGGCAGTGTCACTGCAACCGGTGGACTTTCTGCATCCGGAATTGGCAGCGGAAAGGAGGGTTCTGGCGTCAGCTTTGCAACCGGAACGGACGGTCATGCCCTGATTGTTGCCAATGGGGGTATCGGCGATACGAGCAAACAGAACAGTTGGAGCGGCATGATCTTCGAGGGAGATACTGGTGAAGTCTATGGAAATCCAACCATTCAAGAGAATATAGAGATTCCATCGGGCAAAACGCTGACCGTACCGAAAAACACCACCCTGACTGTGAACAGAGGCGTGACCCTCACCAATAACGGAAAAATTATAAACAACGGAAAAATCACCAACAATGGAACAATCACAGGAAACGGCACAGTCGAGGGGAACCAACCGCTTTTACCACCTCCACCTGTTTCTTACCGAACCTGTGATGAAAATGGGCAGAACTGGGAAACCAAGGAATGTAGAAACTACACTGTGGTGGACAGCAGTACGACCGCATGGAGTGACGGCTGGTATGTGGTCAACCGCAATGTAACAATTGATGAACTCGTCACCGTTACCGGGAATGTCCGCTTGATTTTGACGGATGGCACAACTTTGACCGTCAACGGCGGCATCGGCGGCATCAATGTGGCAAAGGGCAACAGTTTTTCCGTTTATGCCCAGTCTGTCGGGGAAAACACGGGAAGGCTGACCGCAAACAGCGGCGACTGGGGTGCGGGCATCGGCGGCGGAAACGGGAAGGCTGCAGGCACAATTACCATCCACGGTGGCGAAGTGACCGCAAACGGTAGCAAAGGCGGCGCGGGCATCGGCGGCGGAAGCGGCGTCGGATTTGATGGTTCTGGCGGCACAATCACCATCCACGGCGGCAGTGTCACCGCAACCGGTGGAGAAAATGCAGCCGGAATCGGCGGCGGACAGTGGGGTTCTGGCGGCAACATCACTATCAACGGCGGCAGTGTCACCGCAACCGGCGGAATGAGTGCAGCCGGAATCGGCGGCGGATATGATGGTTCTGGCGGCACAATCACCATCCACGGCGGCAATGTCACCGCAACCGGCGGAATGAGTGCAGCCGGAATCGGCGGCGGATTAAATGGTTCTGGCGGCATAATCACCATCCACGGCGGCAGTGTCACCGCAACCTGCGGATCTTTGACAGCCGGAATCGGCGATGGATATGGTGGTTCTGGCGGCAGCTTCGCAACCAGAACGGACGGTCATGCCCTGATTGTTGCCAATGGGGGTATCAGCGATATAAGCAATCAGAATAGTTGGAGCGGCATTATCTTCGATGGAAATACTGGCACAGTCTATGGAGATCAAACCCTGCAAGAGAATTTGAAGATTTCATCGGACAAAACGCTGACCGTACCGAAAAACATCACCCTGACTGTGAAGGACGGCGTGACCCTCACCAATAGCGGAACAATCACAGGAGACGGCACTCTGGGTGGCGAAGGAAATCTTGTGGGTTCCGGCACCGTTGCAAATACCATTCGGAACAATCTGCAAAAGGATTCGAAAGTAACGGTCAACGTCAGCCCATCACTGGCAACCTACGGTTCCAAGGTGAACATCACTGCCACCATATCCAAAGCGGCCACTATATCCAAAGCGGCAAATGCCATCACTCGTGCAGCAGAAAATCAAGTGGAATTTTTCGTTGAAACAGACAGCAATAAGAAAAGCCTTGGCACAGCAAATGTCAGCGGCGATGCTGCCACCCTTTCCGATGTGGAAATTTCACAAGCGAAAGGCTTTGCGGTTGGAGAAAATACTATTACCGCCGAATATGGCGGCAGCATGGGGCTGAAGCCGCAAACAGGCAGCACCCGGCTTACGGTAAAGGGAGATTTGAAGGATGCCATTGTGACGGTGAACGGCGAGTATTTTTATACCCATTCTCCCATTATCCCAGAGGTAAGTGTAACATGGAACGGTACGCAGCTTACAAAGGACACCGACTATACGGTTAACTATACAGATAACACCAATGTGGGCACGGCTACCGTAACTGTCACCGGTACAGGCAACTATATCAGCACAAAAACGGGGAGCTTTACCATCGCTCCGGCCCAGCTGAACGACGCGACAGTGAAAGTAAACGGCACCTATACCTACACCGGCCAGGCGCAGACCCCCGCCGCTGGTGATGTGGTTGTCACGCTGGGCGGCAAGACCGTCCCCAGCGATCAGTACACCATCGGCGCCAGCAATAATATCAATGCTGGGCAGGCGACCGTAACTGTGACCGCGAAAGCAGATGGAAACTACACTGGTTCGGCCAGCGGAAAATTCACCATCGCTCTGGCCTCGCTGAACGACGCCAAGGTGGAGGTCAGCGGCGGGCCGTTTACCTATGACGGAACCTCCAAAGATCCCACTGTGACGGTGACGCTGGACAGTAAGACCCTGAGTGCAAGCACAGACTACACCCTCTCCTATTCCAACAGCAACGGCGGGGACGGAAACCTCACCAATGCCGGAACGGTCACAGTGACCGCCACTGGTAAGGGCAATTACACAGCCACCGCCACAGGGACATTTACCATCAACAAGGCCCAACCGAACTACACGCCCCCTACCGGTCTGACCGCCACTTATGGCGACACGCTGAAGGATGTACCTCTGACAGACGGCTGGGCTTGGAATGATCTAAATACTTCGGTTGGCAATGTAGGAGAGAACACCTTCCCTGCTACTTACAACAAAGATAGTAGCGGCAACTATAACCCGGTACAGCAAAACCTTACAGTGAAGGTAAGCCCTGCTTCTTATAAGATCACGCTGACCGGGCAAGCGGACAGCCCCGCGCAGATTACTCTGAATGAGGCTGTGGTAGAACCCGGCAACACCGGCGCGGCAGTCAGCTACGGCATGAATACCACCAACACAGCCCCCAGTAAGTGGCAGGCAGAGAAAGTATTCTCCGGCTTGACCGCAGATACCACATACTACTTCTTCGCAAAGGTGGGGGCCACCACCAACTATGCGGAAACCATCAGCACAGGCGTGGCAATTACCACCCCCGAAAAAGAGGTCAGCAGCATTTCCATCCAAACCCAGCCCGCCAAGCTGGCCTACACCAGCGGCCAGACGCTGGATCTGAACGGCCTGTCGGTGCAGGTAAGCTATAGAGACAACACCAGCAAAACCATTGGCTGGGACGCCAACAAGCTGACCGCCGATCCCGCCCAGGGCACGGTGCTGACCGTTACCGGGCATAGCGGAAAAACTGTCACCATCAGCTATGGCGGAAAAACGGCCAAAACCGATGCACTTACCGTGGGTAAGGCAGAGCAGGCGGCTCTTTCCATCACCGGCAAGCCCACTACCGTCTACAACGGGGACACCTTTACCTTGACGACCACCGGCGGTTCCGGTACAGGGACGGTCACATGGGAGATCATCAGCGGCCCCGCCACAGTGGATGCCAACGGTAAGGTTACGGTAACTGACATCGGCGAAATTCAAATCAAAGCGGTCAAGGCCGCAGATACCGAATACGCCCAGTCCGAGACAACCATTGCGCTGACAGCGGTGAAGAAACCCAGCAGCGGCGGGGGCAGTTCCTCTGGCGGTGGCTCGTCCTCCGGTAGTGGTTCTTCTTCCGATAACGGCGATTCCAGCGGCTCCACGGTTGTAGAGCGTCCGGATCAGACCAAACCGGAAATCCCTACCACCAGCCAGACCAAGCCGGCAACACCGGATAAAAACGGAAATGCCAGCATTAACGGCAACGCCGTACAGGACGCAATCAACAAGGCCACCGCTGACGCGAAGAAAAATGGAACCACCGCAAACGGCATTGCCGTAACGGTTCCCATCCAGAACGCGGCAGATGCAAAGAATCTTACCATCACCATCAAGGCACAGACGCTGGACAAGCTGGTGACGGCAAAGGTACGCCGGTTTGAGATTACTACAAACGGCCTGCCCTCTTTCGGATTTACGTTGGATACCTTGAAGATGCTGAATGCCCAGTCCAAGGGAGGGAATCTGATTCTGCGGGTTTCCAAAGCAGCGGTCACTTCCGCTAAGGCAAAGGCGGCGATTGGAACAAGACCAGTTTATGAGTTCTCTCTGGTTTATGTCAAAGGCGGCAAGAAAGTGCCCCTCACCGATTGGCAAGGCAAGACGGTTTCCGTCAAACTGCCCTATACCCCGGCGGCAAACGAACAGGCTGGAAACCTGTATGCGGTCTATGTGAACGACAAAGGCAAGGTACAATGGCTCACCAAGTCCAGTTATGACGCGGACCAGAAAGCCGTGATTTTTGAAGCACAGCATTTTAGTATCTACGGCGTAGGCTACAAGAACCCGGTTCCGAACTTCACCGACATCAATGGTCATTGGGCCAAGGAACACATCCTGTTTGCAGTCAGCCGCGGGCTGTTCTCCGGCACAAGCAAAACCACCTTTAGTCCGAACACCACCCTGACACGGGGAATGTTCGTCACCGCCCTGGGACGGCTGGCAGGCATTGATCCGGCGGATTACCAAAACGGGAAATTTACTGATGTGAAAGCCAACGCCTACTACGCCCCCTATGTCAACTGGGCAGCGAGTAAGGGAATTGTCAGCGGTACGACTTCCTCCACCTTTGCCCCGGACAGCAATATCACCCGTGAGCAGATGGCAGTAATTATGAAGAACTACGCCGACAAGATGGGCTATTCCATCCCAAAAACGCTGGAGGCTGTGACCTTTGTCGATAACGCGCAGATTTCTTCCTGGGCAAAGGATGCGGTCAAGGCGATGCAGCAGGCGGGCGTTCTCTCCGGCAAGGAAAACAACCGATTTGACCCGCAGGGCAACGCCACCCGCGCCGAGGCGGCTACTGTCCTGCACCGGTTTGTGGAGATTGTCATTGACCCGCAGTCCGCAAACGGCTGGCAGCAAAATGACAGCGGCGAATGGAGTTACTACAAGGACGGAGGGCCGGTCAAAGGCTGGCTCTCCGACGACCAGAAATGGTACTGGCTGGACAAGGCCACCGGTAAGATGTTCTCCGGCGGCTGGAAGCAGATTGATGGCAAGTGGTACTACTTCTATGCGGACGGCTCTATGGCGGTCAGCACCAAGGTGGACGGCTATGAAGTCGGCGCGGATGGTGCGAGAAAGTAACTTACTACAAATTCGGAAAGGACACGAAGCAGCATTGGAGTGTATTGAAGCAATAACAATAGATGCCGCAAGCGGTTTTCGGGACATATAACTTCTGCTGCTTTGTTCCATTCCCATAGCGGTGCAAGGGAGGCCGCTTATGGGTAGATACCCCTTTTGACCTTTCTCCACCGCTAACAGGTGGAGACCTCCAAAATAAAATATCCAGTCCAATCAGGGCGCAAGTGATAGCAAGTTCACTTGTGCCCTCTTTTTGTACGTTTTTTTTCGATAAGAAACCCGCATTTTCTTCATTTAGAAGCAGAAATCGACGGGAGTATCACAAAAAGTCCGACAAACCGCCACCTGCTGAACCATCTTGCTCGGTGATTCGACAGAAACGATTCCGCTTTGTCGGCTGCCGTTCGCCGCCCTTCGAGAGTTTGAAAACCTATCTACTTTTCAAACTTTTTCGGAGGTAACGGCTATGAGTAAAAATCGTGAAGAAAGGGCGAATTATTATCTTTACATAGATGGACAGACTGTGCCGGTAAGCGAACAGGTCTACCGTGTGTATCAGCACTACGAACGGAAAGAGGAATACTTTTCCTATGATCTGAAAGTGGAAAAGTTCCAGAAAGAAACCGCCTCTTTCCTACCCAGCAGAGAGGATTCCTATGAGCGTCTGCTGGCAAAGGACAAGCAGTTTGCTACTTCTGGTCAACCCGTGGAGGAACAGGCGGTCTCGTCCGTTTGGCTGGAGGGATTATTGGAATGTTTGTCAGAGGATGAGAGGATTATTCTCCACAAACTGTATTTCGAGGACAAGTCAGAACGGATTGTCAGCATGGAGCTTGGAATTTCCAAAACAGCTCTGCATCAGCGCAAAGTCAAGCTGCTCCAAAAATTAAAAATTTTTTTGGAAAACATGGGAAAAGCATAGACCAAAACCACTCTCCCAACGGGGAAGTAAGTGAGAGGGTCTATCTCTCTCATGCAGCTTGACAACTGAATAGACGGCATTTCCGGTACATAACCCATGTACGAGCGAATATGAAACGCCGCGAA
>ULTX01015330.1_pt1 | contig 9834 bp, 5 predicted proteins | sample 1958041 | NCBI WGS metagenome assembly ULTX01 (sample SAMEA4835747, study PRJEB28245) | human gut metagenome | biome: gut microbiome; material: fecal sample | place: Denmark | collected 2008
TTTGACAACATAAACCGCAGGGTCGTGGATGACCTGAAGGAAAAACTGACCGCCGCAAGCAGGGTATCTGTTGCGGCGGCAAGTTTTTCTATCTATGCTTACGAGGTACTGAAGAAAGAACTGGAATCCATACAAGAATTGAGGTTTATTTTCACATCTCCGGCTTTCAACAAGAGCGGAGCGAAGAAACAGCAGCGCGAGTTCTACATCCCCCAACTGAACCGCGAGCGCAATCTTTACGGTTCTGAGTTCGAGATACGCCTGCGCAACCAGCTTTCACAAAAGGCTGTGGCCCGTGAGTGTGCAGAATGGATACGCCGCAAGGTGCGTTTCAAAAGCAACGTGTCGCAGGGGGTGATGAACGGCTTTATGAACGTGGCGGACACAAACGGAGTAGCCTACACCTACTTCCCCTTCAATGAGTTTACCTCCACAGAATTGGGTTGTGAACAGGGCAACAACCTTTGTCCGGGCATCATGCGTCTGCCTGCCCCTTTTTCCGAACAATACCTGCGTAACTTCGATGAACTATGGCGCGACAAGGAGAAATTCCAAGACGTGACCGATGTAGTAATTGAAAACATCGAAACGGTGTATCGGGAGAATGCGCCGGAGTTCATCTACTTTGTCACCTTGTACAATATCTTCCACGAGTTTCTGGAAGACATCAGTGAAGACGTGCTGCCCAACGAGGCAACAGGATTCAAGAACAGTGAAATCTGGGGCAAGCTCTACAACTTCCAACGTGATGCCGCGCTTGCAATCATCAACAAACTGGAGAAATACAACGGCTGCATCCTTGCCGACAGCGTGGGCTTGGGCAAGACGTTCACGGCACTGGCGGTCATTAAGTATTATGAGAACCGCAACAAGTCGGTGTTGGTGCTTTGCCCGAAGAAGCTCAACGATAACTGGATAACCTATCGCAGCAACTACGTGAACAATCCGATAGCCCGTGACCGTCTGCGCTATGATATCCTGTTCCATACCGACCTGTCGCGCGATACGGGCAAGACCAACGGCCTTGACCTTTCGCACATCAACTGGGGAAACTACGACCTTGTGGTCATCGACGAGAGCCACAACTTCCGTAACGGCGGCAAGGTGACGGCCGACGAGGACGACAACCCTAAAGAGAACCGTTACCTGCGGTTGATGAACCGAGTGATGCGGCAAGGCGTAAGAACCAAGGTGTTGATGTTATCAGCCACGCCCGTGAACAACCGCTTCAACGATCTGAAGAACCAGTTGCAGCTTGCCTACGAGGGTGATGCGTCGAACATTAACAGACTGCTCAGCACAAAGAGCAGCATAGATGACATCTTCCGTCAGGCGCAGGCGGTCTATAACCGTTGGAGCAAGCTGCCTGCCGAAGAGCGCACTGCCAAGGCGTTGCAGGACGCTTTGAGCTTCGACTTCTTTGAGGTGCTGGATGCAGTGACCATCGCACGCAGCCGCAAGCACATTGAACAGTATTACGACACGGCGGACATTGGCAAGTTTCCCGACCGCCTGCCGCCCGTTTCGCGTCGTCCAAAATTGACAGACTTGAACAATGCCGTAACCTATAACGAGATATACGGATTAATACAGAGGCTCAACCTTGCCATTTACACACCCTCTGACTTCATTCTCCCGTCTATGCGGTACAAGTATATGACAGGAAAGGAAAGCGACAAAGATTTTTATGCAGGGTTGTCGATGTCAGGGCGAGAGCGTGGCATACGCCGCCTGATGTGCATCAACCTGCTGAAACGCTTGGAGAGTTCGGTAGCTTCGTTCCGCCTTACTGTGGAGCGCGTACGGAAACAGATAAACAGTGTATTGGAAAAAATCGGCAAGGCTGATTTAAGCAATGCAACAGTGGATGACGATTTAACGCCCGACGGTTTGGATATGGAAGACAGTGAGAGTGACGTGTTCATCGGCAACAGGAAAGGGAAAGTCTGCCTTGCCGACATGGACTATATCTCATGGAGCGGATATTTGGAGAAGGATTTGCATACGCTTGACCTGCTCTTGCAGAGGATTTCAGCCATTACACCCGCGCATGACGACAAGCTCGCCCAACTGAAAGCGGACTTGCAAGAGAAGTTCACACATCCCATAAACGGCAACAATACGAAAGTTATCATCTTCACTGCCTTTTCAGACACGGCGGTTTACCTCTATGATAACCTCGCACCTTACATCAAGGAGCGTTTCGAACTGGACATTGCCCTCGTGACGGGTGATGTGGAGGCACGCACCACGCTAAAGCTGAAGGCAAGGCAGAAGCTCGACTTCAACACGGTGCTTACGCTTTTTTCGCCTATCAGCAAGGAGAAAGACATCATATTTCCTGACATTAACGGAGAGATAGACGTGCTTATCGCCACCGACTGCATCAGTGAGGGACAGAACCTGCAGGACTGCGACTACCTTGTGAACTTCGACATCCACTGGAATCCCGTGCGTATCATTCAGCGTTTCGGGCGCATCGACCGCATCGGCTCACACAACGCTGTCATACAGATGGTGAACTATTGGCCGGACATGTCGCTCGACGAATACATCAACCTGAAAGCCCGTGTGGAGGCTCGTATGAAAATATCCGTGCTTGCCGCCACGGGCGACGACAATCCCCTGACTACCGAGGAACAGAATGACCTCGACTACCGCAAGGAGCAACTGCAACGACTGCAGCACGAGGTAATAGACCTTGAGGATATGAACACGGGAGTGTCAATCATGGACTTAGGGCTTAACGAATTCCGCCTCGACCTCTTGGCTTACATGAAGGATAACACCGACATTGAGCATACGCCCAACGGACTACATGCCGTAGTGCGTTGCCGTAAAGACACGCCCGAAGGTATAATCTTTGTGTTGAAATCGCGCAAGGACGCGTTGCCCCTCGACGTAAAGAACCGCCTGCATCCGTTCTACATGGTCTACATCGGCATGGATGGCAATGTAATCATCAACCACCTTTCTCCCAAAGATTTGCTCGACCGTTTCCGTTCGCTGTGCAAAGGCAAGGCTGAACCGGACAAGGACTTATGCCACTTATTCAATAAGGAGACACGCGACGGCGCGGACATGAGCCGTTACTCCAAGCTGCTCAATCAGGCAGTTGAAAGCATCGTACAGACCAAAGAGGTGAGCGACATGGAGAGTTTTCTCACAGGAGCGCAGACGACACTGTTCACCGGACGCAAAGCTGAGCCTGACGACTTCGAGCTGATAGACTTCCTCGTTGTAAGAAAGGAGGACGGCGTATGTTAGGACTGCCCAAGGCAACCGAGACTAATCGCCAACTGTCCAAGACGCTTGTTTATAAGCAGTTTGCCCTTACCGCACAGCAGCGCGACCGTTTCGATGCAGACATCAGCCGTATGGTTATTGTAAACGTTGTTTCGCCCGAAACCGTTCCTGCATTGGCAGTAGGGGAAAACGTCAAGTCTTTTTACGTGCTTTTCGTTTCGTTGAGGCACAAGGATTACGACGCGAAGAACATCGCCATGCTTGCAAAACTTATTCCACAACATATTCTTTTCGCCTTACAATATGGGGATGAAATGCAGCTTGCCATATTCCAAGAAAAGCTGTTCGTTTCACCGTGGCATCGCACCGACACTATACCGACTTTATCCTTAAACGGCTTGAACCTTGATTCTGTATGGGAAAACATTGTCACGACGATTGGCAACTTTTCTATTCAGGGGGAGAACACGTTGAAAGAACAAATACAGCAGGATGAGGAACTGGCGAAATTGCTCAAGCGGATTGAAATGTTGGAGAAGAGGTGCAGGCAAGAAAAACAACCGAGGAGAAAAGCAGAATTGTTTGAAGAATTGAAACAATTAAAAAATAAGATATAATGGAAAAGTATAAACAGGTACGTACCATTAGATTTGATAGTCGGGAATTATCAAGTCCGTACAGATGCAAATTTGGTGATAAAAATATGTTTGACATTTTACGGGTTACATGCACGTATGGTTCTGAAGTCCGTGCCTATGAGATAGAATCAAAATATCTTCCCGATACAGATTCCATTTATTTTTATGCACACCCCAAAGATAATTCATTTACAATACAATGGAGGTCGAAAGATGTTGAATCTCATATAAAACGAGTAAAATGATGGAAAGATTGAAGATGCAGAGCCTTGACGTTACAGGCTCCAAGATAGATAAGATAGCGAAGCTATTTCCGCAGTGCGTGACGGAACATAAGGACAAGGACGGCAAGACCGTGCTTGGCATTGATTTCGAGAAGCTACGCGATGAGTTGTCTGCCGACGTAATTGATGAGGGCGAGGAACGCTACCAATTTACGTGGCCGGACAAAAGAGCGCACGCACACTTGGCAAATACACCTACCACAAATACACTTCGCCCTTGCCGTGAGGAAAGCGTGGACTTTGACCACACGCAGAATCTTTACATCGAGGGTGACAACCTTGACGTGCTGAAAGTTATTCGCGAAACTTATCTTGGTAAGGTGAAGATGATTTATATTGACCCGCCTTATAACACGGGAAACGACTTTGTTTACAACGATGACTTTTCGCAAGACGCTGACGAATACCAAGAAAACAGTGGGCAACTTGATGAAGAAGGCAATCGCTTGGTGCAGAACACAGAATCAAACGGACGATTCCATACGGACTGGCTCAATATGATTTATCCAAGATTGAAAGTAGCTAAAGATTTGCTTACAAAGGACGGCGTAATTTTTATTTCAATTGATGATAACGAATTGACAAATTTAAAAAGCATTTGTGATGAAATCTTCAGTAATTCAAATTTTATAGGAATCCTATCTGTAGAAAATAATCCGAAAGGGCGCAAAAACTCATCATACATATCCGTTAGTTCTGAGTATTGCGTAATTTATGCAAAAAATAAAGAGTATTCATCTTTCTTAGAAAATATACCTAAGAGAGCGGATGATATGGTTCTTGATGCTGATGGAAAATATGTTCATGGTAGTGGTAAACGTGTGTTAGTCGGAGAAAACAGCTTCAATAAAATTGTGTCAAATCCTTTATCAGAAAAGAATTATTCTGTTTACTATAATCCGACAACACATGGTTTGATTTTGAGAAAGGAAACTTATCAAGAAAATGATAGAGAATTATTAGACTTAGGCTATACAAAATACTTTTCTCACAATAAAGGAAAATTAGTTGAGAATACCTATACAGAAAACAAATTTAAAGAGTTATTTGTAAATAAGGCTCTCCAATTTTCAAAAGACAAAATATATGAAAAGAATTTCAATGACACAATCAGAATTAAAAGTTTGTTAGTCAATCGAGAGTATGAAGCTATAGTAAAAGGACACAAACAAATGTGGAGTATGGAGTTGACGACAACTGGAGCTGGAACATATTTAAAATCGTTATTTAATATGGAAGAAGCTCCATTCCCTGCTTCTAAAAACATAGGCTATTTAAAGGTTTTAATAACACTTTTCCAAAAAGACGATATCACGATATTGGATTTCTTTTCTGGCTCTTCAACTACAGCAGATGCAGTATTAAGACTCAATGCCGAGGACGGTGGCAACCGCAAGTTCATCATGGTGCAGTTGCCCGAAAAGACTGATGAAAAGAGCGAGGCATACAAGGCTGGGTATAAGAATATCTGCGAAATAGGCAAGGAACGCATCCGCCGCGCAGGAAAGAAAATCAAGGAAGAGAATGCTGACAAGGAGGGCATAAACAAACTCGATACGGGCTTCCGCGTATTGAAACTTGACAGCTCGAATATGCAAGACGTGTATTACACGCCAAAGGATTTTACCGAACACGACCTCTTCGCAGACAATGTGAAGCCCGACCGCACAGCGGAAGATTTGCTTATCCAAGTGATGCTCGACCTCGGCGTGGAGCTTTCCGCCACCATAGAGCAACGGACAATAGACGGCAAGCACGTGTTTTTCGTAAACGACAATTACCTTGTTGCCTGCTTTGACGAGAACATTGCCGAAAGCACCATTACGGAAATTGCCAAGATGAAGCCTTACTACTTCGTGATGCGTGACAGTTCGCTGGCTTCGGACAACGTGGCCGACAATTTCGACCAACTGTTTGAAACGTACAGCAAAGACACTATCCGCAAGATAATCTAAATGTAACAAATCGTAATGGAATCATGACTGTTTGATTGCAATGTAAAACGTGGCAAAATGCGATGTAAAAGATGGCAGATTGCAAGGCGAAAGCTATCCGATTGTAATGTAAAAGATGCCTTTTTACAAATCAAAGTCATGGTTGACAAAAAGATGAAGAAATGAAATTTCAATTCAAGATACAGCAATACCAGACGGACGCGGTAGAGAATACCGTCGGCGTGTTTGTCGGACAGCCCTCACACGACCCTGCGGCTTATCGCCGCGATGTGGGGCGTGAGCGGCTGGACTTTGAGGAAACTGGCTACCGCAACGCAGAGGTGGAACTTGACGCAAGGCAGTTGTTGGAGAATATCCGCAAAGTGCAGCGCGAGAGCAACATTCCGTTGTCGGACAAATTGGTGGCTACAAACGGCTTGGGCGCGTGCAGCCTTGACATCGAGATGGAGACGGGCACGGGCAAGACCTACGTGTACATCAAGACCATGTTTGAGCTGAACAAGCTTTACGGGTGGAGCAAGTTCATCGTGGTGGTGCCAAGTATCGCCATACGTGAGGGCGTGAGCAAGAGTTTCTCTATGTTGGAAGACCACTTCATGGAGTTCTATGGAAAGAAAGCGCGTTACTTCGTGTATGACAGCAGCAATCTGAATCGACTCGACAGCTTTTCGAGCGACGGCGGCATCAACGTGATGATAATCAACACACAAGCATTTGCCGCTTCATTGAAAGAGGGCGGACGGAGCAAGGAGAGCCGCATCATTTACAGTCGACGGGATGAGTTCGGAAGCCGACGCCCGATAGACGTGATAGCCGCCAACCACCCCATCGTCATCATGGATGAGCCCCAAAAGATGGAGGGCGAAGCCACGCAAACCGGCATGAAACGTTTTATGCCGCTGTTTGTGTTGAACTATTCAGCCACGCACAAAACCAAACACAACACAGTGTATGCCCTTGACGCTTTGGACGCTTACCAGAAGAAGTTGGTGAAACGAATACAAGTGAAAGGCTTTGAACTGAAAAACCTGCAAGGCACCAACACCTATCTCTATATTGACAGCATAATCCTATCGAAGAAAGAGCCGCCGATGGTGAGGATAGAATTGGAAGTGAAACGAGGCGGTGGCATAAGGCGCGAATCAAGGAAACTGGCTTATGGTGATGACTTGTTTGTGGTGTCCGAGCTTAACCAGTACAAGGGCTATGTGATTTCCGATATAAATCCGTTCCGCAACACCGTGACATTCCTCAACGGGGTGACGTTGCACAAGGGTGAAGTGGTGGGTGACGTGAGCGAACTTGCCCTGCAACGGGTACAAATCCGCGAGACCATCCGCTCGCACTTCGAGAAAGAGCGCGAACTTTTCGGGAAAGGCATCAAGACCCTTTCGCTGTTCTTCATTGACGAGGTGGCGAAGTATAAAAGTTACGACGAGCAAGGTAATGAAATGAAAGGCGTGTTCCAGCAAATCTTTGAGGAGGAATACACCAATCTGCTGAACGAGAACCTCTCGCTGTTCGATGACGCTTACCAAGCCTACCTGCGCCGTTTCTCCGTGCAGGAAATACACAACGGTTATTTCTCTATCAACAAGAAGAGCGGGCGTATGGTCAACGGTGAGAAATTCATCAAGAAAGACATCTCGACTGACATTTCCGCCTACGACCTCATATTGAAGAACAAAGAACGCTTGTTGAGCTTCGATGAGCCTACAAGGTTTATCTTTTCGCATTCCGCCCTGCGCGAGGGTTGGGACAATCCTAACGTGTTCCAAATATGCACATTGCGCCACAGCAACTCGGAAGTGAACAAGCGTCAGGAAGTAGGACGCGGACTACGCCTGTGCGTGGACAAGGACGGAAACCGCATGGATTATGAGACGCTGGGCGACAACGTGCATGACATCAACAGGCTGACCGTCATAGCAAACGAAAGTTATTCCACCTTTGTGGACGACTTGCAAAAGAAAACACGTGAATCGCTGCGTGAGCGTCCGAGATTTGCCACGGTTGATTACTTCAAGGGAAAGACATTGTTGCTTGCTGACGGCACGAAGCACACTGTCACGGACATGGAAGCCGTATCCATTCAAGCCTATCTTTACGACAACGAATACATCGACGAGCAAGGCATGGTAACGCAACGCTACAAGGACGATTTGCAGGAAAACCGCTTGGCGACATTGCCACATAAGCTGGAGCCGATGGCGCAAGGCTTCCATGCACTTGTGCAAAGCACATTCGACGAGAACATCCTGCTTGATGAGATGATAGAGGACGGCAACCGGACGCAGTCGCCCGACAACAAACTGAACGAGAACTTTGCCAAGAAAGAGTTTCAAGAATTGTGGCACAACATCAACCACAAATACGTCTATACCGTGCATTACGACAGCGACGAACTTGTCCGTAAAGCCGTAGCCGCCATTGATAAGGAGTTGTATGTGACGGAGCTGAAATACATCATGACCGAAGGTATGCAGCAGGCTGCCGACCAGTTTGGCGACACGCGCACCACGACCAAGAAGATAGGCACGGTAAGCACCTCCACCGTGAAGTACGACCTTGTGGGCGGGATAGCCAAAGGCGCGACGCTGACACGCCGCACGGTGGTGGCAATCCTGAAAGGCATCAGCCAAGCCAAACTGTACATGTTCCGCAACAACCCGGAGGACTTTATAAGAAAGACAATCCGCATCATCAAGGAACAGAAAGCCACAATGATTGTGGAACACATCAGCTACAACAAGATAGCGGAAGCATACGACAGCACCATTTTCACGCAGGAGAAGCACACGCAGTCGATAGAGAAAGCATACGCGGCGAAAAAGCACGTCATGGACTATGTTTTTCCCGACAGCAAGGGTGAAGCCGAGTTTGCCGAAAACCTTGACGGAGCGACCGAGGTGTGCGTCTATGCCAAACTGCCCCGTGCGTTTCAAATCCCCACGCCCGTCGGCAACTATGCTCCCGATTGGGCTATCGCCTTCAACAAAGGCACGGTGAAACACATCTTCTTCATTGCCGAGACCAAAGGCTCAATGGGTACGATGGAACTGCGCGGTGTGGAGAAAGCCAAGATTGAGTGTGCTGAAAAGCTGTTCAACAATGTTTCAACTAGTCATGTACGCTACCATCAAGTAAAGAGCTATCAGAATTTGTTGGATGTAATGAAGAAGCTGGAATAGTATAAATGCAAATGTAAGTGTCACAAGATATGCGCTTACATTTGCATTTCCTTAAAAATTCGTCTATTTCTCCCAAAAACGTAAGGCTATTTTTGTATTATCGAAGTCATCATCTACAATTATTGCAGAAGAAAATCTTGCTCTAGTTATAGCAACATAAAATTTACTTTTAGTGATTGGTGATAAATCATTTATTCCACTATGCAAGAATTTCAAAATAACCTTTGTTGGATATATTAGCGTACTATTTGTTTGTAAACCTTTTGATTCACCATATTTTAAAATTGTATCTGTTTGAATGTAAACTTTTTGATTTATATCCCAAATTAGTGATATTGGTTGATATTCTTCAATGTACGCTTTAACATCTCTCTTTTTAAGAAGGAACATTCCTGTTTTATGTGGATAGTCATTGCGTCTTTTGCAACATTCTTTACAGTTGCAAGATTGAGTTCTAGGATATTCGTTACTAACAATTGACATTAGTGTCCCGTTAAAATGAGACGAGTTAAACAATTAA
>ULTX01083151.1_pt1 | contig 9823 bp, 7 predicted proteins | sample 1958041 | NCBI WGS metagenome assembly ULTX01 (sample SAMEA4835747, study PRJEB28245) | human gut metagenome | biome: gut microbiome; material: fecal sample | place: Denmark | collected 2008
ATATTAAATAACTAAAAGATATCCTCTATACTAAAGTATATGAGATATACGGAAAGCAAATGTGGAATAGCAAATGAAAAGATTTGAAGAAAGGAGTCATTTAATATGAAGCTAAATAAAGCATTTAAATTTCGATTATATCCAAATCATACTCAAATGACTCTTCTTGCCAAAACTTTTGGGTGTTGTAGGTTTGTTTACAATAAAATGTTAGAAGACAAAATTAAACATTATCAAGAAACAAAAGAAAATCTCTCGGTAACTCCGGCGAGATACAAAGAGGAATTTGATTTTCTTAAAGAGATTGATTCTTATTCATTATGTAATGAATGGACGCACCTTCAGGTAGCTTTCAATAATTTTTTTAGAAGTCCGAAAGCTGGTTTCCCGAAGTTTAAAAGTAGACGAAAAGACAAAAACAGTTTTACAACGAACAATGTTCATAATACAATTCGAGTAAATAACAAGCATCAAATTAGATTACCAAAACTTGACTGGGTTAATTTTGTTGAACATCGAAAGATTCCAACAGATTATAAAATCAAATCAGTTACAGTTACCAAAACACCTTCTGGGAAATATTATATCTCGGTTTTAACGGAATATGAATATGAAATTCCAGAAAGAGTTTTAGATAAAAGTAAATCTCTTGGATTGGATTATAGTTCTCACGATTTTTATGTCGATAACCAAGGCAGAAGTCCAGAGAACTTACATCATTATTACAGAGATTTACAAGACAAGTTATCATTTCATCAGAAAAGACTTTCTCATATGGTGGAAGGAAGTAATAATTATCAAAAACAAAAGATTATTATTGCTCGAATTCACGAGAAAATCGCAAATCAAAGGAAAGACTTTATTGAAAAAGAATCGACAAAATTAGCACAGATGTATGATATTATTTGTTTAGAGGACATTAATCTCCAAAATATTTCTCGATCATTAAAATTGGGCAAAAGTACGCTAGATAATGCTTTCGGAATGTTTAGAGTAAGATTGGAACAAAAAATGTTATTAGAAGGAAAGAAAATTGTTAAAATTGACAAGTGGCTTCCTTCGAGCAAGATGTGTAGATTCTGTGGATTTGTCAATAAAAAACTAAAGCTTTCTGATAGAGTTTGGACTTGTGAATGTGGAGCGATTCTAAATCGAGATGAAAATGCCGCGATCAATATTTTAAACGAAGGATTAAAGCAATTAGCTTAATTCAAATAAAGAACCGCAGGAACTGCGGAGATAGCCTGTTGATACTGTTGGTCAATGGTTGCTGTGAAATTTTTAGAGCAGTAATTAAACCGACTTGAGCAGGAAACCCCGATGCTTTAGCATCGGGGTGGTTCACATTGTTATAGACATACTTCATATCTATTCCGTTTGTCCAACCACCCTATTTTTTCCATTTAGAAAATTCAAGAAAAAGAAAGGAGGGATTGCGAATCATATGATCGACGCAAAAGATTTTTTAAGTGTAACAAGAGATATAATTGAACAGCAAATTAGAGATCGTTCTACGGATGCTGTTTGCGAGATTGAGAGCGTCAATGAAGATGGAACTCTCAATGTTTTCGTTTTGCCGGATAAACAAACAATACTCAAAAATATAATTAATGAATCTCGGTATAATTTTAAGCGCGGAGATAACGCGCTGTTATATAAGATTCACAACAGATTGTCGGATTCATTTGTTGTCGCAAAATTTCGCCCAAAGCAAGAAGATGCTGGAATTTCCGAAAAGTCAGTTCAAAACCTCATAGATAATGCTTTACAAAATTATCAAGGTGGTTCTGGTGGTGGAATTTCTGGTGGAATTCAAGGCCCTCCCGGTCCGCAAGGAGTTCAAGGAGAAATCGGCCCAACTGGTCCAACGGGCGCAGCCGGAGAAGCTGGTTCTATTGGACCGACAGGAGAAAAGGGAGAAAAGGGAGATCCCGGCCTAACAACGAAAGTAACTGTTAACGGAATAACCTATACGCAAGTTAGTGGCAACATTTCTCTTCCTGATTATGCGAAAATTGGAACAATCGAGACAAATCAAGTATTGTCAAAAATTGAATATCTTGCAGAAGCGGATATTCCAACAAACCCAGACGAAACATATGAATACGCGATTACCGATTTGATCGGATATGAGGATTTAGACACGAATCTTCAAGAACAAATTGATCATATGGGAAATACCGGTCCTACTGGTCCAACCGGAGCAATTGGACCTACAGGAGAAACTGGCGCGATTGGTCCAACCGGTCCCCTTGATGAAAATTCTTTCGTTCAAGCAAAAACTGGACCGACTGGAACTGTTGTATTTACAAAACAGAATGGAGAAACCGTCGTTCTGCAGTTTGCTCAAATCGAAGGTTCAAGTATTGCAAACTATAATATTCATTCGTATAAAATTGCGGAAACCGACTGGATTGGAGAAAATGCCCCATATACGCATATTAAATCGGCTGTTTCTGGAGACTGGGTTCCTACGCAGGATCTGTTGGTTCAGTTACGTGTTGATGGAGACTCTCCATACGAAGGCGTTCATACTCAATACAAAGTTTCGAATAATGGCGATGTAACAGTTATTAGCGATGCTAAAATCCCGCTTCAAGTGTTGGTAGCAGACGGTTTAGTTGCCGGAACAAAGGGTGACGTTGGACCCATTGGACCTACCGGAGAAAAGGGCGAAAAAGGAGATAAAGGCGATACTGGCGCAATCGGTCCTACTGGAAAAGACGGAGCCGTTGGTCCAACTGGAGACACTGGTCCTGTAGGTCCTACGGGACTTACGGGAAGTGTTGGTCCAACCGGTCAGACGGGTGCAGTCGGTCCGACAGGACAAACTGGTTCCATTGGTCCCACCGGTCCAATGGATGAAGACGCTTTTGTCGAAGCAACGATTGGTTCCACTGGCGTCGTAACATTTACGAAACAGAACGGACAGCAGGTTAACCTTAATCTTGCTTATTTCGATGAAACAGCAGTGGCTGGTTATAACATTCATTCCTATACGATATCTGAAAATGATTGGGTTGGGAATGTGGCGCCGTATACACATACAAAAACGGCGGCAGATGGAAATTGGGTTGCGACACAAAATCTTCTCGTCCAAATGCGGCTTCTTGATGAAACTCCGTTTGAGGGAGTTCACGCAAAGTATACTGTTTCAGCGGATGGTTCTGTTACTGTTTCTGCCGATTCGAAGCTAAAACTGCAAGTTCTCGTTGCAGATGGACTTGTTGCTGGACCCAAAGGAGAAGTTGGCGCTACTGGTCCGCAAGGACTTGTTGGACCTACTGGAGCAACCGGGGCTCTTGGACCTACTGGTTCTGTCGGTCCCACGGGTGCAACAGGCGCAACAGGCGATACTGGTTCTGTCGGTCCTACGGGGGAAAAGGGAGTTAAAGGTGATACCGGTTCTGTCGGTCCTACCGGACAAACGGGAGCAGTTGGTCCCACTGGCGAGAAGGGACAAACTGGAGCAACCGGACCAACTGGTAAAGAAGGTGCTCTTGGTCCTACTGGACCGACTGGTGCTCTTGGACCCACTGGTCCGTTAAATAAAGACGCTTTCGTGGATGCGGTCGTAAATCCAACTGGAACTGTCGTATTTACTAAAGATAACGGGCAGACAGTGGTTTTACAATTTGCGCAGATTGAAGGAAGTTCAATTGCGGGATATAACATTCACTCCTACAAAATTGCACAAGCCGATTGGAGCGGGACACAGGCTCCTTACACACATACAAAATCTGCGGCTACTGGCGGCTGGGTTTCTACACAGGATTTGCTGGTACAAATTCGTCTTGACGATAATTCACCCTACGAAGGAATTCATACGCAGTATAAAGTCGCAAACAACGGCGACGTTACAATTATTTCCGACACTAAAGCTGATTTACAAATTCTTGTGGCTGACGGACTTGTTGCCGGAGTAAAAGGCGACACGGGTGCCGTTGGTCCTACGGGAGCGAAAGGTGAGAAGGGCGACACAGGACTTGTTGGTCCCACTGGTCAAACGGGTTCGGTTGGTCCTACGGGTGCTACTGGTGCTACTGGCGCAGTCGGTCCTACTGGAGAAAAGGGAGAACAGGGAATTCAAGGTCCTAAAGGCGATACCGGAGCGGTTGGACCGACCGGGCAGACAGGAGCTACTGGTCCCACAGGAGCAGTTGGTCCTACTGGGCAGACAGGTGCTGTTGGTCCCACGGGTAAAACTGGAGCAACTGGTCCAACAGGACCTCTTGACGATCAGTCGTTTGTTAATGCAGTGGTTGGTCCTACGGGAACGGTCGTATTCACAAAGCAAAACGGCGAAACCGTTGCTCTTCAATTCGCACAAATTAGTGGCAGTTCGATTGCTAATTATAGCATTCATTCTTATACAATTCCGGCAAGCACTGGTTGGGTTGGAGCGAGCGCTCCTTATACCAATACAAAGACTGCCGCAGATGGAGGATGGACGCCAACGCAAGACATTCTTGTGCAGATGCGGTTGGGAGATGGCTCTCCTTACGAAGGCGTTCACGCAAAATACACAGTAACAAATACCGGAACGATTGTTGTTTCTTCCGATGCAAAAATGACCCTGCAGATTCTCGTTGCAGACGGTTTAATGGCGGGTCCTCAAGGTCCAACAGGTTCTACCGGAGCAAAAGGCGATACCGGAGCGATTGGACCTACTGGACAGACAGGAGCTGTTGGTCCGACAGGAGAAAAGGGAGAAGTTGGACCGACAGGTCCTATGGGTCCTACTGGCGCTAATGGAAGTAGTAGTGGCGGTGGAATATCGGATGTTTTAAATCCTGTTGGATGTATTTCATTTTATTCTTATGATGGTGCATTTTCGGTTACTCCAAATTATAATGGAAACGTTAGCAGTCTTTCTTATTCTATTGATTTGGGAAAAACGTGGACCGATATTGAGGCTTCTGGAACGGCTATAGCTTCTTCTACGGTGTTGCCAGAATCTGAAACAAATAACGTTATTAATTATATTTTGTTCCGAGGGCTTGGAAATTCCGTTATTACAGGAGACAATTCAACACCGTGGACGATTACCGATACCACGGCTGTATTTTGTGCTGGTGATATAACCACATTATTGGATTATCAATATCCTCCAGACACTATAACCGAGCCATATTGTTTTGCAAATATGTTTTCAAACCAAACAAGTCTTGTTTCGGCTCCAAGACTTCCATCGATAGAAATAAGTGACTATTGTTATTATAAAATGTTCGAAGGATGTACGTCATTAATATCTTCTCCAGATCTTCCTGCAAGAAAAGTACCAGATTCGGCCTATGAGCAAATGTTTATGGGCTGCGAGCAATTAACAACACCTCCGCAAATCAATGGGAGGTCTTTTAACAGCAGGTCTTGTTGTGAAATGTTTAATGGAGACGCCAATTTGAATAGAGTCCCGGAGATGCTGATTATTGAATCTTCTGTCAACTCTTTTGAAAATATGTTTATGGGAGCCTCCGGACTCGAAGTATATGAATTCTCTTCGTTTACAACAAATCAAACAGACAGTGTGTTGATATGCGATACAAAAGACGGCGGAAACTTTACATATGCCTCTCTTCCGGGATATAGTTCTAATATTTATCGATATTATGTTGAAAAACAACCCATTTCTACGCAGTTTAACGGGGCAGATTCTGCTATTTTGACGGAATATATTATTACTCATTCTATTTTGGATTCTCAAAACAATTAAAAAATAAAAAGATAAAAAGAAATAAGGAGGACTTTAAAATGCGTAAGAACGTAAGTCAGAACGAAACGCCGCAGGATTTGCTGAAGAATTACAAATCCCGTCTTGCAAAAGAAGGATGGCTGAAAGCTGCTCTTTGCGGTATGTCTGTTGGGTTCAGTGCCGATATTCTCTGCGCAACTGCTTTCTGGGTGTTCGGCATCAAGCTGTTCTGGATCTGCATTCTTGTCTTTGCGGCGGTAACTGTAATCGCAATGCCTCTGTTCTATTTCTGCAGATTCAAAAACTCCCGCCGTCAGGTTGCTTCCCGCGTCGATATGCTCGGGTTGGAGGAGAGAATCCTGACCATGACGCAGTTTGAAAATGACGATTCCTATATTGCGCGCCGCCAGAGAGAAGACGCGATAAACGCGCTCAAGAGCGTCAATTCGTCCTTCATCAAGATCGCTGTTTCCGCTTCGATGGTGGTGGCTTGCTGTGTGACGCTGGTGCTCGGCGTTGGTGTTACAACCGCATCTGCTTTATCAAACAAGTCTCTTATCACGATAATTCAAGGGGCTGAAACGGAAACTGGCTCCAGTACTTTTCGCTTATTTTATGATGTTGAGGACAATATCGGTGGCAGAGTAGACGGAGAATTAGAGCAAACTGTTAATGAAGGAGAATCTGGAAAGATTGTTCAGGCAGTTGCTGACGACGGATATGTTTTCGTTGGTTGGACGGATGGTTATGTGGACGCTACCCGTATAGACGTGGAAGTAAATAGAGACATTGTTGTAAATGCTATGTTTGTAGAAATTGAATCTGATGAAGAGGAAGATGTCGCGGAAGAAGAAAAGCGCGAAGAAAATCCAGGCAATAAAGGCAACAATGGCACGGCGAAAGATCCGGAAAATCCAAAAGATGGGTCCAGTGACGGAAACGGCTCTGGTGATGGTGCAGGAGCAGGTGCTGACGCAGCTTCCAATCAGGTAATTGATGGTTCGACCTATTACGGGGACGAATACAGCGGAAGCTTGTCTGATGCGCAGGATTCAATGAGCTCTAACGGCAAATTATCTGGAAATGAGAAGGGTTTCATCGGAGATTATTTCCACAACATTCAAAAGTGATTTTATTCTAAAATTTTGTAAAAGCTCTTGACAAAAGAGCGAACTTGTGATATAATATAATTGCCGGGGAAGTGAAAATTTTTCCCGGCAGAAAGTAGAGGAAAATATGAGAAGATTTGAAGAAGTAAGTAAGGAATTTAGAAAGTTTCCTGATGTGGAAACAAAACTCCCGGAGAGGAGCACGTCTCGAAGTGCGGGATATGACTTTTATTCAAAAGAAGACTATACTCTTCAGCCGGGAGAATCACACACGTTTTGGACAGACGTAAAGGTTGCAATGTTTTTTGACAATGTGCTGGCAATCTGCGCAAGATCCGGTCTTGGATGTAAGGCTGGCGTGGTTCCCAGAAACTGCGTCGGAATTATTGACGCAGACTATTTCGGGAATCCGGAAAATGATGGCGCGGTCGGCATATGTCTGGTTAACAGTGGCGAAATTCCCGTTCAAATAACAGTTGGCGCAAAAATTGCGCAGGGAATTTTTTTAAGGTACATGATTGTGGACGATGATCGTTTCCTCTCGCAGAAGACCGATAAGATTGAGCGTATCGGTGGATTCGGAAGCACGGGGAGGTAATCGGAGATGAAAGTCGTATTTTATACAATTGATTGTCCAAAATGCCGCGTGCTTGAAAGCAAGCTGAAGGCAAAGAAGGTCGTTTTTGAGGAGTGCCGCGACATTGAAATTATGCAGAAGAAGGGGTTTGAGAACGCCCCAATGCTTGAAGTAGACGGAACTGTGATGAGTTTCGGAGAAGCAGTAAAATGGATTAATAATTTGGAGGCGTAATATATATGGATGTAACACTGAAGCTGAATAAAGATTTTGAGAGATTTCTTGAAGAATTAAAGAAAAAGTATGGCGAAGATTTTGAATACATTAACGGGTTACATTCTAGCCAGCTCGATTTTTCAGATTTCTTGGACAAATTTGTAGAAAAAGACACTATGGCGGATGCCACAATTGACCCAAATGCAAACGCAAGACATAAAGACATTAGAAGTTTTATGACAGAAAAAGGGAAAAGCGAAGATAAGCTTTTTGGTTTGAGTAAAATTTTTTATGAAATCAAAAAAATGTGGGGTTTGCGTACTGCAAAACAGTGGTTTGAGCAAGAGTTCAGCAAGGGTTTTTATCTGAACGATTCCGCGACGGCAAGTTATTATCCATATTGTTGGGCAAACGATCTTACGAAACTCGCAACAGAAGGCCTGTTTTTCTTAAAAGACTATAACAACAAACCTCCGAAGCATCTGACGACATACTTTGATGATGTTATTGAGTTGACCTCGTATCTTAGCAATAGACAGAGTGGCGCGGTCGGCCTTCCGAATGTTCTTATTTGGGCCTATTATTTTTGGAAAAAGGATGTTGAAGATGGATATTATCTGAAATCTCCAGATGTTTATCTGAGACAGAATTTCCAAAAATTTATTTATAGATTGAACCAACCTTTTCTTCGAATAGATCAAACTTCATTCAGCAATGTTTCAATATTTGACCGCCCGTATCTTGAATCGTTGTTTGGCGGAGTTGAGTTCCCTGACGGAAGTTTTGTGATTGATCAAATTGAGGATATTATAGAGTGTCAAAAGGTATTTATGGAAGTTGTGAGCGAAATTCGAGAAGAAAATATGTTCACATATCCGGTTTTGACATACTCTCTTTTGAAGAGAAGTAATATTACAAAAGAAGAAGCGGACGAAATGATTAGAACAAAAAAGTGGGATGTCTTTGTTGACAAGGATTTCGCATATTGGTGTTCTTGTCACAATATCAAATGGTCCGATTCGAACTTCTTTGTTAGCGACAATGTGGGAGTCTTGAGTAACTGTTGTAGGCTCTTGAGCAATGTTAAAAAATTAAATGCATTCATCAACTCTATTGGTGGCACAGCTCTTTCTGTTGGTTCTTGTCGAGTAAGCACAATCAACCTTGTTAGAATTGCATATGAATCTAAATTAAATAAAAAGAAATATATCGAAATTCTGAAAGACAAGGTTCTTCTCGATTGTAAGGCACTTGCGTCCATGAGACATATTATTAAAAGAAACATCGAGAAAGGACTTCTTCCCAATTATCAGGATGGAGCGCTCGAGTTGGATAAACAGTTCTGTACAATCGGCGGTATGTAATAATGCCTTATACATTTTTTCCAATAAATCATTGGGGTCACACGAGTGGCTAACGAGGAAATCTTATATAAATTCGTACAATATATAAGACAATCTCGTGGGAGGGTAATAAAAAATGAAAAAAGATATTTATATTATTAAAAATTCAGTAAACAACAAAGTGTATATAGGACAATCAAAAAACTCTGCAGAAAGATGGTTGTCTCATGTTTACAATGCTATTTATGAAAAAAAATCAAATAAAAAAACACAAGTAATCCATCGAGCAATGATGAAATATGGTGTTGATAAATTCCATTATGAAATTATTGAATATCAGATAGAAAATTATGACGAGAGAGAAAAATATTGGATTAATTTTTATAATTCAATTGCTCCGAATGGATATAATGTTTCTGTCGGTGGAGGTGGAATTGGCGCTGGCATCGACAGCATAAACTCGGTTTTTAAAGAAAAATCTAAACTGTTGGAGTGTATTAGCGAAATTTCAAGCAGTGAAAAAACATTTGCTAATATTGCTAAAAAGTTTGGTTGTAGCCAAGAGGTAATATCTGCTATAAATTTAGGTTATAGATATAAGATGGATGAGTTTATATATCCATTAAGAGATACCAATAACAAATATTCTTATCAAACGCTAAAACAGATCAGATATAGTTTAAAATATGAATTAGACTTATCAATTAAAGATATTTCAAAGAAATATATGGTTGATTACTCTCAAGTTTCTAACATAAATCAGGGCAAAATATATTTTGTAAAAAATGAAAAATATCCTTTAAGAAATAAAAGAATTAGCGATTTAAAAGATGAAGTTGTCGAGAATATAATTAATGATATTATAAACTCCGACTTATGTTTGTCA
>ULTX01073250.1_pt1 | contig 9807 bp, 10 predicted proteins | sample 1958041 | NCBI WGS metagenome assembly ULTX01 (sample SAMEA4835747, study PRJEB28245) | human gut metagenome | biome: gut microbiome; material: fecal sample | place: Denmark | collected 2008
CCTTTCAGGATCGTCTCTCGTCTGCTTTTCGCCTCGGCGATAGCCACGACATCGGGGGAGGGAAGGCTGCGCATCAGAGTCTCGGCCCAGGAATAATAGCGCAGCGCCACGTCCATCTGGCATTTTCTGTCTGCCGTGGAAGCGATGGAAAGCATCTCCTTGACCTTGCTCCTTCTCCCTTCGAAGATTCTCTCCACATCGTTTCTCTGAATATACCGCATCACGGAAGCCTTTCCCCGTCCGTTTGACGAAATCATCCCGCATTCCCTTTTGATGTCTCCTAAATAGGTGGACATCAGCCTCTTCCTGGCTTCCAATGAATATGGCAGGTCCGCCGTCTGCGCGAGTTTTCCGACCAGCGCGTCAAGCGCCAAACTGTCAGCCACGGTTGTGGTGGCCGCCGAACTTTCGGCGTAGATGTACGAATTGTCTTTCCTTATGCTTGCGGCGCTCTGAGCGAACACCGGAGCGCAAAGCAGGGTGAAAAGTATGGTAATCAGCAGCTTTCTCATCGTCCTAACGTCTGTAAGCAGAGTATTCGGTTTCGAACCGTAGTCTCTGGTCCTTTCCCATCGGCCCTCCAACCTTCTGAAGCGCGGCGCGGATTTCATCAGCCATAAGAGCGGCAGTCCCGGCTGAGGCACTGTCGGACTGGCAGTATTCCCTCAGCTCCTCATAGCTTGACAATATGTTGTCCCACTGTTCCCGGCGCACCTTTTCAATCTTTGAATATGCCTCCAGAAGATCGTCCAAGCTTGCCTCACCCTCCATCACGGTCTCTCCCAACCTTCTTCCGTTCTGATCAAAGAACCCGACGTTCTGTCCGCTGAACGCCACCGCGATCTCATCGGAAATGTAATAGACATCATCGTATTCCGGAGCCAGAATTTCCCTTCCTGAAGTGTCCGCCAGCCCGTACTTCCCGTCCAGCGACACTATCATCGTCCCGTTGAGGCAATCGGTCTCCGTGTTGTAGGCGTGGCTTTCATTCTCAGCCTCGGTGCGTGGGGCACAAGACGTGACGATGAAAACCGTTGAAAGGAGCGTGGCTGATATTTTCCGAATATTCATAATAGCCGCAAATTTACCATTATTTTCGCAAAAACAAGTGTGAAGGAGGTTGTGTTATTCTTCTGTTTCTTTGGTGACGACATCTACCCTGTCCAACCCTTCTTTTGTCCCTGCGATGTAGGATGGCGTGTAGTTGCCGTTCCTCAGGATTCTTGGGATGTAGAGAGGGTAGCCGAGCATAAAGGACTCGGCCTGGAATTGGTCTCCTGTGAGTAGTTTGGAGTTTTCCGACTTCGTCACCGTGTAGGTGCTTTGGCCGTCATACCTGAGGAGAACAATTCTGTTCGGTGCCCATCCAAGAATGATTTCAGTCCCTTTATCCAAGTCTGAGGAGCAGATGTTCTTGGTAGTGAAGAACTCAGATACATAGAACTCATCGTCCAGAATGTTCTGGCAGAATGTCGCGAAATCGCGCTTTCCTATGAACTTGGAAAGTACATTGAGGGTGTTCATTCGTGGCGTCGGCCTTAATGACACATAGCCCCAAAGCCTTTTTAGCGTTGAGGCCGAAATGATTTCTCCCAAATCCCTTTCGATGACGATGGACAAAGCCTCGAAGTTAGCGGAGGTCTTTAGAGGCCTTCCGTAGTGTTTCTCGACCTCTTTCAGAAGGTAGTTGAGCTCTGGAATTATTTTGTTTGGCATGCGGTTCCATCATTAATATTTCCACAAATTTACGGAAATGAAGCATCAAGTTCAAGTTCATAAAGGTTCATTGGTTCACAATATCCCAAAAAACGTTATTTTTGTGCGTTATGTCAATGTCAAGGATTTTTTTTATCAGTTTTTTGCTGTGCGCCATAACCGTGTCTTGTAAGGAGGACGCGCTTATGTCCCCGATTGCCATTCCTGAGATAGTGGACACATCAATAGACCTCATTGGGACGGATATCGTGCTTTCAGGCAAAGTCTCTGACGGAGACAGGATCAAGGAATGTGGTTTCTATTTCGGCCGTAGCGAGGATGAGATGGAGAAGCTTCCCTCAGCCCTTCCCGTTGGAAAAGAGTTCACTGTCACTCTGAAAGGGATGGCGGAGCCTGGAAATATGTACTTTTGCCGTTCGTTCATCGTGGCCGGCGAGGACACTATGACATCAGGGCTCAACAGTATCAAAGCGGATTACCGTCCGCCTATTGTGACTATTGACTCGTTGAAGCTCAGTGGACCAATGGTGACTCAATATGATGATTACTATTACATCTGTGAATGTTATTATTCTGTCAAGGATGATTTCAGCGGAGAACTGTTCAAAACAGGACTTTGTCGAGGAACTTCTGAATCTCCAACAATAGATGCAACAAATGTATCGTATGATCTGTATGGCTTTAGTAACAATGGGGCAATGAAGTTTTGCGCATACAGCCCTGATATGGGACGCACGTTTTATTTCAGGGCTTTCGCCATTAGTAATGTAGGTATCACCTATAGCGATGAAGCCAGTGTTGACATTCCAGCCTTACCTTAGTATGTCCATATCAAAAAGAATTATCCTGTTCTTGACCATCAGCGTCGTTACCGCTTCTTGCGATTATAAAACAGATATCCCAGGTTATGCTCATCCGGAGATTCTTGACGCGTCTGCGGAAGTAGGCGACACGGACATCATTCTTACAAGCAACGTTTCTGATAGGGCCGGGATCAAAGAGTGTGGATTCTATTTTGGTGAGGATAAGGATAATATGACAATGTACCTGTCAGAATTGTCCTCGGATGATGCATTCTCTCTTACATTACGGAATGTCCCCAGAGGAAAAATATACTATTTCCGATCGTTCATATCCGGCGGCGAGGACACAAGAATGTCAGGAACACAGGCTATCGATTTCGCCTATAAGGCCCCTCTCTTGAGCATTGAGTCGTTGACAACCTATGGAAGGTCAGAGATAGAGTATGAGTTTTCTGTCAAGGATGATCATAGCGGAGATCTTGTTTGCTGCGGAATATGTTTCAACACGTCTGGTGCCCCTGACATCCGGTCCGAGTGCACGACTATGGACGGAGGGTCTTATGGTACCTATAAATCGTCCATTGGGGAATATGAACTTGGTAATATTTATTATTTCAGGGCTTATGCGATTACAAGTAATGGCGTGTACTATAGTGACGAGGTCAAATTCACTTTCTCAATTTCATTTCTGAGTGATTTCTTTGAGAAATATATGTATGACACTTGGGATGAGAATTCGGATGGTGTGTTAAGTTATGAAGAAAGCGATAAGGTTACAAAGATAGATATTACCTCGGATAGTGTTTCCTCATTAAAGGGCGTGGAAGCATTCAGGAATCTTGATACACTTATCTGTCGTGGAGTTTCTTGTGGACAGGATGGTGGAAGCGGAAGTCTGTCCGAGATAGATTTGGAATATTTGAATTGGAGGTATAATCCGAATATCTCCTATATGGATTTGTCAAATAATCGCCTTTCTTCTGCATTATATATTAGCATGATGAAATGGCTGGATAAACTGAAATATCTTAATCTGTCAGGTAACTCATTAGAGATTTTCAGTACTTCTTTTTGGCTTGGACCTAATTTGACAGAACTGGATTTGTCCAATAATTACTTTCTTGGAATTTTCCAATCGCAATGTGAAAATTTGGAGTCCCTTAACCTGCGTGGGTGTTCAAAACTTGAACATCTTGAAGTGTCTTCATCATCGGTTAAATCGCTTGATCTATCGGATTTTACGGAACTGGAATGGTTGGATGTGAATGATTCACAAAAACTGGTAGAGTTAAAAGGTTTGAATTTATGCGATAAACTAATGGTATTACATTGTGAGAATTGCGCTATGGAGACTCTGGATGTAAGTGGTTTGGGTTCTTTGGGAAACCTTATGTGCAACTCTCCATCTCTGAAAAAACTATACCTTACCAAAACTCAAAAAGATAATCTTACTTTAGTGGTTAGCGAGCACACCGAGATCATCTGTGTTGATTGACATCAGGAATATTAGGAAACAAATGGAGGATACGTCAGAATTTTTCGGTTCCTGTGAGGAATTGGTCGGAGACCCGCAGGTGGATATTCAGAAAGTCTATGAGTCGCGTGGAGGCTACACCTTGGTCAGCAAGATGACTTTGGAGGGCAGACTTGTGGCATTGAAGTCCTTGAAACCTGAATATATCGGGAATCCTTTCTATGAGGGGTTGCTCCGCAAGGAGTATGAGATCGGCTCGGGGCTGAACCATCCGAACATCTGCCCGGTATTGGGTTTTGTCAATATTCCCGGTTTGGGCAACTGTATAGAGATGCGATGGGTGGACGGGGAGAGATTAGGTGCCTTGATCGGTCGTAAGGGGCTTCCTGTGAGGAAGATCATTCTTGAGATTTGTGACGCCCTTGAGTACCTTCATCGCAACCAGATTATTCATCGCGACCTGAAACCGTCCAATATCTTGATAACCAATAATGGGCAGAACGTGAAACTGATAGATTTCGGCCTTTCCGACGCCGACTGGTACACTTTGTTCAAGAACCCGGCAGGAACCAGAGACTATGTCTCTCCGGAGCAGCTGGCGGGAGGAAATGTGGATGTCCGGACGGACATATATTCATTAGGCAGAATAATGCAGAGGATGGGTGTCTATCCCCGGATCGCCGCCGTCTGTGTCAATGAGGACCGCGACAAGCGTTACAGTAATGTTCAGGAAGTCCGTTCCGCCATATTAAGAAGAGACCGCTCGCATCGTCTGAGGGTAGCCGCCGCCATCGCAACGTTTCTGACGCTTATCCTTTTGGCGGTTCTGCTGTTGCGGCCGCTCGCCACCCACCTCATCGAGCGCCAAACCATCAACTCCATCTTTGAAGACATTTCCACCGATATCCGTGACCTCGGCTATTGAATATGCACGTCCAAAGGGAAAAATAAAATCCGGCCTGAATCCACATTGAAACTCAGGCCGGAGCTTGTGATTAGGGAATTATCTACAAATCTTGCATCGCGTCAGTCATCTTTTTCAATATCTGACGGTATTTCTTGTCTTGAGCCTTGCTTAATTTCCCTTCCATTTTATCAATCTTGTCGGAAAGTTGTTTTGCTTTTTTCAGGAATTTAAGATATTCCGTCACGACGGAAACATCTCCGTCTTGAGCCTTCTTATAGATTTCGACATACTGATCGACATAATCTTTCAGATCATCAATCGCATCCTCAAAATCATCTTCGTCAAAGTCTTCCCAGTCCTCATCATCATAAAGATCCCATTCGTCATCATCATCATCTTTGTCTTTGCCTGAATATGATGTGGTTTTTTGGACAGTCGCCCATTCGTCTTTGGACTTGCCGAATATGAACAAGAAATTTCTGGCACCGTCTTCAAGCACTCGTTCCCAACGATGATTCAATTTGTACCAGGTGTCAATCAAAACCCAACAATCATAACATCCAACGCGGCTGTATCTACTGGCAAAGCAGAATTTCCCGATGTCACTGATGTTCATTACTTGAAGTTTCTCGCCCCAAATTGGATCAACTTCATCAACAACCTCAACATTATGGTTATCCCCATGTATGAACACGTTGTCACTGTTTACATCTATCACTTCGTAGCCATCGAAATTAGTGTCATAGCTTCGAACGCATTCATAATGTCCCAGGCTTAGATCACGGCGTAGCGCTTTCCGAAAATGCCCGGTTTCGCCGTTAGCAGTGAGTATTGAGAACAATTTCGTCGAATCATCATATTCGAAAAACACCGGTGAATAGTATGAAGATGAATATACCAGACCGTTTCCATTGACTTTAAGAGTAATTGATCCCTTGATATTGTATGGGGTGATGGTTTCGTGGTTATTATCCATCTTAAATATAGTGTTAGCTGTAAGGTTTTCAGCATTTATCATCCAAACATTGGAAGGAAATGCTGACATTTTTGCCTTGTTGTCCTCCGACATTGATGCCCAGGCGTCCTTGTATTCTTGTCTGTCTGTAATTTCAATCACGTTCTGCCTATACAATGCCAGCTTTTTCTTTTTGAAACCGGTGCGACCTTTACTGAACAGGGAGTCTGCGGTGTCTTTGATTTTCAACAGATATTTGTATCTTGTATAAGGTGACGCGTTTGTGTCGATTGAGTTTATCAGTTCAGTGAACTGCTCATTCAGTTTTTCAGCTTCTTTCTCTGGATCAGCGGAATGGCAGGACGACAATGCCAAAAGTGCCAATCCTGCAAGAAAGAGGTCTCTCAGATAATGTTTCATATAAAAAGATTTTGTCAGTTCCAATTAGATACAAGTTTTCCATCATTATCCTTGAATGTTCCACAAAGGATTACAATCCAATCTATGAACACCCATAGACCGAATCCTCCAAGAGTGAAGATCATAGCTATGCCTGATCCTATTCTTCCAAGATAAAAGCGGTGGACACCGAGCAGTCCGAAGAACATACACAGAAGGAACGCTATCAAGCGACTTTTGTCACTTACTCCAGTGGTGGAATTGTGATTTTGGTTGAGAAGGGCATCGTTGACAACGCAGCCACATTTTACGCAAATAGCGGCTTTGTCGTCAATTTCAGCCCCACAGTTTTTGCAAAACATAATCAAATTCGATTATAGATCCAAAATGTCGAGGATGTCATCCATAAAGTAGAATAGTCCGCCGCCACCAAGTATCACGCCCCAGATAAGTGTGATTATGAGCATAATTGAACTCGCTACAATTCCTATTATGCCAAGAACCTGGCCAGCGGTAAGAAGACCTGTGCTTCCGTACGCCTGTGGATTGCTTCTGACAGCGTTCTTGCCACTGCCGCATAGGGCAACTCCTACAATGGAAAGAACAAAACCGACAACTGGAACCCAGTCTAAAAGGAACCCGAGAAGACCGCAAATGAATCCGCCGATGCTTTTAGGCGCTCTTTGTAGTTCTGTAACGGTGGGTGTAACTTTGGGTTCAGATGATGTGGCGACTCCACATTTTGGGCAAACAACAGCGTTGTCGGGGATCTCTGCCCCACAATTCTTACAAAACATAATTTTTGAGTTAATATTGTTATAGGTTTTCTGTTATGTCTTTTCTTGTATTATATGAAGATCAGACCGTTGTTGATGTAGATCTGAGCCTGAGCGAGTGCAGTCTGGGAAGGTACGGCCACACGAGGAATCTGGATGTTCGGATTCTTCTTCCTGAGAATATTCTCGAATGTGGTAAGGTAGCTGTTCGGATCGTACAGCAGGTAACAGATCGCCCTGAAGAGTTCCTGGATTCCACGGACAACCGGATGCGTGCTCGCTCCTTTATCCATAATGTAGTTGCAGTGAGCCGGGATCAGCACTATATTCCACAGGCTGGTGAAGTAGAAAGGATCAGCAGTGTAAGGCCATATGTGTGAGATCGTATAGTTGATCAATGTGTTGCTGGCACCTTGACTTACTATATGTCCGGTGTATTGAGAGAGCGCGGCGCGGACAAAATAATTGTTGTCGCGGTCAATCACTATAGGAATATTCTTGTAATCCACAACATAACCGGTAGATGGCCATACTACTGATGAAGGAGCCGCTCCTGAATGGATTTCTGTGTAGATGTCGTTTGCCATACTGATAGCGTAGCCTGTCTTGCAATCAGTAATTCCTGTTCCAGGCTTGTAGATCACGTTCGTCTTGTCGCTTGAGTAACGCACTGGCAATTTTGAATTGCCCGCAACAAGATAATCGTGTGGTTCTGTCTGATGGGTCTTTAATAGGCTCTCCAGATCTTCCATCTGCTTCTTCACCTTGTCTGGACAGATAAAGATAGAGTTCTCAACCATATGCTTTTCCAACGACATTCCGTTCGAATTCAACGCCTCGATCAGAATTTCAAGTGCATCTTGATGCACTAAGCTTTTCTTGCAATCAATCATATTCTTTATGTTTTAAGTTCTGTGTACCGTTAATAATAATGGATGGATGAGATCTTTCCGTCCCTCGCCCAGATGTACCCAACGCTTACAAGTGAAAAGTTGCTGTTAAGCTTATAAAGGTCATAGCAGCAGCTATCAGAGTTCACTATTGATTTGTTGACTATGCTGAACTTTTTGAACACATAGTTGTTGGCTCCTATGATAAAGAGTTGCTCGCTCATTCCTACGACAACCTCACCGTTGTACAATGCATCCGCACTCAGCTTGCCGTATTTCTTGTAGATCATCTCTTTCTGTGCTATCGCATCGGCAGCGGCTTTCTTTTCTTTATCAATCTGTGCCTGTTTTGCGCTTATTACTGACATCTTATCAAAATCATCCAGTTTCTCTCCATTGCGGAATACGTCTATGATTTTACCATCTTTATCCATCAATTCGCCATCGTAAGGAAGCACTTTTGCGATATTGCCTATAACCAGAGGTGAGAAGAGCAAGGGATGACCGTGATTTTCGAAACTTGTATTTTTTAGCCACGGATATTCCTTGTAATAATAATTTTGTCTTAAGGTCTTGATAGCAATTTCACCAAGAGCAAGGACATTCGGGTCGTGATATTCATCGTGTTTTAATATACAATGATTATATAATGATGAAGATCTGTCTTTCATTTTAAGGTAATCAACATCCTCGGGAAGAAAAATCAGAGCTCCTTTAAATATTTGGCCATTGTTATAAATTATCGCTCCATTCTTATTTCCATTGTAAGTCACTTTATAATTTCCGAAATCCTTCTTAAAATTACTGATATATGCAGCGCCATAGCTGTGTATATCTGTTTCGAGATAATCTCCGTTATTAAACTTCTGTTCAAAGGTATAGTCAGAATTAGAATAACGAATTTTTATCGTTGATCCGTCATCTGCTTTTACTATGACATCTGGATTATGAACCAAGAGTATTGTGCTGTTATAAACAGAATCGGCGACATCCTTAGCCATTATCTCTTTAAACCATTTGTCCACAGTATATGTTTCATCATACCAACGTATTTCACCATTATGATAATCACCATTATAATAATTATATTCGTAATGGCTTATGTTAATGGACTTATAATCGCGGTTCAAGATATCTTTGAATATCATAGACGTGAAGTCTACGATGTTCCCATCGTTGTAGCAGAGTTTGGTTTCTCCTTGGAGATCTAAATAGAGAATTGCATTCTTGTACGTCTTTTTTGCATTGAGTAATCGTCCATTGTCATCGAACTTGTAAAAATCCGTAGCCTTCTCTTTCTCATAGTCGAAGGCTTGTGCCGATGCCAGTTGGGCGATGGACAACAGGATGGCGATGACGGCCACCTTGACCGCCAGAATCCGCCTGATTTCAAATTGTTGCTTCATAAAATCTTATGTTGTGAATAATATTGTTATCGTCATAAGTGGTATGTGCGGCAAAATTATAGTTTTGTGAGGCCGATTTCAAGTCCATTCAGGTTCATTTTTGTTCGAGCCTTAAAAAAAGTTGCAGTCACCAAACTCGTCAAAGTGACCGGGTTGCCATAACAAGTCCTGCATTTAGTGTCCGGCAAGTTCCTTCCCTGTGTTCTAATATCTGGGAACATTCGATTGTTCCGTGCGTATCCGTACACCAAAGATCGGTTTCCTGTACCGAATGTCAGCTGCGGGACCTTTGGTACACGGGAAGCACGTTTGCTGTACAAATGGCAGTTTGTACGTAAAAAACATAATGTTAATTTCGTATTACGCGCCAATGTGCTGTCTTTGTCAAGATTGAATAAGATACTATGCTAAAGAATCCATTCATTACTTATGGTTATGAAGGTCCGGAATATTTCTGTGACCGTGTACAAGAGACCGAATC